>ERZ842401.4218-NODE-4218-length-16958-cov-13.395847_pt1 | contig 16958 bp, 16 predicted proteins | sample MGYA00521270_ERZ842401 | MGnify/ENA primary metagenome ERZ842401 (study PRJEB31892, sample SAMEA3878208) | bioreactor metagenome | biome: Moose rumen | place: Sweden | collected 2011-10 | study: EMG produced TPA metagenomics assembly of the PRJEB12797 data set...
CCCCGATAATTATCGTTCTCGCTATAAGTACGGTGTTCTTCTCTTCTTGCAGCGTTTTCCGCCACTACACCCCTGCTCAGCAACCTCGGCAAGACTCTCTCGTCACCGCTGTAAGTCAGGCTGATTGGCAGTCATATATAGAAGACCCTATCCTACAAGGACATATTAAAAAGGCATTGTCAAACAACGTGGATTATCGTTCCTGTCAATTAGCTGTCAAGGAAGCCGATGCACGCCTGCGGGCAGCCAAACTCGGTTTCCTGCCCACACTTGCTATCAGCCCTGCCAACGTAGGGGTGTCGGGTACTTATACCCCTAATGTAGGTTCATCGGGTGCGATACTCTCCTACCAAGTGCCGCTCGCACTGAACTGGGGCGGTGAAGGGTTTGGCACCATCACCAACCGCAAACGGCAGGCAGAAGTGCTGCGAGAGCAAGCAGAGGATAATCTCGCAGCCGCAAGAGCAAACCTCGTTGCAACGGTGGCAAGACTATATACCCAGCTACAACTACTTGATTATGAGGCGGCGATTATCGACTCCACCGAACTCATCTGGCAGCGCGTCCTCGAAGTGCAGCGTGTCTTGGTTCAGAACGGTCGCGCCTATTCGCCTTCCGTGGGACAGATGGAAGCCTCACTCATCAACGTGCAGATTCAGCGCAAGCAGCTGCTCGAACAGATACACAGTCTCGAACTGTCCTTCTGCCTCCTCTTGAACGAAGAACCGCATGAGATTGACCGCTCGCCATGGACAAGTTACACCTTCGACACATGGACTATCGAACCTATTTCCGCTACACAACTGAGCAACCGCGCCGATGTGCGGGCAGCCGAACGTAACGTGGCGGTGGCATTCTATCAGACGAACATGGCGAAGGCGGCTTTCTGTCCTGCCTTGTCGCTTTCAGGACTGATTGGATGGACCAACAACGGCGGTTTGGTTGCCAACCCGGGGCAACTGCTTATGAACGCTGTCTTAGGTTTGGCGCAACCTGTCTTTGCCGGCGGCAAACTCAAAGCCGACCTCCAGATTGCCAAACTGCAACAGGAGGAGGCAGCCAACCGCTATGTCGAAACAATGCTCAAAGCAGGTAGCGAAGTGAACGATGCTATCTTCCGTTGCAGCAGTGCGCAGCAGCAAGACAGCCTCTACCAACACCTGCTCGCCACCCAACAAGAGGCGTACAACGGCACCTGCGAGCTGATGAAGAAAGGCAAGGCGTCGTATCTCGAAGTCCTCACCGCACAGGAGAACTACCTCAAAGCACAATTGGCGGATGTCACCAACCGCTACAACGGCCTCATCAGCCTCATCGACCTATATATCGCCCTCGGCGGAGGAACGAAGTAGTCCAATGACAAGTAAAGTCAAAATACTCTGGAAAATTCCCCTCGCTGTAGTCGGTGTATTAGTGGGGTTGGTGATTCTGCTGCTGATAGCAGTAGGATGCGTGCTGTATGTCAGTCCCGTGCGGCAAAAGGTGCTGGCGAAAGGGGTGGAGATAGCCAATGAAAAAACGGACTACGATATAGACTTGGGCGAACTATATTTGTCGCCCTTCCACCATTCGCCGATGGTGCTTTACCGAGCCTATAAAGGTCAAGCAGACCTGCCGTTGGCGATAGAGATAGATAGTCTTTTCGTTGGTCATCGGGGCGTTGATACGTTTGTCTATACGAATGGTCTGCGGCTCAACGCCAAGTTAATGACAGCCAACAGAGAAGCACCTTTCAGCGATTTTCTCTCTATTCCGATTGAGGTGGAACAACTGCACTTGGATCGAACTACTGTTCACTCCGACAGCCTGATTGCGGCAGTGGGCATAGATGCGGTCGTAGGACTGTTAGAGGTGCATAGTCCGGAATTAGTTATTGCCGAAGGCAAGTATCCGCTGCACGGCTTGCGCCTGAATGATGCTTTTGTAGGGATAAACCTGCGTCCCACGCCGCCCGACACTACGGCGCAAGACACCACACCGATGCTGATGGCGTTTGATGCACCCGATGCCGAGATGCGTAATATCTGTTTCCGGCTGACGCCGTTAGGTATGGACATACGGTCGGACACCTTGTCTGCCAACGTCCTCGCCGATGTGGGCGGCAACCTGTACGATGCACGGCGGATAGACATCGGCGGATTAGGCTTCGGATTGGGTAATCTGTCTATACCGGCAGACACCATCTACGGCAATGCCCGCGTGGACTTAGCGCGTAATCTGATTACCAGCAGCGGTTTACACGCGCGTTCTGAAGAGTTCGGCGCACGTGCCGACCTTCAAACCACGGAGATGAACTTGGAGACGATGCAAGTGGCGGTTACAGGCGATGCCGAGTATCAAGGCAGCAAAGCCCGTCTGCGTGCCAAGTACGACATTGACGATGAGGTTTATGACGCGCATGTGGAGATAGAGAAAGTCAACCTCGCGCCCTTCCTCAAAGACAGCACACCTGTTGTGCTCGCCGGTGAGATAGAGGCGCAAGGAAAAGGCATAGACCCTGCATTACGTGCAATGAAGAGCAAGGTCAATCTCCACCTGACGGACGCTGTCTATGGCAACATCAACGCATCGGGGCTGCGGCTCAATGCCGAATTGACGAACCAGACTGTGGAGGGCACACTGCACCTGCCGGTTGAGGTGAAAGGTGAAAGTTTAAAGGTGAAAGGAGATACCGAACACCGCTTCCGTGTGGCGGACTTTATGACGATAGAGCAGATAGGTGTGGATTACCAAACGCAGATGCGCAAAATCAAAGCACACGTGGCGGACGAGGACTTCCAAGCGCAGCAATTAGATCTGCATTTTATGACCGACAGCACCACGGCGTTGGAGTTGGCGACGGAAGGGCTGGCGGTAGATATGGCAAGCCCGATGCATGTGATGCGGTTAGTGGATAAGATACAACCGCTGCTGAACACGGTAAAAGACTCCGCCTTGCTGGGTGACCTCACCTCGCTGCAAGACCTGACACTATTAGATACGCTGCGTCATCTCATTCCTGACCTCACGGCGCACATTGCACTTGCCAAGGGCAGTCCCGTGCAATCAATGATCGAACGACGGGGATTAGACATTGACAAGATAGACCTGTCGCTTGCTTCCGATTCGCTCCGCACCGACTTGTCAGTTTATGCCGCCATACCGGATATTGGTCATCAGGACGACAGCACAGCCCTCCGTTTGCCTGCTGCCAAGGCGGTGATGCGCGTGGCGATGACGGAAGGCAGGACGGACGCTTCGCTCACGGCAGACACCCGCCTCACGGACGGGGCAATGAGTATCTACGACCTTTGTACGGACGCTGCTTTCCGTTTGAACCTGACGCGTGAACAGAACACACTCTCCGGCAACGGGCGGCTGACATTAGACAGTATCTTCTACAAAAACGCCGAGTTAGGCAACCGTGCTATTGACTTGGCTGTCAGTCCTTCCGATGAATATGCGCAAGCCCTGCGCGTGGATGTAAGCACCGAAGATATTCCTTTGGATATCATCGACGGTTTTGTCCAACTGACAGACATTGCCCTGCATGGTGCCGTCAAAGCCCACGCAGCGGTGGATGGTTTGCCGAGGCAAACAGACATCTCTGCCGAGGTGTTGCCGGTAGGTGTGCGGGCAGAATACACGCCCTTTGAGGTCGGTATGAGCCTTGGTGAGACACCTATCATCATGGAACATAGCCACATTGACCTCAACGGTCTGCCCGTCTATGGTGCCGACAGCACGTTCATTGCCCTCAATGGAGGGCTTGACCTCAACACCATGCGGATAGATGTGACGCTCGCTGCCGATAGTTTCGCACCTGTCAAATTAGTTCAAGGCGGACCTATACCCGTCTATGGCGATTTGGCTACCGACATACGCGGCACCGTCACTGGTGCGCTTGACAGCATCGTTGCCGATGTGGATGTGACCATCCTGCCAACCACGGACATCACGTATCCCATCAGCAAGAAAAACCTTGCCCAAGTCAAACCGCACGGAACCGTCAATGTGCGTTTTGCCACGGCGGACAGTGTGCCGCTTAGCCTCGGAGGACAGATCAACGTCGATGACGGATTCGTTCGTTACTCGCCCAAAGCATATCCTATCATGCCTTTCCAAGTGGACTCGGGCAGTCACATCACTTTCCACGGACCTATCGGACAGACTGAATTAGCGGTGTCCGCTTCGCAGAAAGTGAAAGCCGATGTGCAGTCAGAGGGCGAAGAGACACGCCGTGTGGATTTCACCACTGGCGTGCGGGTGAATGGCGAACTGGACTCCATCGGACTCAACGCCATCGGTTTCTTCCTCGAAGCACCGGAGGACGAAACGATTACCCATGAGTTAGCATCGTTGGATGAAGAGACGCGTGAAGGATTAGCGGCTACGCTGCTCGCCACAGGTATGTACGTAGGCGAGAGCAATGCAGCGGCACAGAGGGACGGCTACGCACTTTCTTCTATCATCAACAGCCGTATCAATGCCGCCATGGCGAACTCGAAAGTAGGCAAATTCGTGGACATTGATTTCAGTAGTGCGCAGACCGAACACGCCGGCGGCAAAACCAACGATATGAACATCGCCATCAGCAAGTCGTTCTTCAAAGACCGGTTCCGTATCACTATCGGTTCGACACTGACGGACAACCCGGATGTGAATAAGACCAGCGGATTGCTCAGCAACCTCTCCGCCGAATACAAACTGACCAAAGACGGCGATGTGCTGTTGCGCCTCTTCGCTGACCGCGACTACAACAATGTGCTGGAGGGTGAACTATATAAGTCAGGTCTCGGCGTGCAGGCGAACAAAGAATGGCGTCGCATGGAGTTGTATAAGGGTGATTCCATCGCCCGCACGTATGGTTTGACGGCTGATGCAGGCGTGGCGTATCGCTCGAACAATAGTATAGGTCCCGATCTGACACTCAAATCGTCTATCCGGAACCTCATGGGACGCGGCGAGACATTCACCATCAAGGGTAACGGTGCCTATTACTGGGCGTTGCGGGACAGGCATCCCGGTGACCCGAAGAAGACCGACACCTACAAACTCGGTGCCAACGCCTCGCTCATCTTCCCTTATCTTCATTGGGCAGGCGACAACAACCCTGACGGTGACACGCGCTATATGCTCGGCTATCAGTACGAGAACATCGCCGGTGGCTACGGCGTGCATAAGATGACCGGCTCGTTGACCTATTTCATCCGTCCCTCACGCTACATCACTCATGCCTTCACTCCTTTCTCGCTCTCCGTGGTGCGTATGAATGCGGAGTCCGACAGCCTGCTTGACAAAGCGGCGGAGTATCCCCAGCTCATCAAAGTAATAGCCGGAAACGAGTTTGTGCCCTCTATCGGCTACAACTTCATCTACAACGACTACCGTGCTAAGCGGGCGGTGAACACGATGCTCGACCTCGGCATCAAGGAGTCCGGCAACCTCATCAACGCCGTCTATTGCCTCTTCGGGCATCAGTGGGATGAGCAGGACAAACCGCTTGGCTCTGTCACCTTCAACCAGTTCGTCAAGCTCTCTGCCGAGTTGCGCAATAAGTTTAACCTCACCGACCAAGTCTGCATCGCCACGCGACTCTTTGCAGGAGCGAACATACCGCTTGGCAACTCCTCTTTTGCGCCACTCTCCGAGGGCTTCTATGCTGGCGGTCCTAACAGTATGCGTTCCGCTTCGCCGTATGCCTACGGACCGGGAAACTTCTACTCCGCCAAGTACAACCAGAACTTCTTCCATGCCGGAGATGTCAAGTTAGAAGCCAACTTCGAACTCCGTTTCCCGATTGTATGGAAACTCTATGGTGCCGCCTTCCTCGATGCCGGCAACGTGTGGAACTGGTATAGTACTGTTGACCTCTTCAAGGCGGCAGGGTATGAGGACTATCTCACCCGTCTTGAGATACCCGACAACCTCTATGACGGATTGTATAACAACCCCGAGATGGCGAAACAGATAGCCCTCGGCACCGGTGCCGGCCTGCGACTCGATATAGACGGACTCGTCGTCCGACTCGATATAGGCGTAGCCATTCACTCGCCTTACCAGACCTTCAAGTACAACAAAGAGACATGGCAGCCGGACACATCGCAACCCATCACCACCTATTTCAACATCCCCTCTGCAGCTGACGCCATCCGCATCAATTTCGGCATCGGCTACCCGTTCTAAAGGTGAATTATACCTTTGTGGCGTTTCTGTAATTTGCGACAAAGTGCCCACCGTGGCACTTTTTTTGTGTCAAAAGTGAACGATTACAATTTATCGGTGTATGCAGTAGTGAGAGCGCACTCATAATTGATTATTCACCGATAAAAATAAAACAAAATGAAAAAGAAAACTATTATCCTCGCAACCATCATTCTTTCGCTTGGCTGCATCGGAACGCTCCAAGCCTTCACCGCTTTGAAAAAAGAAGAACCGCAAGAGATTCGCGGTATTATCGTGGACGAACACGACAGTCTTTGGTACGAAACGCAGCAACGCCTGTGGCTGCAAAAAGCGGAAGCCTCCCCAAAAGACGAACACGCGTGGCAGCAGGCCTTTGAGGCGGCACGTTACGTGGATATGTTCGCGGAAGAATACGGTCGCACAGACCGCAAGCAGGCTATCCTTGACCAAATGAAAACAAACATACCCAATTCGTTCACGTATAATCTCTGCATGTATATGACCGAACTTGCGGAACGGGACGGCGACACAGAGCCGTATGCCAAACAAGCCTTGCAACTCATGCCGGACAATATCGCCCGCAAAGATGCCGAAGTGCTGGTTGCATATCTTTGGATGACAGGAAAAACCTTTGCTGCCACAGATGAGCAGAAACAATTGAAACGCTTTGCGCATACACTATATCAGACGAATGCGTATCCGTCATATCTGTTGCGATATACCTACAACTCGTTGCAAGGCATGGAGAAGAACGCCATCTATTTCGTTAACGGTGACGTGCCGGGCTATACCTCGCTTGTGCTGCAAGAGGCAATGGGATTGCATACGGACAAGACTATCGTTCCTGTGTCGTTCCTGTTTGTCGAGACCTATAGAAAGGCACTTTGTAAATCACTCGGTATTGCCGATTTCGAAGTCAAGAAAGACTACACCTCTATGGATGAGTATTTCCAAGATATATTGGAGCATATCATCGCCAAGAGCAAACGCCCTGCCTATTTCTTCCCGTCCGGCAGTTATCCGGAGACCGACACTTTCAAAAAGAACCTATATAACGAAGGTTTGGCTTTTCGTTATAGCACAAGGCGTTATGACAACATATCAGTAGCCAAGCGCAACGTGGAAGAGCGATACGATTTGAATTATTTGACGGAGCCGAAGTTTGTTTGCGAGGAACAATGGAAAGGTAGTGAACGATGCCAACTCAACTACATGGTTATGCTTGCGCCTGTTGTCAAAGCATACAAGGAATCGGGCGACACGCTCCATGCCAACCAATTAGTCCGCCAATTATCCACCGCAGTGGTCAATACATCCTTGTCTGACGAGGAGAAAATGGAATATATCAACCTGTTAGGCAACTCAAAGAAATGATATTCTCTTTGTTTACCAATCACAAGGCATTGCCGGACGAACAACTGATGTCGGCTGTTCGTCTGGCTGCCGATGAGCGGGCCTTCAGCGAACTGTATCGCCGTTATGCACGATTGCTGCAAGGTTTCTTCTTCCGGCATTTGGGAGGGAACGAGGAGCAAGCGGCTGATTTGATGCAGGATACTTTTATGAGAGCATGGAGTGCGCGAGAGCAATATTCCGAAAAGCAGTCGTTTCGGACATGGCTGTTCACTATCGCCTATAATCTCAGCAAAAACATCTATCGCGCAAATGCACACGAGCAGGCTTATATCGACTCTTTGCCGGCAGAGGAACCCGCCGCCGAAGATAAGACACCGCTTCTGATAGATGCCGAGACATTTGACCGAGCCTTGCAACAAGAACTATCTCGTCTCACAAAACCACAACAAATGCTCTTTGAACTCCGCTTTACGCAGGAACTATCCGTGCCGGAGATAGCCGTTATCATGGATATTCCCGAAGGCACTGTCAAATCTCGCCTGCATACATTAACACAATATCTACGATTAAAACTGAAAGATTATGAGTAATAGTTTTGAAGACCAACTTTCCGCCTCTGCTCGCCGTTTACGAGAGGTACAAGATGCCCATCTCGTAGTAGCCGAGCATTCCCGTGCAGTAACGGGACATTCCCGTGCTTCGCAAGTACAGAGTGCCGGAATATCTCAACCAAGCATAGAACTACCTCACCATCTGTATTGGGGCTGGATTGCCACTCCTGCTGCCGCTGCGATAGGATTGTTGATAGGCATATTTATTCACAAACCCGCCGCGCAACCCGATGATTTTGTTGTCCCCGTTGTTGCTGAACAAACCGCAGGTCAAAGCATCCTTGATGATGGTGCAGATTATGCTTTATTTGTATCTTTGTAAAAGTATCATGCGCATATTGTGGCACTTTTTTTGTAAAAATTACATTTGAATGTGTAACCTTTTGCATCTTCGGGTATCATACACATAGATGAACAGTCAGCCCACAGACATAGAACTTATCAGACAAGTACTGCGCGAGAACAACTCTCGGGCGTTTGAGACGCTGATGCATCGTTACACACCACAAGTGTATGGCGCGGCAATACGTCTGATGAAAGACAACGACAATGCCGCAGAAGTAACACAGATGGCGTTCATTCAAGCCTACAAGCAACTATCCTCATGGCGTGGAGAAAACTTCGGCGCATGGGTCACTATCATCGCCAACCACATCGCTCTCCGCCTGTTAGAGAAAGAGAAACGACGACAACAGGTGCAGTTGGACGAAAACACCGACATGCCCGATGAGCCATACGACGAGCGGAAAGAGGAGCGAATCATAAGTTTAGAACAAGCCATCGCCGCATTACCAGAACAAGACAGGTTTATCATCGAACAACATTACTATCACAATATCCCACTTGCAGACATCGCCCGGCGACTCGGGCAAACAGAAAACAACATCAAAGTGCGACTCTTCCGCATCAGAGAAAGACTAAAGAAAAAGTTGAAAGTTGAAAGTTGAAAGTTGTTAGTTTTTAGTTTATGAATACAATGACAGATATAGAATTAGACAAACTGTTTGAGCAATCGGCTCAAAACAGACAAACTATTGAGCATATCAATCGGGCAGTCATGCGCACCGTGCGTCGTGATATGCGCCGCAAAGCCCTGCGCAAATGGGCGAAACTGCTCGGTCTATGTTTCGGTCTGCCGGTAGCGGTAGTGGTGTATATCTATGCGCTGTTCCTATTCATGCCGGACTTGCCGGAGAAGTGGCAAATAGTAAGTATGGGTATTCCTGTAGCCACGATTATTGCTCTGGCAGCACAGAAATTGCATTATTTCTCGCCGGAAGTGTAACCTTTCTGCACACCGCGTATCATATAAACAGAAGGGCAGACCGGTAGCCCGCAAAAATAACATTGTCAAACAATTAAAATTTATAGTATTATGCCTGTTACATATGAAGGCTTGGTTGCCATCATCCTTTCACTCGGATTACCCATTGTAGCTGTTGTAATGGTGTTCGCCTCTGCCATGCACAAAAAAACAAAAGACAAAGAAATCCGCCAACTCATCATTGAGAACCATACGGACGCAGAGACCGCCAAACTGCTGATTGACGAGCCGAAGAAACAACCCCGCAATGCGGGTCCTTTCAATCTCGGCACGCTTCGCACAGCAGCAATACTGCTTGGTATCGGTTTGGGCGCGTTGATCAACTGGCTCGCAAACATTGAAACTAAAAGTATCTATTTCTGGCTCATCATCGCATTGGGCATCGGCATCGGCATGCTCTGCTCCTTCCTCGTAGAGATGCACTTGTACAAGAAATACGACAAAAAAGAGCATGACGAAAAAGCCTCTGACGGCCCCGTTCTCACAGAGAATGAACAAGCGGAGTAAGAGAATATCACAAGTGGCACTTTCTCTTATTACACCCATTCCTGCAACGTGTTACACATCGCAGTTGCAGCACCGCACCGATGGCATGGAGGCACAAGTTGCTCCTACGATTTAGCGGAGCGGTATCGTTATCGCAATCTTGTTGCCGAACGCGAGCGCAAAGTTCCCACAACAAACCACCTCCACCATCGCCTTTAGCGGAGTGTCATGACGCTGCCCAACACGAAGGAACTACGAAGGAACTACGAAGGACGGACGAACTAACTTCTGCCCAATTTTTGCACTTTCATTCACAAAATCTGACGATTTTGTCATCAAAACCCGAAAAAGTGTACAAAATTAAACTTTTCTACCCTCAAAATTTGCATATCCCGTTTTTTTTGAGTACTTTTGTATGTTTTTTTGAGTCATAGTCATAACTACAATGAAAGAAGACCAACATACCGAGTTCAAACGTCTATGGAAGGACGAGTATATCCAATATGTCAGCGGCTTTGCTAATGCACAAGGCGGCGTGCTGTACGTAGGTATTGATGACGATGGAACGGTATGTGGTGTCAGCAATGCGCAGAAACTATTGGCTGATATTCCTAATCAGATTAACCAAACTACAGGTGTGCTGGTACAAGTGGACTTGCACAAGGAGTCCGGAAAGGAATATCTCTCCATTCATGTGAATGCCACCGAACAGCCGGTAGCCTATCGCGGTAAGTTCTACTATCGCAGCGGCTCTACGTTGCAGGAAGTGAAAGGCACCGGCTTGCAAACGCTCATTCTAAAGAAGATGGGACGCACGTGGGATGATATGGAGTGCGAGGGCGCGAAACTGGATGAAATAGATCCAAACGCAATCGACTATTTCCTCCGTCACGCTATTCCCATCGACCGAATGCCTAAGGAGGCGTTGAATGACTCCGTGGAGGTTATCTTGAAGAACCTTAATCTGATGACAGAGGAAGGACACCTGAAAAATGCTGCTATCTTATTATTCAGTAAGAACCCTCAACACCGTTTCATCAATGCTCGTTTCCGTATTGGTCGCTTTGTGAAAGATGCAACGGACTTGGTACATCAAGATAATATCGTGGGCAATATCCTGCAAATGGCGGATGAAGTGATGTGGAAACTGCGTCAGGACTACCTTATTCGTCCTATTCACTATGAAGGGATGCATCGCGTCGAGCCTTTAGAGATGCCGGAAGACGCTTTGCGCGAATTGGTTTATAATGCCATCATCCACCGCGACTATCTCGGGCAGGATATTCAGATGAAGATTTACAACGATCGTATTTGGTTCTGGAACGACGGCAACCTGCCGGAAGGATTCAGCGTGGAGCGCATGAACACAGAGCATATTTCTGTGCGCCGCAATCCTCTTATCGCGAATATCTTCTATCGTGCAGGCTTCATAGAATCATGGGGACGTGGTGTGACTAAGGTGTGTCAGTCGTTCAAGGATGCAGGGCTTCCCGAACCGGGTTTTGAGAACTTCATGAGCGGCACGCTCGTTACCATTCATCGAGATTTGAGCGTGTATGGCAACTTGTCAGAGCAAACAGGCAATGTGGCGGGCAATGTAACAGGCAATGTGACGAGCAATGTGACGAGCAATGTGAAGAAACTAATTTTGGCTCTTCAAAAAGATGCCAAGACACGAGAGGAGATAATGGCTATATTAAATCTGAAAGGTAGTGGAAATTTCAGAGCAAGTTACTTATATCCGGCTATTGAGCAAGGCTATGTTGCTAAATTGTATCCGGATTCAGTTACACGTACTGACCAAGCCTATTATTTGACTGCGAAAGGGAAAGATGTTTTGAAAAGTATCACACTTTGAATAATCATCCATGACGCTCAATAATAGGTTATAACATCTGACAAGTGCCACTCGTTGGCACTTTTTTTGTATAAAATGTCTGTTTATTGTAAGATTTTGGCGACTCAATCGTATTACATATAGAAAGCCTTTTGAACGAACAATGACGCACGAGCAGTTCACCGAGATATATTTGCCGTTTAGCGGAAAGATGTATGCACTTGCATACAACTTGCTCCGTAACCGTGACGAGGCGCGAGACTGCGTGCAAGATGTGTACTCCGAGTTATGGATCAAACGGGACACGATAGAACCCGACAAACCACCACTTCCGTTTGTGTTAACAATGGTGCGAAACAACTGTCTCGACCGTCTCAAAGCCCGAAACACAGAGCCAAGCGATGAAATCCTTGATACGCTTACGACCAACGACACTGAAAATCAAATTGACGCAGCAAGTGACCTTAACGCAGTGCTCCAACTCATTGACAAACTGCCTCCCGACCAACAAACAGTGCTTCGATTACGCACCATTGACGGATTAGAGATAGACCAAATACAAGAACTGACCCGTTTCAGTCGCGAAAACATTTACACCTTGCTTTCCAGAGCAAGAAAATCATTAAAAGAACTGACCGCAACAATGTTTACATGACTAAACTTTCCGGCACAAGTAAGTATTTATTTATTTTGAATAATTTTGGGTAATTTTGGACTAAAAAACAAAAAGGATATTTATGACATACAACATGACCATAGAACAAATCAAATCGCTTCTCTCTCGTTTCTACGAGGGACAAACAACACCGGAAGAGGAAAGACAACTGGTTGCTTTCTTCCGTCGTGAGGAGATTCCCGAAGATTTGCAAGCAGACAAACAACTCTTCCTTATGCTTGCGCAGACATCCGAACAAGAGATGCCGCAAGACATAGCAGATGAGATTGCCGCTTTTGTAAACAATCTCGGGCAGACGGAGAAAAAGCCGATTATGTCAGAGGATAAGCAACACAAAGGTATCATATACCGTCTAAAAACACCTCCGAAGATGTGGTATCGCGTAGCAGCAACGGTGGCTATTCTTCTCGCGATAGGTGGCGGTGTGTTCTTTCATCAACGAACATACACAACTGCCCCATTCCGCGACACATGTAGTACACCGGATGAAGCTGCTGATGCCATTTTGTATGCCAATGACATCATAAACCGTTCCGCTGCTCCGTTCTTGCGTTCAACGATGATTGCAACCGAGCAAGTGAACGACATCAATCAGACATTAGGTAAAATTCAACCATATATTAATCAATAAATAGTAGGAATTATGAAAAACGTAGTTAATCATGCCCAAAATGGGCAAAGAAAAACTTTCTTTTCCCTTGCGGCTAAGAAACGTATTCTTTTAGTAGCAGTCATCGCTCTTTGCGGCATCGCTGCACAAGCACAAAATAAAGTATTTGAGAAGTACGCCAAGATGGAAGGCGTGGAATATGTTTGCATCAACAAAGCTATGTTCACTGCCGGTTTGTCTTTGGCAACGGCAGGACAAGTCGTCTTTGACAGCCTCAACACCAAAGGCACCGATTTAGAAAAGTTCGCCAATTTCAATCGAATGATCATCATTACTGCTGAAGGGGACAAGAAGCAACTACTCTCCAAAGATATTCAGAAACTATCGAAAGAGAAAGACTACGAAATCCTTATGGAGTCACACTCCAACGGCAACGATGACGCGATATTTCTGTCTTCAAATACGGAGTTCATCATCTGCAACATCAGTGAGGAAGATTGCTCGGTGGTGATCTTGCTCAAAGACAAATAATCTGCTCTTTAAACAGTGTCCGATAATTAAGAATTGGGCGTTATACCAAAGTCCGCCCAAGAGCAGCGCAGCTTCGGCGCAAGGTCTGCTATTTGAAACGATCTTGAAACGAGGTTGAAAGGTATATGATTGTTAAGGATATTGCTCCTTTTCCTTGAACTCAGACGGTAACACGCCGGTTTGGCGTTTGAAGAATTTCACAAAATAGGAATCGTCATCAAATCCTAATTCATAGGCTATTTCTTTAATCAGCATCGGTTTGGATTTCAGCATGCGTTGGGCTTCTACAATCAGCTTGTTGTTGATTAGTTTTAAAGGACTCTGTCCGCTATACTGAATAACCCTCTGTGTCAGGGTCTTTGATGACATCCTCAGTGCTGTGGCATATTGCCGAACAGTGTGATACCGCCGATAATTATTGTCGAGTTCTTTGCTGAAATTAATGAAGTATTGATAAGCTGCGCTATTATTATAGATATGTTTATGATTGGTTCTTAGGCCCTCTCTAATGATAATAATGAGGAACATCTTCACGAGATTGTAGATGTAGTTGTCATGCGCAAATTTCTCTACATCAGACTTCTCTCTGTTCATCTCGGCGGCAATGCCTTTCAGACGTTCCCCTGTATCGCTGTCTATGATATAATAAGGGGGAAGGTGGAATGCATTGAACACGGAGTATTTGATGAGACTGTCAAGATTGTCATCCATTTTGGAAAAGAAGCCTTCGTCAAACTGTATAATGATTCCTTCTGGACTCTCCAAATCTTTGAATTGATGTAATTGCCCGGGAGAAACGACAAAGACTTTGTTTGGACTCACCTCTTCATCGTTGAAGTCAATTTGATGGCTGCCGGTACCGTGCCAGAACCACATGAGTTGATAATAATCATGGGAATGGAGACGGCTTTCCATTGCTTCCATATCAACCAAACAATCCGGAATATTTTTTATCTGTATTTCCATTAATTACCATTCTGCTAATCCGTTGTAAAAAGAACTGCTACATCCTTGCGTGTAGCAGTTCTTGTAGAGATGTTACTGCTTCTTGTAACCGCACTTGGGGCAGACACCCTTTTCATTTAGGGCAATTCCGCACAGCGGGCAACGGTCAATGTTGTTCTTGGTGATGAATTCCGCGGATGCCGTATTGACACCGCTTGTAAAGGTGATTTTGGCTATGTTCAGCTTGTCTTTCAGCAGGTCATAGACAATCTCAATCATACCCTCGACAGTCATGGTTTTCTTCGTCACCACCAGCCTGCAATCCGGATAAGCCTTGGCTAACGGAGTATCGAAGGCTGCACCTTTCATCTTGTTCTGCGGGTGACCGTCCTTGATACCCTGCTTCTCATACACATCGAGGATGGCAGGCAGCAACGGGTCATCCTCACGCAGAATGAGAGCATGGTCAAAGTTCTGAAGCAGGCTCCATGCTACCTTCTTGATTTCATTGCAAGGGAATACCATGTTGACACCGTCATTAACCGTATCCTCCACCTCAATGGTCAGAATACCTGAATGTCCGTGTAAATACTGGGCTTCACCACGGAAGCCGTAGAATCGATGTGCATACTGCAAATCGAGTGTTGCGATACTTCTCATAAGTCATTCTCCTTTGAATTTAATTAAACAATGCATTTTTATCCCATATCGGGATTTCGCTGCAAAGATAGGAGAATTATTTTGAATACACAACTCGCAATGACTATTTTTCTTATTATGGCAATGTATTTTCCCTAATTTACCATTCGGAGTAGTATTATATTACTGATTCTTGGCCATATAAGCCCTGTAACGGAGCAAAGCTCATTGTATGAGAGGTTACCCCAGATATGATATGAATGGGTCTCAATTTACTACAAAGCAGAGTAACTCTGCTTATACTATTGCCGTTTTCTCCTTTTTTCCTTTTCCCGGACTGCTCGGAAGCACCGCTTGGAGAGGGACGGTTTATTTTTGATAAGCTTCTACAGCTTGTATTATTGATGTTTTCATTGCCTCCCAGGGGGCCTCAATGAGCATCAGCGGCATATCTTGCATTTCTGCATCGTCGAAATAGGTCATGCTAAGTAACGCGCGATACTCTGAAAACTCTGGGTATTTCTGACGATAAAAATCCATGATCTGAGGCAGAGAATAGTGCTGTAGCAACACGTACAGGTCAATAAAATCCTTGCGTGTACCACGCCCCATAATCGCATTTATTTTCATGGCAGCAATATCCTTATCAGAAGCCAACACAAATCCGTCTCCCTGAACCGGCTCGTCAATCCATGGATAGCGACTATAGTCCACAAAATCCACTTTGACTTGATTGACCACCATTTGGAGAATGATCTTGCTGCGATTAAGCACCGTGACCTCTCCCACACGGCGCACAACATCTATCAACTCATCCTTATCTTCCGGCAGTTTGCCAAAGAAATCCAAGTCCACTGACTGACGATGACCATATTGAAGCGCGAGGGCTGTTCCTCCCACCAGACGTAATTGCCTTGTCTCCGGTTGTGCAGAGATGGCTTTTAGGAGTTCCAAAGTGTCGGGTTGGACTGTCTGAATTGATAACATCTGTAATCTTCTTTATTGGTATTCGACATTGCGCAGACAAACGAGAGGGCCATAGGGTCGAGCGTACGAAGACGCTTGCAGTCTGACACTATACGATCCATACCATAATAATCGCGTGTAAGACGCCAGTCCTGCAATGTGCCATATTCCAGCACGCGCTGAATAAGACCTGCAGAGTGGCGCTCTACATCCATGTGCTCGCGGTCAATATCCCAAAAAAGCACAGGGGACAATTGCGATATGTATGAAACAGTTGACATCTGTTTTTATTGTCTTTGCAACTTTCGGCTGCAAAGTTACAACTTTTTTTCGAAATATGCAAATTATTCCCGAATAATTTCGCGATTTAGTGTATTTTTAAGTGTTTTTCCAAACCATTGTAAGAAACCGCCGCTTTGTTCGTATTACATATAGAGGCGCGCTCTGACAAACAATCCTAAAAAACACAATCGTATGAAAACAAAACTTCTATTTCTTGCGGTATTGATTTGTTCTGCCATTACCGCAACGGCGAACAATGCCAAAATCTCCGGTCGTATCATGGACGCTAACGATAAGTCTGCCATCATCGGTGCAACTGTTTTGCTGATGCAAGACACGGCGCAGATAGCAGGTACCACCACCGACAACAGCGGTAAGTTTTCCCTTGACGCGGACACCGGAAACTATATTCTTGAACTTTCCTATATTGGTTATGAAACAATCCGCATGGCTCTTACTGTGAACGGCGATACCCACATCGGCGACATCCTCATGCAAGAAGGCGCAACGGAATTAGGCGAAGTGGTTGT
>ERZ842401.4221-NODE-4221-length-16942-cov-8.023983_pt1 | contig 16942 bp, 11 predicted proteins | sample MGYA00521270_ERZ842401 | MGnify/ENA primary metagenome ERZ842401 (study PRJEB31892, sample SAMEA3878208) | bioreactor metagenome | biome: Moose rumen | place: Sweden | collected 2011-10 | study: EMG produced TPA metagenomics assembly of the PRJEB12797 data set...
AGAAGATCAAGGCGATGGGTATCGGAGCCCCTAACGGCAACTACTATAACGGAACCATTGAGTATGCCCCCAACCTTCCATGGGCTCATGATGGTATAGTGCCTTTGGCAAAACTCTTCAGTGACTCTCTGGGTATTCCTGTCGCATTGACCAACGATGCCAATGCTGCCGCTATCGGTGAGATGGTATATGGTGTGGCACGTGGCATGAAGAACTTCATCGTGATCACTTTGGGAACTGGAGTCGGCTCTGGTATTGTGGTCAACGGTCAATTACTTTACGGTCATGACGGCTTTGCCGGCGAGTTGGGACATGTCACGATGGTACGTGGCGCAGAAGGACGCAGTTGCGGCTGTGGACGTACCGGTTGCTTGGAGGCATACTGCTCTGCCACTGGTGTGGCACGTACAGCCCGTGAGTTGCTAAGTAGGACAGAACGCCCCTCTTTGCTCCGCGAGATGAATCCTGAGGATATCACCTCATTGGATGTCAGCATCGCAGCAGGAAAGGGTGATGCCCTCGCTAAGGAGATCTATGAGTTCACTGGCAAGATGCTGGGCGAGGCGTGTGCCGACTTTGCCGCCTTCTCTTCTCCTGAGGCCTTTATCTTCTTCGGAGGCATGGTGAAGGCTGGCGATCTGATCATGGAGCCTATCAAGAGAGCGTATAATGAGCATGTGCTCCCCATCTTCCGCAACAAGGCACAGTTCTTAGTGAGCGGTCTCGATGGCGCAGCCGCCGCAGTGCTGGGTGCTTCAGCCATCGGATGGGAGATACAATAACACATCTATCAAACAGAGATTATGAAAAGAGGTTGGTGCAGGACGCTACCAACCTCGCTTCATAATTTGATGTGATAAGTGAGTCTGGCAATTGCCGACAATGGCTTATCGAGGGCAAATATAGTACATAATCAGCAATATTGCAAATTTTTAACTATATTTTTTGCATTTTGCCACACTTTACTCCGATAAGGGAGCCTGTTTTCGGTAGGCAAGACCTGTCACATGACAAAGCAAACGACCTTCTTGATTCGTGATACGCACCTCTACTGCGGGTATCTTATGATGGTCTGCGATCTCTATCGCCTCAGCAGTCAGCACGTCACCCTCATGGGCTGAGGCAAGATACATAATATTGTTCTGTATCCCGAAGGTTAACTGACCACGACTGTTCATCACTGCCGCCAATGCCAAGTCCGCAAGGGTGAAAAGCGCACCTCCCTGACAGACCCCACCAGCGTTCAGATGCTCATGGGTTACTGTCATCGTTGCTATCGCCTTCCCTTCCGACAATGCTACAATACGACATCCTGCCCCTGCGGCAAAACGGTCGTTAGTATTTAAAAACTGTTGAATATCCATCCCTTTGATCTATACATTTCGCCAGCAAAATTACATTTTTTATTTCAATTAGTAAAAATAATAGGCAAAAAGTTTGCGGATTAAAAGAATTATATGTACTTTTGCAGCGGAAACATAAAAACTCAAGAATATAGTATGACAAGATTGACGAATGCATGGTGGTGGCGTAACTCGAGATTGAAATAGTCGCGGGGTACGAAGCCATGTGTGTTCTACAGAGATAAAGGCTCGTCGTTTACGCGGCGAGCCTTTTTTAGTATCAAGGTCAAAAACTTAACAACAAAATAGATGAAACAAACATTTTTAGTCGACGAGAAAGGATTCTATGGAGAATTTGGTGGGGCATACGTTCCTGAGATTCTCTATGCTACCGTCGAGAAACTAAGAGAGGAGTACCTGCCGATTATTGAGTCGGAGGAGTTTAAGAAGGAGTACATGCAACTGCTGCGTGATTACGTCGGTCGTCCGTCCCCGCTCTACTATGCCAAGCGAATGAGTGAGAAGTATGGGTGTCAACTCTATCTGAAACGAGAAGACCTGAACCACACTGGTGCCCATAAGATCAACAACACCATCGGGCAGATCCTGTTGGCGAAGAAGATGGGTAAGAAACGAATCATCGCAGAGACAGGAGCCGGGCAACATGGTGTGGCAACCGCTACGGTCTGTGCGCTGATGGACATGCCTTGTGTCGTGTACCAAGGAGCCTTAGACGTGGAGCGCCAGCATGTCAACGTGGAGCGCATGAAGATGCTGGGGGCAGAGGTTCGTCCTGTCAAGACAGGTAACTGGACGTTGAAGGATGCCACTAATGAGGCTATCCGTGACTGGTGCTGTCATCCTGCTGACACCTTTTATATAATAGGTAGTACGGTCGGTCCACACCCCTACCCTGACATGGTGGCTCGCCTGCAGAGTGTCATCTCCGCAGAGATAAAAGAGCAACTACAGGAGAAGATCGGCAGGGACTATCCCGACATCCTGATGGCATGCGTCGGAGGCGGCAGCAATGCGGCAGGCACCATCTATCACTATATTGACGACGAGCGAGTAAAGATTATCCTTGCCGAGGCAGGAGGACTGGGTGCTGACACTGGACATACCGCTGCCACTATACACGCAGGACGACTGGGCATCCTCCATGGCTCTAAGACCCTCGTCATGCAAACCCCTGACGGACAGATTATCGAGGCGGAGTCTATCTCGGCAGGACTTGACTATCCTGGCATCGGACCGATGCATGCTAACCTCGCTTCCCAACATCGTGCCACCGTGTACTCTATCAACGACGATGAGGCAGTGAAAGCGGCTTATGAGTTGACTCGCATGGAGGGTATCATCCCCGCTTTGGAGAGTGCCCATGCCATTGCCGCCCTCAGTAAGATTACCTTTAGTAAAGACGATGTCGTCGTCCTGACCGTCAGCGGACGTGGTGACAAAGATGTTGAGACCTATCTATCACATAAAGAAATGGCTGGAGAATATGGAGACTTTTAAGTATACGACCAACTCACACACTATCCTCGCCGACCTCTATACGCCTGTCGGTGTTTATATGCGGTTGCGTGACATCTACCCACAGAGTGCCTTGATGGAGAGTTCTGACTATCATGACAAAGACAACTCCCGCTCATTTATCGGCATAAACCCCATTGCCTCCGTGGCAATCGGTCATGGCGAGGCTATTGTCAACTTCCCCGACGGCAGTCACGAGCAACACGCCATCACTGCGAACTATGGGACGGCAGAGGCTATCCATGCACTAATCGACCGTATTCAGGTGGAGGGAGCGTTTGCTGACTATTGCGGGCTCTATGGCTACACCTCGTTTAATGCTGTGCGCTATTTTGAGAATATCGCCGTGAAGGATGAGACCCAAGAGAAGAACGATGCCCCTGACATGCTATACATCTTATATAAGGACATCATCGTCTTCGACCACTTCAATAATCAGTTGACGATTGTCAGTCTCTCCGATGACGCTGACAACTCCGAGATTACCGAGATTCTCCGGGCGATGAACAAGGCGAACATACAGGCCTACGACTTTCATCCTGTCGGTGAGACGACAAGTCCTTTGACCGACGAGGAGCATAAGGCTAACATCCGCCGTGGCATCAAGCACTGTCTGCGTGGTGATGTGTTCCAGATCGTGCTCTCCCGACGCTTTATCCAGAAATACGAGGGGGACGACTTCAAACTCTATCGCGCCTTGAGAAGCATCAATCCCTCACCCTATCTTTTCTATTTCGACTTTGGCGGTTTCCGCATCTTCGGCTCATCCCCTGAGACGCATTGTCGTATCGAAGGGCATAAAGCCTATATCGACCCGATTGCCGGAACGACCAAGAGGACGGGTGATGCGGAGAAAGACCGTGATGGAGCGGAGTATCTACGCAAAGACCCCAAGGAGAACGCTGAGCATGTCATGCTGGTTGACCTTGCCCGCAACGACCTGAGCCGCAACTGTCATGGCGTGAAGGTCGACTTCTACAAGGATCTGCAATACTACTCCCATGTCATCCACCTCGTATCCCGCGTCTCTGGTGAGTTAGACGAAGGCGCAGACCCTATCAAGGCATTCATCGACACCTTCCCTGCTGGCACACTGAGTGGTGCCCCCAAAGTAAGAGCCATGCAACTTATCAGTGAGTATGAGCCACACAACCGCGGTGCCTATGGTGGATGTATCGGTTATATCGGCTTAAACGGAAGCCTCAACCAAGCGATTACCATCCGTACTTTCGTGTCCCGCAACAATGAGTTATGGTTCCAGGCTGGTGGTGGTATCGTGGCAAAGAGCGATGAGGAATACGAACTACAGGAGGTGAACAACAAACTCGGTGCCTTGCGCCGTGCCATTCTCCTGGCAGAAAACATGTAACCCATTAAACCCAATAATCCCATTATGAAAATAGTCATCATAGATAACTACGACTCTTTCACCTATAACCTCGCCCATTTGGTGAAAGAATTAGGGGCAGAGGTCACCGTCTACAGGAACGACCAGTTTGAGTTATCCCAACTGGAGCCCTTTAGCAAGATTATCCTATCACCAGGACCTGGCATCCCCTCTGAGGCGGGACTACTGCTGGACGTTATCAAAACCTATGCCGGCAAGAAGCCAATCCTCGGCGTATGCCTCGGACATCAGGCAATCGGTGAGGTCTTTGGTGGTCAGTTGAAGAACCTCAGTGATGTCTTCCACGGAGTAGCGACAGAAGGAACCCAGTTAAGCAACGACGAGATTTTCTCCGGACTGCCCTCCCGTATCACTATGGGACGCTACCACTCCTGGGTAGTAAGTAAAGAGCACTTCCCTGACTGTCTCGAAGTGACCGCCGAGAGTGACGAGGGACAGATTATGGCACTCAAGCACAAAACCCTCAACATCCGAGGCATCCAGTTCCACCCCGAGAGTGTCCTGACTCCCGACGGACGCAAAATACTCCAGAACTGGCTCTATCTATAGACTATAGTACCTATTAGTATCTATAGTCACTATAGTCACTATAGTCACTATAATTAAAAAAACATCAATATGAAACAGACAATGAAAGACATCCTCAATAGGATGCTCAACCACGAGGAACTCTCTCGTGAGGAAATGAAGAACATTCTGATTGGTATCACGCAAAGTGAGTACCCCACCGAACAGATTACCGCCCTCCTGACGGCACTGCAGATGCGTGGTGTGACGGTAGACGAACTGCTCGGTTTCCGTGACGGAATCTTAGAGACTGGTGTCCCCGCCATCCTCAACGCCGACCGCTATATCGACGTGGTAGGTACTGGAGGCGACCGCAAGAACACGTTTAACATCTCCACCACCTCTTGTTTCGTCATCGCAGGTGCTGGCTATAAGGTTGCCAAGCATGGTAACTATGCGGCGACCTCTGTATCGGGTGCCTCTAATGTCATCCAGCACCATGGCATTAAATTCACAGATGACATCGACAAACTGAACCGTAGCCTTGACGAGGCAGGCATCGTCTATCTCCATGCCCAACTCTTCGCCAAGGCGATGAAGTTCGTTGGTCCTATCCGTCAGGCACTGCAGTTCCCCACGATATTTAATTTACTAGGTCCACTGGTCAATCCTAGTCAGCCACAGTGTCAGTTGTTAGGTGTTGCCAACCTCGACCAGATGCGCTTATATAATAATGTGTATCAGAAGATAGGTATCGACTTTGGTATCGTGAACTCCATTGACGGCTATGACGAGATCTCACTGACCAGCGACTTCAAAGTAACGACCAACACTTACGAGCGCATCTTCAAACCGCAGGACTTAGGCTTCGATAACGCAAGACCAGAGGAAGTGGTGGGAGGCGCCACCGAGGAAGAGGCTGCCGCTATCTTCGATGCCGTATTGGAGAACCGAGCCCTTCCAGCCCAGAAGAATATCGTCCTTGCCAATGCCGCTTTTGGTATTCAGGTGTTGGAGAAAGGACAGAAGTCTATCGAAGAGTGTATTGAGACAGCACGTGAGTCTATCGACAGCGGCAAGGCACTCGCTACCTTCAAGAAGTTCGCCGAGTTAAATTCATAACCGCCCATTAGCCCCATGGACATCCTACAAGAAATCGTAGCCCACAAGCGCATAGAGGTGGAACGCCTCAAGCAACAACTCTCCGAAAGGGACCTCCACCGTCGAGTAGAGGCAATCCTCGACTTCAGCGTACCCTCCATGTCGAGGGCGTTGACAGAATCAATGTCGGGCATCATCGCCGAGTTCAAGCGCCGTTCCCCTTCCAAAGGATGGATCAAAGAAGAGGGAAAGGCTGAGGAGATTCCCCTCTCCTATCAAAGCAACGGTGCTACGGCACTCTCCATCCTCACTGACGAGAAATATTTTGGAGGTAAGGACGAGTTCATCCGCACGGCACGCAATGCTGGAGTACAAATACCCATCCTCTATAAGAACTTCATCATTGATGAGTACCAACTCTTCCTGGCGCGTCTCTGCGGAGCATCAGCAGCATTGCTGATTGCCGCCGACCTGACCAAGAAGGAGTGTAAGTCTCTCCTCCAGACCGCCCATGAACTGGGATTGGAAGTCTTATTGGAGATGCACGGCGAGGAGGAACTGGAGTATGCCGAACTAGAACCCGACATGTGTGGCATCAACAACCGTAACCTCGGCTCTTTCATCACGGATGTCAACAACAGTTACCGACTTGCCGAACTCCTCCCGAGAGAAGCCGTCAAGGTCAGCGAGAGCGGTATCTCCAATCCTACCACAGTCCGTGAGTTGCGGGAGGCTGGCTTCCGTGGATTCCTGATTGGCGAGACCTTCATGAAGACTCCAGACCCTGGCAAGGCTCTAAGTGATTTCATCACCCAAATCCGCCCATCAAACCCATTAAACCCATGATCATCAAGGTCTGTGGTATGCGCGACCCTGAGAACATACGCGCAGTCAGTGAACTCGAGATCCAGTGGCTCGGAATGATCTTCTGGGAAAAATCCAGTCGCTATGTCAGTGAGAAGCCTTCTTACCTTCCCACCAAGCAGAAGCGTGTCGGTGTCTTCGTGGATGCTGATATAGAGGAGATCCTGCGGAAAGTGGATGAATATGCACTGGACATCATCCAACTGCATGGCAAGGAAAGTCCCGCCTACATCCAAGAACTCCGTCTCCTATGCGGCGACCGTGTCGCCTCCATCATCAAGACACTGAACATCGCCACCAAAGAGGACTTGGAACAAACAATGCCGTATATGGATGGCGTCGACTATTTCCTCTTCGATACTAAGGCGAAGAGGATAGGTGGCAACGGCACGAAGTTCGACTGGTCGGTACTCACGGAATACAAAGGTACTACCCCCTTTATCCTCAGTGGCGGCATTGGACCTGACGACGCTGACAAAGTGAAGACATTCCACCACCCGCAGTTAGCAGGTATCGACCTCAACTCCCGCTTCGAGACTGCCCCTGCCCTCAAGGATGTCAACGCCCTCCGCAACTTTCTCTCCTCACTAAACCAATTAGCCCCATTAAACCCATTAAACCCATAAGAACTATGAACAAGATCAATAAACTCTTCTCAGAGAACAAGGACAAGAAATTACTTAGTCTCTATTTCTGTGCCGGTTGCCCTACGCTCGAAGGCACCGCCGATGTGATCAAGACCTTAGAGCGTCGGGGTATATCAATGATTGAGGTCGGCATTCCCTTCAGCGACCCGATGGCGGATGGCCCAGTCATTCAAGATGCCGCCACAACAGCCTTGAAGAACGGCATGAGCCTCCGCAAACTCTTTGCCCAACTGAAGGATATCAAGGAAGAGGTCGGTATTCCTTTAGTCCTGATGGGCTATCTGAATCCTATCATGCAGTATGGCATCGAAGCCTTCTGCCAGAGTTGTGTGGAAAGTGGTGTGAGTGGTGTGATTATCCCCGACCTTCCGTTTAAGGACTATCTGGAGATCGTGAAACCTGTTGCCGACCGCTATGACATCCGTGTGATCATGCTGATCACGCCGGAGACCTCAGAGGAGCGCATCCGTTTCATCGACGAGCATACCGACGGTTTTATCTATATGGTATCCTCTGCCGCTATCACTGGCGCACAGAAGAGTTTCGACGAAGCGAAACAGGAGTATTTCCGTCGTATCAACGCCATGCAACTGCGCAATCCACGTATGATAGGTTTCGGAATTTCCAACAAGCAGACGCTGGAGGCGGCACAACAGAATGCCGCCGGCGCCATCATCGGATCGAAATTCGTCACCCTGCTCAGTGAGAGCAAGGATGCCGACGAGGCGTTAGATAAGTTGTTCGATGCCCTAGCGCAATAAACTTTATCTATAAATAATGTAAAAGAAGAGCGGTCATTCGCTCTTTTTTTGTACCTTTGTCCCCGGAAACTACTAAAACAAAAGATATGAAGAGATTATTTTCGTTGCTGATGTTGTGTCTCATCGCTTTCTCCGTACAGGCAAAGGGCTGGGACGAGCAGCAGTATAAGCAGATTGAGCAAAGCATCCGTGTTCCGCAGTTTGCGGATAAAGTGTATAACATCACAAAGTATGGTGCCAAGCCGGATGCTACGGCGGCAAAGAACCAAAAGGCTATCCAGAAGGCTATCGACCAATGCTCCAAAAAGGGAGGCGGTAAGGTCGTCGTGCCAGCAGGCACCCGTTTCCTGACAGGAGCCATTCAACTCAAGAGCGGTGTCAACCTCGTTGTTGAGGAAGGTGCCGTCTTGGAGTTCGTCTTCGACACCACACTCTACCCTATCGTCGAGACCTCTTGGGAGGGACTGGAGTGCTTCAACCTCTCCCCATGTGTCTATGCCTTCAAGGCGAAGGACATTGCCATCACTGGTAAAGGAACCATTGACGGTGGTGGCAGCAATGAGACTTGGTGGCCCTGGTGCGGCAACAAGCGTTTTGGTATGAAGGAGGGCGACACCGTCCACCAGTGGAACGGCAGCCGTGCCCGTCTGCTGAAGGATGGAGAAGACGGTATTCCGATGTATGACGAGCAGGGCAACAGAAATCCCGAGCGTGTCTTCACCGATAAAGACGGTCTTCGTCCGCAACTGGTGAATTTCAACAAGTGCGAGGGTATCCTGATGGAGGATGTCACCCTGCTGCGCTCTCCGTTCTGGGTGATCCATCCCCTCCATTCTACAGATATCACCGTACGCCGTGTGAAGATGATCAACGACGGTCCTAACGGAGACGGTTGCGATCCGGAATGTTGCGACCGTGTACTGATAGAGGACTGTTTCTTCAACACTGGTGACGACTGTATCGCCATCAAGAGTGGTCGTAACCGTGACGGACGTGAGCGTAACATGCCCAGCAAGAACATCATCATCCGTAACTGTGAGATGAAGAACGGTCACGGTGGCGTGGTGATCGGCTCAGAGATCAGTGGCGGCTGCCAGAATGTCTATGCCGAGAACTGTGTGATGGACTCTCCCAACCTCGACCGTGTATTACGTATCAAGACGAACAGTTGCCGTGGTGGTGTGATAGAGAACATCAACGTACGCAACATCACTGTCGGACAGTGTGGCGAGGCTGTGCTCAAGATCAACACCGACTATGAGCCGAAGGAGGTCTGCTGCCGTGGCTACTACCCCACGGTACGCAATGTCACGATGGAGAATGTCACCTGCCAGAAGTCTAAGTATGGCGTGATGATCGTGGGCTACGAGGATCCTCAACTTGCCTATACGGTCAATAATATCACGGTACGCGACTGTCAGTTCGACGGTGTCTATAACAAGCCCATCCACCAGATTGGTCTTGCCCAGGACATCACCTACGAGAATCTCATGATTAACGGATCACTCGTATTACAGGAGAAGCCTTACAAGCACTACTCGGAATGGCTCACCTACTCGGAGATGAAGCGCGTGCCGGAGTCATATATGCTCGACTTCGCCACCAAGCCCAAGTGGAGTTACGTCATGGGTATCGAACTGGAAGGCATGCTTGACACCTACCTGCGTTATGGTGGTGACGATATCCTGAAATATTGTAAGATGTATACCGACAAGATGATTGACCAGCAAGGTAATATCACAGGCTATAACATCCTTGACTATAACCTCGACAATATCCGTACAGGACACTTCGTCACCCGTATGTACCAGAAATGGCCTGAGCCGAAGAACCTGCTTGCCATGCAACTCATGATGAAACAGTTGCAGGACCAGCCACGCACCATTGCCGATAAGGTTTACTGGCACAAGGCGATCTACGCCTATCAGGTATGGCTCGACGGTATCTTCATGGGACTGCCCTTCCGTTGTCTTACGGCTCCGATTACTCTGAGTACTCGGAATGCCCGGAGTACTCAGAAAGCCATCACCGCAATCTACGATGATGCCGTCAACCAGTTGAAGATCACCTACCAACGTACACTTGATCCAAAGACGGGACTCAACCGCCATGCCTATGACGAGACACGTAACACGTTCTGGGCTGATAAGGAGACAGGACTCTCCCAACATTGCTGGGGACGTGCCCAAGGCTGGTACACCATGGCGCTTATCGAGGTCCTTGACGCTATGCCTGAGGATTATGCCCGTCGCCCGGAGGTTATCGACCTGCTTACAAAAGACTTTGATGCCATCCTGAAATGGCAGGATAAGGAAAGTGGCTTGTGGTATCAGGTGATGGACAGTCCTGACCGACAGGGCAACTACTTGGAAAGCACCTGCTCCGCCATGTTCACCTACGCCCTGCTGAAGGCTTACCGTAAAGGATATGTCGACGGCAAATACCGTGACGCTGGCATCAAAGCATACAAGGGAATGATCCAGAACTTCATCAAGATACATCCTGACAAGACGATCTCACTGACCAACTGCTGCTCCGTTGCAGGACTTGGACCTGCCGCTACTCCAGAGGTAGAGGCTGCCATGAAGAAGGTGAACCCCAAGGGAACCGTCAAAGAGAACAGAAAGCGTGATGGCAGTTACGACTACTACCTCAGCGAGCCCATCCGTGACAACGACGCCAAGGGCGTGGGTCCCTTCATCTGGGCTTCCCTGGAGATGGAGATGCTGGGATATACTACAGAAAATATTAAAGATTGAAAGATATGAAGAAAAATCTATTGACTTCTTTGCTTTTAGCAATATCGCTGTCAGCATTGGCTACTGACTACGACCTCAATAAGCCTTTCGGCTTCTGTACTGTCTCATCACGTACGGATGCCACCAGTACTTATGATATTACTGGCGGTGGTTGCTACACCTATCCTGTTCCTGATGGATTTACTGGCAAAGTAATCACTCTAAAGTCTAATGGCCAGGACATGAAAGTTACCATTCAGAATGCCATCAAACAGAACGATGTCATTATCTTTGACGGCACTGATGGTGAGTTCATCGTTTCAAGCAACGTGGGAATCACTGGCTCTGGCAAGACACTCATTGGTATCAACAATGCACATATCTGTACCAAATGGAAGATGACCGATGAGATCAAGGCGGCACTTGATGAAGCCGGTGTCCCCAGCATGAGCACCAGTGGTGGTGGAGGTACTTTGCCTAACGGTAAATCTGTTTCTGAGGAGGCAGAATATAATACTCGAAGGATTATCATTGAACTGACAGGTGATACTAATGAGAGTTACCGCAATTCTGGTATCCTGAGTTTGTCGAGTTGCTCAAACATCATCATCCGTAATATCACTTTCGAGGGTCCTGGCTCTGTTGATGTGGGTGGCGCCGACTTGATATCTGCTACTGGTGCCAAGCACTGCTGGGTAGACCATTGCACATTCCAAGATGGTATGGATGGCAATTTCGATATTACCCAATCTGCAGACTTCAACACTGTCAGTTGGTGCATCTTCCGCTATACTAGTCTCTCCTACATGCACCAGAACACCAATTTGATCGGTAGCAGTGACAGTGAGGCTGCAGGCTATCTGAATACCACTTTTGCCTTTAACTGGTGGGGGGCTGGGTGCCGTGCCCGTATGCCTATGGCACGTGCCGGAAAGATACACATGCTGAACAACTATTACTCCTGTGCAGGAAACTCCACAGCCTGTATTAATCCACGCAAGAACTCAGAGTTCCTTATTGAGGGCAACTACTTTGACTCTGGCGTAACGAGAATCTTTAGTCAATCGGATGCAAAGGCTTGGAAATGGGAGGACAGCAACTATATCAAAGAGACATCAGTTAGCAAGCCCTCGTCATCTGGTTCTGTGACGGTTCCATACTCATATACTGTAGCAACCACTGCCGATATCCCCCTGGCAGTACAGACAGGGGCAGGAGCCACACTTCCCTATGGCGATCTTAGTAGTGATGAGCCTACGGGTACCACTGGTAGTGTCTACTGGCAGACATTATCGAATACAAATGCAGAGATCAGTGCGGCTATAACAGAGGAGATAGCCTTTACCAACTTGACATTAGGAAGTGAACTTGAACTTGACGGAACTGCAAACATCTCAGGTGTTGGCACTGAAACTAAAATCAAACAAACCAATGTGAATGCGTCATCCGCCACTGACGACAATGCCATTACTTTCACACTGACAACAAAAATCGGTTTTAAATTCAAAGCCACAGAACTTTCCTTCACGGCTACCCGAATGGGAACAGACAGAGGGAAACTAGATGTTAAATGGATAGACGCAAATGGAGAACTGCCGCTTGCCAATGGTGTTACTCCTAACAGAAACAACGCCTCGACACCATACACCACATATACCTATAATGTGGAAAACGGCTCCAAGGCAACAGAAGGCACCTGCTCTTTTATCATCAACCTATACGAACTAAGTTTCAATAATGGAGACGACCAATTCAAGGATGTAGGCTTTGCCAATATTCTTATCAAAGGCTCCATTACTGATGCCACTGGCATCACCACTCCTGTCGTTGTTAAAGGCGACGGTAACATCTATAACCTCCGTGGTCAACGAGTCACCGAAAACTACAAAGGTATCATCATTAAGAACGGAAAGAAGTATATACAAAAATGAAGAAAGAGGCTCAAACACCCGCATATATGTGAGTGGAAACAGAAATAAAAAACCAATTATTTTGTTTCTTTCAGAATAATGATTATCTTTGCAGCAACTAAAACAAATAAAGATGATGAGAAAATTAATAGGAATCATGGCGTTGCTCTTGCTACCTTGCATCACCATGGCAACGGATTATTATGTGTCACCAACAGGCTCAGGCTCCAACTATACACTTGCCTCGCCAGGTAAACTGACAGCAACTGTTATTGGAAAGTTAACAGCAGGCGACGTACTATACCTCCGTGGAGGACAATATGACTTGAACAACAATCTGAGTATTACCCGTAATGGCACAGCAGATAAGATTATAACCATTTGTCCCTATCAAGATGAGAAACCTATCCTTGATTTCAGGACAGAGAACAACAAGACCAATGGAGTGACAGTGAAAGGTAACTACCTGCACATCAAAGGCATCACCATCCGCTATGCTGGCTATAAGGGTATCTGGTTGGAGGAGGCAAAATATTGTATCTTAGAGCAATTAGACGTGTATGGATGCTGTAATGCAGGCATTCAGTTGCGAAGTGGCGGCAATAACACGGTTGTCAATTGTGACGCTCATGACAATTTCGACTACCAAGACAACGGGGGTAATGCCGATGGCTTTGCTGACAAGCAAGGAAACGCCTGTCCTGGTAATGTGTATATAGGTTGTCGCTCATGGAATAACTCGGATGACGGCTGGGACTCCTTCCAACGTGTCACTGATGGTACGCCGACTGTTTATATCAATTGTATCACCTACAATAACGGACCTGAGTTTTACGACCTGTCAGAGCATCCTCGTGTGCAGGGGAAAGACGCAGGTTTGAGTTGCTTCTCAGGCAAAGATCTGAAAAACTTTGCCAATGGTGGCAATCCCAACGGTTTCAAACTTGGTGGACAAGGAACCAAACATAACACAGAGTTGTATCGTTGTCTCGCAGTGGGTCATCGCAGCAAGGGCTTTGACCAGAACAACAATGCTGGCAATATGAAAGTCATCAACTGCACGGCTTATGACAATAACATCAACTATGGTTTTGGCAATGACTATGCCTATACTTTGACGGTCTATAACAATGTCAGTCTGTCGCCACGAAGCAGCCACTGGAAACGCAGTGACTCAGGTACTACCATACAGGAGCATAACACATGGAACACAGGCTATTCTGCTTCCGAAAGTGATTTCGAGGGACTGGATATTGAGAGTATCATCAACGCCCCCCGCAATGCCGACGGCTCTTTGGCGGAGACAACCCAATTCCATTTGAAGAGCACTGCGACTAATCTGATTGATAAAGGTGCTACCTTTACTGACTTTAGTGGTGATAAAATCAGTGACTATGTGTCATTCAAAGGTACGGCTCCCGACCTTGGTTGTTATGAATACGACTCATCTTCCGGCATCCAAGGTGTCATCATTAACGGCTCAGACTTGAACCCTAACATGCCACGCTATAATATCAAGGGACAGCGGGTAGACGACACCTATAAAGGGGTTGTCATCCAAGGAGGAGTCAAGTATATCCAGCGATAATCCATTGCTTCAGCATCTATAGAAAACTGTTTCCCTATAGTTTTCTTGCCAGAAACTGATAGTTTCCTACGTGGAAACTATCAGTTTCTTAGGCGGGAACTAGCAGTTTCTTGCGTGGGAACTAACAGTTTCCGCCCAAGAAACTATTAGGGAACCGTTATCCGAGTCAGCGTAAAGCGCCATCAAAACGCCGTTAGACGTAAACGTTTACGGCTTTTTTGTTGTTTTTTAACCACTCCACTTGCTCCTTTTTAATAATAAGTTATTAACTTTGCCACCTATACTACTACGACATATACATTATTAATATTAATAACTTAAAAACAAACATTTATGAAGTACAAACTTTTACGCTTATTGCTTCTTAGCGCATTTGCCGTACTATTCGGCGGAGCCGCATTAGGAGCATTAATGGGTACTGAAACGGAAACTATTTTCTCGGCTACCGTGACGGCAACCAGCGATCAGAGTTTCAACAACGGTACTACAGAAATCACCAGTGATCAAGCAACGATTGTTGGTGGAAAGATGTATGCTATTAGCGGGCAATCATCCGCAAAAAATCTCATTGCAGCAAAAAGCAATGTGTATTATTTCACGATGACCAACAACAACACTTATTTCATGGTGGGACTGGACAAGGCTCTTGCTGTTGGCGACGTGATTACTGCCGATGCTCTTGGCGGAGTGAAGAAAGATAACGATGGCAATGTAACAGGCACAAAAGGACTTTGGGTATCCACGTCCGATGGTTATCCAAGTGAAGCCCCTGCATGTGTCGGAACTAGCGAAACAGAGAGTGTCGTTGAGGGAATCCTGAACTACACTGTAACAGAAGGTTCTGAGTATGTAGGAAAAACTACGCTTTACATTTATCGTGCCACAGGTGCTACAGAGTATTTCAACAACTTCAAGATTACTCGCGCTGGCGGCGAAGGTGGTTCTGGCGAAGGTGGTGGTGAGACCACTGAGTTCCAAGACTTTGAGATTAACCTCGTCAGTCTTGCTGCTGAGTTTGACACATCTACACTGCCAAATGGAGTAGAGTTCTCTGGTACGTACAATAGTGACACTCACGGATACCGTGGCGCTACTGTGAAAGTTCCTGTCACTGGTCCCGTGAAGTTCACTATCGGAGGATGTCAGTATGCCAACCAGACATTCACAGTGAAGAACGAGGCTGGGGAAACGCTAGCAACGCTCGATCCGAAGACTGAGAAATGCTATCATCAAGACGGTTCCTCAATCACTTACGAGTATAAGGGTGAGGCTACCACGCTGACGTTCGCAACCATCCAATACCTCCCATACTTCAAGGCTGAGGCTATTAAAGAGGAGCCACACGACCCTGTTGTCCTGACATGGGATTACAGCGAGAAGGACATTCCTACAGAGAGTCCTGTTGATGGACTGTACTTCGCCTCTTATGTCAACGACGCAGCAGGCACTAATAACGGTATGCATGGTGTGAAACTGAACTCCAGTGGTTGGGCATACTTCGAGAAACCTGCTGTTGCCGGTAAGTTGACACTGACCTTTGGTAACAGAAAGACTGCAGATGCTTACGAAGTAAATGTTAGCAAGGGTACCCTTGATGCAGACGGCAAGACCGCTACTAAGGGCGACCTCATTGGAACTGTTGCCGTGACGGAGAGCCCAGGCACTGGCAGCATCGAACTACCTGCTGATGTAACAGGAATCTATATCGACCGTAAGACTGGTGCTGAGGGTGTCCTTCAGAAAATTGTCTTCAAGGAGACTGTTCCACGTACCTTCGTTGATTTCGAGATTCCTTATGCTACTTTGACCGCAGACGGTTATTCAGGTGCTGATTTACCAACAGGTGTTTCCTTCAGTGGTTCATTCCACGATAAGCAGCATGGATATCAGAATGCCACTCTCGTAGTTCCTGTTGACGGCACTGTAAAGTTCACTATCAGCGGCTGCCAGTATGGCGGCTCCTTCCCTGTCAAGAATGCTGCTGGCGAGACACTTGCAACACTCGACCAAAAGTCTGCAGGTTGCTACGATGCAGGAGGCACTGTAACCTACTTCTATATTGGCGATGCCACTACACTGACCTTCGGTCCTATCCAGTATTTGTCATATTTCAAGGCTGAGGCTACCGACGTACAGGAAGTAACCATTACTTACAAGGATCAGAATGGCAATGTACTTGGCAAGAAGACTGTCTATGAGGGCGAGACTCTTGGCGAGATTCCTTACACCGAGGCTGACCTTACTATCCCTGAGGGCGAGAAGTTCCGTGGTTGGGTTTATACAAGTGGTGTCAAGGTGAAGGCTACTGACGTTGTGACAGGTAATGTCTCTGTTAATGCCAGTGTAACACCTATCGAGACTGCTCCTAAGACTGGTACGATACAGACCTACGATCTGACAAAGGCTACGTTCTATCCTGAGGATCATGAGAACTTCAACGTAGAGGGTGGCTCATACTATAACAACCACGGTTTCACATTCAATGCGGAGGGCACCTTCCAGGTTGCTGTTAGCAGCAAGGCACAGATTGTGCTCTCAC
>ERZ842401.4223-NODE-4223-length-16936-cov-4.518808_pt1 | contig 16936 bp, 14 predicted proteins | sample MGYA00521270_ERZ842401 | MGnify/ENA primary metagenome ERZ842401 (study PRJEB31892, sample SAMEA3878208) | bioreactor metagenome | biome: Moose rumen | place: Sweden | collected 2011-10 | study: EMG produced TPA metagenomics assembly of the PRJEB12797 data set...
TCATTTGTAATACAAATCCATGGGTAAGTTTTATCATCTTTTAAAAGAATATTATACCTTGGCTGGAATTTCTTTATAAGTTTATTTTCAAGTAAAAGAGCATCAGTTTCTGTATCAACAACAATATACAACAAATCTACTATATGTCTAACAAGCACCGCAGTCTTACCCCTCTGATTATTTACCCTAAAATAAGACGAAACTCTATTCCGCAAATTTTTAGCCTTACCTACATAAATCACAACACCATTCTCATCCAAAAAATTATACACACCTGGACTTAGCGGCAAAGTTTTTATCTTATATTCCAATAATTCATTATTCATTTTATATATACAAAAAAAACGTTTCACATGAAACTTATATCCTCTACCCTACCCTAACAATATAAAAAAAAGTTTCACATGAAACAATAAAAAAAAAATCACCTCCCAAGAAACATTAAAAGCACACTAATATCAGCAGGACTAACACCAGGAATGCGACTTGCTTGACCTATAGTTTTTGGTTGAATTTTATTTAACTTTTGCCTTGCCTCAGTAGAAATCGATTTAAATTGAAAATAATCAATATCATTTGGAATCTGAACATAATCTAAACGAGAAATTTTATCTGCTGTCATTTGTTCTCTATCAATATACCCTTTATACTTAATTTTAATTTCAGCAGTTTGAATCTCCTCGTTAGAGAATTGTTGTAAAAAATTAAACTTAGACTTCAAGTCTTCAAGTTTAACTTCTGGTCTTAAAATTATATTAGCCAACTTGTTACCTTGAGAAATTTTTGTACCACCATTAGCTATAATGTAGTCATTAATTTTAGATGCAGAAACAGATGTGTGCTTACAAAAATCAATTATTTCTTCAATATGTTTAGCTTTTGTGCAATAAACATTGTAACGATAATCATCTGCGAGACCAATATCAAAACCTTTTTTTGTTAAACGTTCATCAGCGTTATCTTGACGAAGTAATATTCTATATTCAGAACGAGATGTAAACATTCTATAAGGTTCATCAACTCCTTTTGTAACAAGGTCGTCTATCAATACTCCAATATAAGCTTCTTTTCGAGAAAGAATAAACTCGTCTTTTCCTAAAATAGAGAGAGCAGCATTAATACCAGCCATAAGACCTTGACAAGCCGCTTCTTCATAACCAGTTGTACCATTTACTTGTCCAGCAAAATAAGCCCCTGATATAATTTTACTCTCTAAGCAATGATTTAATTGAGTTGGCATAAAATAATCATATTCAATAGCATAACCAGGCCTAAAGATTTTTGCATTTTCCAAACCAGGAATTTTACGCAAAGCAGTATATTGAACTTCAAAAGGAAGACTTGAGGAAAATCCATTTAAATAAAATTCATTTGTATCGGTCCCTTCTGGCTCTAAGAAAACAGGATGTGATTGTTTATCTGCAAATGTTACAATCTTAGTTTCTACAGAAGGGCAATATCTTGGACCCGTAGATTTTATTGTACCATTAAACAAAGGAGAACGATCAAAACCTTTTCTTAATTCATCATGAACTTCAGGATTAGTATAAGAAATAAAACAATCCATCTGTTTTAATTTTGGAATGCCATCAGAAATATAAGAAAAACATTCAGGATTATCATCACCAGATTGAAGAGTCATTTTAGAAAAATCAATAGTACGACCGTCAATTCGAGCTGGAGTTCCTGTTTTCATACGAGAAGTTTCAACACCAGCAGAAATAAGAGCAGCAGTAATTCCATCAGAAGAAATTTCACCATTTCTTCCTCCAACAAATTTATTTGTACCAACATGCATCAAACCATTAAGAAAAGTTCCAGCTGTAATAACAACCTTTTTACAACGGAATTTAACACCAAAAACAGTTTCAACACCAACAATCTTATTATTATCAACAACAATATTTATTACAGTATCTTGCCAAAAAAACAAATTATTAATATTTTCAAGTTGATGACGCCATTCAAGAGAAAATTTAGTTCTATCGCATTGCGAACGAGGACTCCACATAGCTGGCCCTTTTGATCTATTTAACATTCTAAATTGAATAGACGTATTATCAGTAACAATTCCTGTAAGACCGCCTAAAGCATCAATTTCTCTAACAATTTGACCTTTAGCAATACCACCAATAGCAGGATTACAAGACATCTGGCCAAATTTAGTCATATCCATAGTAATCAAAAGAGTTTTTACTCCAATTTTAGCAGCCGCAGCAGCAGCTTCACACCCTGCATGACCACCACCAACAACAATAATATCGTATTCTTCAATCATTTTTAAATTCACTTTCAAAAATAGATATATACAAATCTTCCTTTTGATGAATAACTTTTTCATCTTCATCAGTCAAATCATTATACCCAAGAAGATGCAATACTCCATGAATAACAACACGTAAAAATTCAGTTTCCCGTGAAACATTAAATGTTTTAGAATTTTCAACAATCCTATCTACACTAATAAAAATATCACCTGAAATCAAATCATTCTCAACATAATCAAAAGTAATAACATCAGTAAAATAATTATGGTTGAGAAATTTTTTGTTAATATCAAGCAAATAATTATCAGAACAAAAAATATAAGTAATGTTTCCCGTGAAACGATTTTCTTTTGTGATAACAAAATTTATCCAATTAGATATAGTATTTAAATTTGGTGTATCGAAAGTAATATCTTCAAAATTAAAATCTATCAACATTATTGTAATTTAAAGGTAATTAAAATTTCAGAACCATTATTTAAAAACTCAACACCGTCGGAGAGATTTTTTATTAAAAAAATACCTCGACCGTTAATTTTTTCAATGTTTTCTTGAGCTGTAGGATCTGGGATGTTGGTAAAATCAAATCCTTCACCTTCGTCTGAAATAGAAATTTTTAAAAAATTATCAACAAAATCAGATTCAATCCGAACATTTTTATTAGGGTTATTATTATTACCATGAACTATTGCGTTATTGACGGCTTCGGTAACCGAAATAAGGATATTACCATACAATTCCTCAGATATACCGTAATTAGTACAAATAATATCTACAAATTTTTCTGCAATAGATATATTAGATTCTGAGGATTTTAAAGTAATGAGATTTTTCATATTTTATTAATCAATATTCTGTAAATAATTATTGTATTTGTTAATATAAAACAAATCTAAATCAATGTATTTTACATTTAAAAATTCTTTTGTTCCATTATTTAATTTCTTTAACGAATTTAAATCAATTTTGTTCGATTGTTCATGATTATTACCCGATTTGCTTTCACGTTTTTCATCATACTCTTGTTGACGATCAGATTTTTCACTTTCTAATAATTTATTAAAAATCTGTTGCTGCCTATTTAATGTTTGTTGAGTAATATTTTTGTTAATAATATCACGTTTGGTATCTTCCATAAGACGATTGATTTCATTAAGCATCTGGCGAGTTTTACCATTTTGATTAGAGTTGTTTAGCATCTCACTAATTTGTTGTTGTAACATTTCTTGCATTTTTAAACTTTCAGCGAGTCGTTGATTAGATGGACTTTCTCCTTTTTGTAATTGCTCCATCATTTGTTGAAGCATTTGTTTTAGACTTTGTTGTCCGTTTTTCATATCACGAAACTTTTGCTCCCTAACCTGTTGTGATTGTTTTTTGTTTTTTGATTGCATTTCTTTTTGTTGCTGTCCCCCACTCTGCTGGTTGTTTTGAGGATTTTGCATTTGATTAAGAATTTCATTAAACAAAAGAGACAAATCATTAATTTGAGTCATCGCTGATTGTTGTTTAATGGCTGCTTGGCTACGATTGTTTCTATTCATATAGTCAATTGAACTTTCAAAATTATGATAAATATCAGATATTTTTTCATAAACCGAATGTCCAAGTTCTGGTGTACGCTTTGCTAAGGCATAAATAGAATCCCTTATTAAATCGAAATCTTGTTTTAAATTTTGTTGTTTTTTTACACTTTCGGTTTGTAAAGAACTACCATGAAGAATATTTTTATTAAAATTCAATAGTTTTTCTTGTTCAAATGATACCGAAAGCAAATTATCTTGAATCTGACGAACATCGTTCATATTTTCCTTTGTTCTTTGTTCTTGTTGCATATTAACTCCACCTGAAAGTTTATCGCTCATTTCTTGTATATCTTCTGAGGATTGTTGCATTTGACGACTTAAATCAGAATTTTTGTCATGTTCATTACTAAAATTTTCGTCAGAATATTGATTATTAGTAGAATTTTTATCTAAATTATTGTCTTGGTTATTAGAATTATTACTCCTATCAGATTTATTAGAATTGTTATTAGGTTTAATATTTTCAATAAAATTATCTAATTGTTGTTTTTGATTTTGCAACTGTTTTTCAATATTAGGAAAATCGTTATTAATATCTTCAATATCAAGTTTATTATCACCAAGTTCGTTGTTTTCATCAATAGTTTTTTTGTAAGTCTCCATTAATTTTTCAAACCTATCAATAAAATCATTCATTTTTTTTGATAAATCATCAGCATTTTTAGATTCAACAGTTTTGTTATTATCTTTATTATCAAAATTTGAATTTTTATTGTTATTTTTATTTTGGTTTTGAGAATCTTCAGTAGATTTTGATTTATTATTAACATTAAAATCTGATATTTCTTGCGAAAAATTCTTATATTCATCAGCCATTTTTGACAAATCATCTGAAATTTTATGTACATTATTTTCTACATTATACATTTTTAATAATTGATTATTTCTGTCAAGTTGTTCTGATATTTGATTAAAATCAAACTTTAAATCATTAATTTTATCTTTTAAATTTTTGTCATTATAAGCATCTTTAAGACTATTGATTTTATCTAAAAGTTTTTTTACATCATCATCTATAAGTTGATTCCATAAATCTTGATATTGTTGTTGTTTTTGAGCCAATTCATCGTTTTGATAAGGATTCAACTGATTTTCAAACATATTCTTTTGAGAATTTTCATCACTAAGCTGATTTAAAAGATTTTGTAATTTGTTTTGTTTTTCTACAAGATTATTGAGCTTTAATTGTTTTTCCCAATCAGAAATATTTTTATTGCCAGACATCGCTTTTTCAAAATCCGCAACATCTTTAATCAAATCATTAAGAATTCGTTGAGTTTGTTCTATTTTTTCTGTCATAGAATTATGTAAATCAGAAAGTCTATGTTCTTTTTCAATATCAGAAAGCTTAGAATAACATTGTAATATTGTCTTTGAAGATTTAAATCCAGAAATTTTGTCGTTATCTTTAACCTCAAAATAATAAGAAATCTTATCTGAAAACTCCAATTGAGAAAAATCAAAGTAATAAAAATAATCTTGAGAAACAGCATTTTTTTCAAAATCTACAGGAAAAGAATAGATTTGTTTAGGATTATTATCGTAATAATAATTGAAAGTTAAAGAAGAAAATCCATAATCATCAGTTATTCTACCCATAAAAATAAGTGCATCAGAGGCAGAAGAATCAATTTTAGAAACACATTCAATCGAAGGATAAAAATCTGGAACAATTTTCACGTGAAACAAAGAAGAATCGGTCTTAATATTTTTATTTCCAGTAGCAGAAAAACTATAATTAAAACTTTTTTTGGTAATTTTATTAATTTGTACAACATTATTATCAATAGACAAAGATTTATATAGAGAAGAATCAATATAGAAAATAAAATTTTCTCCATTCAAAATCTTAAAATTCCAAGAAATATTACTACCATAAGGAACTATTAAATCACCAGTATTTTCAAAATTTTGAGCTGAAATATTTGTATATGTAGGTGGAATAACATCAACAGAAAAAGATACAATTTGAGGTTTATCAAAAACCGAAACTTTATAATTTTGTGTTAAATAATCTAAGTAATTAAAATTAAAATCAACATCAGAGTTTAAGTTTTTAAAATTATAAGAATAATAACCAGATGAATCAATATTCATTCGTAACTTTACACCGCCAACATTAATAAAAACATCAGCAGGAAAAGTAGGGCCATCAATTTTTACATTAACAAGATAATCCTCTCCCCTACCCAACTCAAAATTTTTGTTAAGAATTGTAAAAGTATAAGGATTTTCTGGAGTATAAGCAGTTGAAAAATTTAAAAATCTTTCTGCTCCAGATGAAATTTTTGTATAATTAACAGCTGACAAAAGACTTAAAAACAATAAAATTACTATACCAATTATTAAATATTTAAAAGTCTTTTTAAAATTTATTGCTAAAGGAAAATTTAAAGGAGATATAAGAGAAATTTTTTGGTTTACAGCAGCTATAAGCAAATCGTTATCGGCATTAGAATCACAATTTTTATTAAGTTGTAAAAGGTTAAGAAATGTATCTTTTGAATCTGAAAAATAATTAGATATAATTTTTGCAGATTCTTCAAAAGTAATAACAGGAAAAACTCTGAAAAGTTTTAAAACAGGAATAACTATAAATCCTACAAAAATAAAGCAAAATACTAACGCAAGACAATAAAATAAAATGGTTTTTACAATTGGTGGCATATAAACAAAATATTCAGTTAAAAACACCACAAACGCACTAAAACCAAACGAAACTGCAAAAAGTAAAACTCCTTGAAGTATTCTATTGGAATAAAACTTACGTATAAAATCGTTTAATTTCTGCTCTATTATGTAAAAATTAGATTCCATTTACTTTTTACCTTTTGGATATTTTATCAACCAATCAGCTGGATTAAGTTTTGTAATACCAGACCAAATTTGAAAATTAAGTACAGAATATTTCTTTTCTCCATCAAAAGAACCAATAACTTCGCTTGTTTCTATATTATCACCAACAGAAACTTTAATATGGTCAAGTCCAGAATAAACCGTAAAATAATTACCATGACTAACAACAATTGCATAAGTTTTTCCTGGAAGATTAACGACTTTGCTTATCTCTCCTTTGTAAACACAACGTACCTCCGAATCTGATGGCACAAGAAAATCTAAACCATCATTTCTAACTGTAACTTTGTCGTAAAGTGGATGCTGCGACTCTCCAAAATTTGAAATAACAACAGATTTCTGTACAGGCCAAATCAAATAACCACGCTGAACTTGAAACAACATTGTAGAATTTGATGAAGAATCTGCCGAAAAATTGCCAACAACCAATGAAGAATCGCTATGCAAAGATTCTGAAACATTAATTTTTTCTAAAGAAACTTCTGGATTATTTTTACAATAATCAGAATATTTTTTTATCAAAGCATTACGATCGTTACGATACTTTGCTGTCCAATTTTCCTCAACACCAAGTTCATTGGCCATAGATATTTTTGTTTCTTTATCTGTATTAAGTTCAAGAACAACATTTGCAATTTTTGCTTGAAGACTCTTTATTCTTTCAATTTTTTTCAATCTATAATCTGCCATCCATTTAACATAAAGAAACTGTCGATAAACTTTATATAAATTGTCAAAAGAAAAAACATCAAAATTTTGTCGCATAAGGCTTCGTAATCTCCATGCTCGAACAACAAGATCTGCATAAATGTTTTTTTCATATTCCAACTGAGAATTTAAACGCTCAAAATACATCTCATTATTATAAATATCTTTATCGAGCTGCACAATTTTTTGTTTTAAATCATCAGTTTTTTTCTTAATAAGATTTAATTGCGTATCATAAATATTTAGCTGAACAGAATAATCATAATCATCTGGATTAACATCAGCCAAAATAGTTCCTAAATAATTACTTTGATCACTAACACTCATTTGAGCATAAGTGTTAGAAAATCCAAAAAACAATATTATAAAAATAACTAAAAATTTCATTTTGTTGAGATAGGTGTATAATTAGCAGGTATTTTAAAAGGATAAGTAGTTTTTTTGCCATAAACAACTTTGGAATAAACTATAGAAATAACAGCATCGCCCGTTTTAAATTCTATATTGAAAGGCAAAACATGAGAAGAACTTTCTGTAAATGAAGAATAATTAATTTCAAGACTTCTCTTTTGCGATGGCATTGATAGCAAGTTGGTTAAAACTTTATTGTTTTGAGTATTTATCGATACATCTTGCGTAACAAGAAAATTTTTCTCGTAATTTTCATCAGAAACTATTTTCAAAATATCGTTTTGCTTATCGGCATTAAAATATTTTTCTAAAAGAGAAAAATCATTTTTTGGAAAAATAAAAAAACGATCTAAAAACAAGTTTTGAACAGTATAAAAATCTACATCAAGTGGAAAAATATTCTTTAAATAAGAATAACTACCTTTAAAATATAGCTTTTTAATCGGTACAATAAAAAATACACTATCCGGGGTAAGTTTTGCTCTTGCGCCTTCAATCCCCATCATAGAAAAATTCATCCAAATAATGCTATCGTAAGCAATACGCATATTGCCCGATAAAGACAAATTTTGCTGAGAGGAATTAAGTTTAAGATTTAATTTCATCTCTACAAGCGAAAAAGTATCTTGTTCATTAGCGATTTTGTTGGCTAATAATAAGTTTTCGGTGTTAGTCTTACTATTAACATTAAGATTTTCTCGTTTTGTAATATTATCATTTTGATTGTTTTTGTGTTTTTTTCCGCACGAAACCAAACCAAAAACAACAATAACAACAATAAAAAGTTTTAATAGTTTTCCCATTTCAAATTAATTGCACGTTTTAATTTTTTTATCAATTTCAACAACATTTCCGCCCAAATTAAGAGCTTCGTTCCAATTTTGAACTGCTTTTTCACAATTCTTATTTTTATAAAATATGTCACCAGCAAGCTCATAAACATAATATTTCTGAGTATTACCAAGTGAAAGAGATTTCTCAATAAAATATTGTGCGCTCTTTAAATCATTTTTCATATACATACAATTGGCATAAACATAATAAAAATAACTGTCAGTACCATCAAAAGCAACACATTGTTTAATAATCTTTTCTGCAAAATCAAGATTAAATTTCCCTTCACATAAATAGTTAGCATATTGACCTACAAGATTATAGTCGGAGTGATTTGCTTGATAAAACTTATCAAAATTTTTGTATGCGTCTTGTTTTTTATTTTGTTTAAAATCGAGTACACCAAGATAAAAATAATAAAGATAAGCAGACTCTGAAACTTCTGCACCAAAAGACATAGCTTGTTCAAAAATATCACGAGCAGCTTTATAATCACCCGAATAAACAGCTGCTACACCAGAATATATCATAACATCAATTTGTTCAGGATAATATTCTGAAGCCATATCAGAAACTTCTGAAAGTTTTTCATACTCTTCTGTAAAAGTATAAAGTTTAAAAAGTTTTTTCCAAGTATTAAAGTCAGATTTATCACAATCAAGTCCTTTACGAAGTTCTTCACCAGCTTGAGAATAAAGTTGTTCTCTCATAAGATAACTTGCATAAAGATTATGTACAGAAAGAGAATCGCTATATTTCTCAGATAATATATCAAATAGTGGAATTAATTTTTCTGACGAATAATCAATATCTTCCAAAACAAGTTGATGAAGAATCACGGTTTTTTGCTGTAAAGAAACCAAATCAGACTTAAAGGCTTTGTTTAAGCAATCGAAAAAACAGTCGGTTTTGTGATTTATTTTACAATACAATGCGTATGTCAAAAATGTAAGGCCGTTGTCTGGGTCAAGACTTAACATTTCGTCTAAAACTGGCTGAACTTTATCTACTTGACTTGTTTGCATATAAAATTCGCACAGCAAACCAAGAAAAGATAAATTATAAGGTTGAAAATTCTTTAATTCAATAAGTTCTTTTTCTGCACCGTCAATATTACCTATTGTTTTGTATAAATCTGATTTCTTAATTGCAAGATCAAAATCATAACCAAATTTTTCTTGTTCTAAAGAAATATTATCAATGGCTTTATTATATTTTTTTGCAAATATATATATTTCAGTAAGATTGTCGTAATATTCTTGTTGAGGTGATTGTTTCAAAATCTCCTTATAAACCATTTCTGCATCATCATACTTTCCAAGATTACAATAAATATCTGCTAAAAATACTTTATACCATACATTTAAGGAATTATTTTCAACAGCAATTTTAGCATAACGCTCGGCCATATAATAATCTCGCTGGGTAAAATATATTTTTGCAATTTGAAAATTTGAAACAGACGATTTTGGATTAACTTTTAAACACATTCCATAAGCGGACAAAGCATTTTGCATATCACCTTTTAGCAAAAAAATTCCAGCTTGAGAAAAATAATTATAAAATTTTACTCCAAGCGTATCTATAGAATTCTGCCCAAATACAGAACAACAAAAAACAAAACAAAATAATATGGATAAAAAAAATTTCATACTCCAGTATGTCCAAATCCACCCTCTCCCCTTTCTGTTTCAGAAAGAATATCAACTTCAACAAATTCAGCCTTCTCAAATTTATTAATAACCATTTGACAAATACGATCACCATCATTAATTGTAAACGATTTGTCAGAAAGGTTAACAAGAACAACCTTAACCTCACCCCTATAATCTGCATCAATAGTACCGGGAGTATTTAAAACTGTAATTCCATGTTTAATAGCCAAACCACTTCTCGGTCTTATTTGAGCTTCATAACCATCTGGAAGTTCTATAAAAAATCCAGTTGGAACAAACACACGTTGCAAAGGTTGAAGTTCAATAGGACTTTCCAAATTTGCAGTAAGGTCAACTCCTGCCGACAACGGTGTTGAATATTTAGGCAAAGAATGTTTACTTTTATTAATAATTTTTACAACCATAATTTTTTTGTTTAAAACACAAAAATAAATTATTTTTTTAAGAATTTTTGTTTTAGTTGCTTAAAAATTTTAAATCCTCCTTCTAATTTTAAAACCGAGCCACAATAAATTATAATAAGCAGAGTATTAAGCGCAAGTTTTATATGCAATTCTAAAGGAGATATTAAAAACGTACAAAAATACAAAATAAAAGCAAATAAAATGTAAAATAAAATTTTCTTATAGTCGTAATTACAAGGCAAATATTTTTTTCCCCATATAAAAGTAATTAAAAACATTACAGAATAACAACAAAGATTAGCAAAAGCACAAGCAATATAACCAAATCTTGGAACAAGAAAATAATTTAAAATAATAGTAATAAAACTTCCAATTAAAAATATAACAATTCCATATTGAGTTAAATTTTTAATTTTATACCAAAAACTTTGAAGATAAACCATACCAACAAGCAAATGACCAAGCAAAAGCATAGGCACAACTTTTAATCCTTCCCAATATGATGGTGCAATAAAATATTTTACTATATCAATATAACACATAATGCCTAAAAATATAAACATTCCAAAAGCAACAAGATATTTATTAACATCAGCAAAAACCTTGTTGAAATCTTTTGAACCTACTTGCGAAAAAAAGAAAGGATCGGCAGCATAACGAAAACATTGTACAAACAATGTCATAAGAATAGCAATCTTGGTATTGGCACCGTAAATTCCCAACTCACTCATTACAAAAGTATTAGCATCAGTAACTCCTATCGGAATAGTATAGAAAAATTTTATAGAAATACGATCAAAAAACTCATTAATCATTCCTGCCAAGCCCGAAACAACAAGCGGAAGGGAATATATCAACATAGATTTCAACAATTTAGAATCAAACTTAAACTTTATACCACAAAAATCAGGTACAAATAATAACAAAGATACAACACTGGCAATAAGATTGCTAAGAAAAACATAACCAACTCCAAAATCTGAACTATAAATAGCAGAGAAAATAGATATCTTTTCGGCCAAAGATGGCAACCAAAGAATAAAAAATAAATTTAGAAAAATATTGGTAAAAATGTTAATAAGTTTATAAACAGCAAATTTAATTGCTTTGTTTTGCTGTCTTAAACGAGCAAATGGTATTGAAACAAAAGCATCAATACCAAGAATAATGACAAACATAGATACATAGTAACTATGATTGGAATAACCAAGTATATCAGCAATATTATGAGAAAATAAAAGTCCTAAAAAAACAAAAACAAAACTCGAAACAAATAACGAACCAAGTGCAGTGGAATAAACTTTATCACTGTCTGATTCTATTTTTGAAAATCGAAAAAAACCAGTTTCCATTCCGTATGTTAATAAAATCATAAGAAAAGTAACATAAGTGTACATTTCTGTAACTATACCATACTCTGACGGTAAAAAAACATGTGTATAAAGCGGAACAAGAAAATAATTTAAAAGCCGCCCAATAATGCTACTCAAACCATAAACTGCAGTCTGACTAACAAGTTGTTTCAATTTTCCCATAAAAATTTTGTAATTTTTGTGCAAAATTAATTTTTTTGTCTTTTATAATTAAACCCAACCTTAAAAAAATGAAAAAAACAATACTTTTTGTACTATTAACTACAATAACTACAATATGTACAGCACAAAAAAATTGGAATTTTGAAATATCCGCAAGTTCAACAATAAACAGTGGAAACGTAAACGACCTAAGCCTAAAAAATGCAGAAACCATTAAACGTAACGATAGCTTAATAAGTTATGAACTAAACTACAAATTTGTTTATAACAAAAAAGATAGCGAAGAAACCAACAAAGGAACAACCGCTGGATTTAAAACAGATTTGTTTCAATACGGAAAATGGTCGCCATATTGGGCAATGGAATATTTTAGCAATAAATACAAAGGATATGATAACAAATGGAGTGCACTCGCAGGTGTAAAATACAGAATATACAATAAACCAGATACTTGCGACTACTCAATTTCTACAGCCGTTGTTTATGATAATGTTGACTATACACCAGAAGAAAACACACTCGACAACGAAGTATATAGATTATCAATACGTCCAAAAATAAAACAAAAAATAGGAGAAACTTTATACCTACTACATAACACATTCTATCAACCTAATTTAAAAGATTTTAGAGATTATTTGATAACATCAACAACTAAATTAGAAAATAAACTCGGCAAAAAGCTTTACCTACAAATAAGTTTTGAATATGAATATAGAAGCAAAGTACCTACAGAAGACTACAAAAAAAGCGACATTTGCACAGAAATTGGATTAAAACTTAAATTATAATAATAATTTATATAAAAAACTTAGAGATTACATAATCAGATATAAAAACACCATCTAAAGTTAACGACAAAAAGCCATTAGAAAGAGGATTAAACCATTTTTTTATATCAATACGGTTAAAAACATTATAAAAATGATGTTCATAATTAGGATATTTTGAACTTAAAATATTAGTATCCAAACCTTTAAACATACGAAGACTTAGCATTACAAATTCATTATATTCGTCGTCTTTTGAAAGAATTTCGGTTTCTTTAAAAAATGATTTATTATCAATAGAACGATAATAACTATTGAAATCGGCAAAATTCCATGCTCTTTTACCATCAAAAAAAGAATGTGCAGAAGATCCAAATCCAAGATATGGAGTAAAATTCCAATAATTGCTATTATGACGTGAAAACATTCCTGGTTTAGAATAATTTGAAATTTCATAATGCTCATAACCTTTTTCAATAAGAAAATTATGAATAAACTTAAATTGAGAAAGAAAAAAATCGTCAGAAGGCTTATTTAAAATACCTTTTTTCCACTTTAAATAAAAAGGTGTATTTTCTTCAATACCAAGGCTATAAGCTGATATATGAGGTACATCTCTGTTTACAAATTCCGCCAAAAAGTTTTTCAATAAAACTTCTGAAAGAACTTCGTATCCAAAAATCAAATCAACCGAATAATTATCAAAACCAAATTTTCTACAATTGTCAAGAAACATAAAATTATTTTCTACACCATGGTTTCTACCAAGATAATCCAAACACTCATTGTCCATAGCTTGAAGACCAGCACTTAAACGATTAACAACCCCTAAAGATTTTAAATCATTAAAATACTTATTAACAGCATGTTCCGGATTTATTTCGATAGTAACTTCAGCAGTATTAGAAACATTATAAAACTTATAAATAGCATCAAAAACCATAGCCAAATATTTAATATCAACGCACGATGGCGTACCACCTCCGATATAAATGGTGTTGATGATATGGTTTTTAAACAAAAAATGTTTTTCAGAAATTTCGCGAACCAAATAATCAAAAAATTTATCAACAAAAACATTATCTTTGCGCACTTTAACTGAAAAAAAATCGCAATAGCCACATTTTTTTACACAAAAAGGAATATGAACATAAATACCAGACATAATGAAAAACCTTATAAAAAACTACAAATTAAGCATACTCTGCGCATCAGCAATATTATTTGCATGTACTTGGCATTTTAGAAAAATAGAAACACAAGATTTTGAATTACCACACAAAGACAAAATAGTACACATGATAATGTACATAGTTCTCTCGGCAATAATTTGCATTGAACAAAAAAGACAAAAAAAAACAATATTAAACAAAAATAAACTTAAAATATTTATAATCTGCACATTATACGGCATATTCATAGAAATAATACAATATTTTCTACCCTATCGCGGTTTTGAAATAGCAGATATGATAGCCGACAGCCTTGGAGCAGCCATCGGCATATTACTAATTTCAAAAACAATTACTAAGAGTTAACAGGAATTTTTTCAATTCTACGTTGATGTCTACCACCATCAAACTCAGTGGTTAAAAAAGTATCAACAATATCAATAGCTTCTTGTGTAGAAACAAATCTTGCAGGCACAGAAAGTACATTTGCATTATTATGAGCACGCGCAAGACGAGCAATTTCTGCATTCCAACACAATCCAGCACGAATTTTTTGATGTTTGTTGGCAGTCATGCAAATACCATTACCACTACCACAAATGGTAATACCAAGCGCATCGGGTGTGTTTTCAACAGCAACAGCCAACGGATGAGCATAATCGGCATAATCGCAACTATCAGCACTATCAGTGCCACAATCGGTAATATCAAAGCCTTTTTTCTGTAAATAGTCCTTCAAAAAAAGCTTCAATTCGTAACCTGCATGGTCAGAAGCCATAAAAAGTTTTGAAATTTTCATTTTCTTATATTTTTTTAATAACAATTTTCATTTCAACAATATTTATTTATTGTGGATAACTCAAAAAAACAAACAAAAAGTTGTTTTTATTAAATAGTTGACATTCAAAAAAATACAAATTTATTCAACATTAAGTAAAGTATTGTAATTATTTGAAACAAATAACTTTAAAAACGTTATCCACAAAACAGCCTCAAATGTTTCAACAAAATTAAAAAAGATTGTTAAAAAAACACCAACATAAAACGTAAAAAGGTTGGAAAAACAAAAATTATCGACAATTTTGCAAAATTATAACACGACGATAAACATTTTTATAACTTTATAAAAAATAAAATAATAAAATTCTTTCATAAAAATAACTTAGAAATAATTTAAAATAATATTTTCATTTTATTTTGTCATTTTTTTGTAAACATAAAATAAATGAAGGCACAGGCTCACATTCTAATTTATCATTTTCATTATCACTGTCTTCATCTTTTTCTTTATTTATTTCATTATAATCTTCATATGTTTTTATATTATCAAATCCAATATTTATTGAATTTATATAATTATCAATAATCGCTTTTTGTGTTTCTAGATTTTTTTCTTTATATTCTTTTCTTTTTCTTTGATTTATAAAATTTAATTGTTGATTTTCTACTTTAAAAATTGAATTTTTAATTTTACTTTTCAGAATTATTATATCTGCTATTTTTGATTTTATTTCTAATAATATTTTTTTTGGCTTATTTTTTATACAAATATCATTAACTTTAGAATTAACCATTAATGAAATATTATTTGATTTTTTGGTGTCATCAAAATATATATTATATTCTGAAACTTTTGGAGAAATAATTAATTTAGTTTTGCTTTGATTTTTTTTAATTATACTAAGCTCACACACTTTTGAAGATAAAATTAATTTATTTTCTTTTTTATATTTTTCAATTGTAAATAAACAATTAGATGAAATAGATAAATTTACTTTATTATCTTTTAATTGTTTTGGTTGAATTGATTTCTGTTTAATTATATATATTTCACTTATTTTTGATTGGACAATTATATTTTTTATATCTCTTTTTGGTTTTCCTTTTTTTAATAAATTAAATTCAGAGCATTTTGATGATATTATCAAATTTTTATTAACATATACATCTTTATGATTTTTATTTCTTTTTAGAATATTATATTTGCATACTTGTGAAGAAATGATTAGTTTGTCAAAATTTACTTTTGCAATTAAATTTTTGTGGTAATTATTATTATTTAAATTAAATTGAATATTTTTAGACATAAATAAATTTGTAAATTTATTATTTATTATATTCATATTTTCTTTATTTTTATTTTCATATAATTCTTCTTTTGTTTTTATCTCTTTTTTTAATTGATTTATAATTTCAATATATTTATTAATATTTTTTTTATATTCATCTTCATTTATATTTTTATTGTTCTTTTTATTTTGAATTTTGAAATTAATAATTTTAGATATTGATATGTTTGTAAAATTATTTTTCAATGGAAGTGCATAAGAATCTTTATATTTCTTTTCTAATTTTTTAAAAATTATTTTTATAGTATTATTTGAAGTTTGATAATCGGATATATATGATTGATATTGATTTAATAATGATTCGATTTTTTGTTTTTCTTCTTTTAATTTATTATTTTTTTCTTTGATATTTATATAGGCATTCTTTATTTGTAAATAATCTTCATATGGTACTATTTTTTTCCTAAATGATATAGAATTATTTTGGATTCTTTCTGTCATCGATATCATTTATTGAAATTTCTTTTAATTAAATTATTTTATTCAATAAAAATTTCCGTTATTTCTAATAATATTTATTAATGAGAAAATCATTTTATTAATCAAAATGGGGATTGGGGATTGGGGATTGGGGATTGGGGATTGGGG
>ERZ842401.4224-NODE-4224-length-16936-cov-3.968071_pt1 | contig 16936 bp, 5 predicted proteins | sample MGYA00521270_ERZ842401 | MGnify/ENA primary metagenome ERZ842401 (study PRJEB31892, sample SAMEA3878208) | bioreactor metagenome | biome: Moose rumen | place: Sweden | collected 2011-10 | study: EMG produced TPA metagenomics assembly of the PRJEB12797 data set...
AATAGGCGAGGTGATGGGCAGCGTGCCTTGTCCGATATTCTTGATGGTGTAGGTAGCCGTAGCCTCTGCCTTGATGGAGCCGAAGGCCTTGGTGACGCCACTCTCAACAGCCGTCGTGCTCTCCTTCACGCTGATCATTGATGCCGTGTTGTTGAGCGTGCCGCCGTAGATGTTGTCAAGATACATATAGTAGTAGCCCTTGAACTCAACGATGGCAGTTACGGCAGCGTCGTTCCCAAGGTCAATCTCATGGGTACTGTATGCAGACGAACTGATGGCAGCAGCATAATCCACATAGTCACTCCAGCTGATGCCGCCATTGACGCTGTAGCGAACCTTCAGTGAAGGAGAACCGTAAGACGGCTTCTTGGCATCGAAGTAAATCTTCTCACCAGCAGCCAAGTCGATAGGCTGAGAGATGAGTGAGGACTCGCCACTTCCGGAATAAGCAGCCCCAGACGATACGCTCCACGAACCCTTCTCCACGAAGCTTGAAGGAATCTCGCTTGCGAAGTCCACATACCACTTCGAGGCATCGCGGGTCTTACCGCTCAGGGTAATCGCCTTGGCTGCCAAGTAGGTAGCCGAGATGGTCAGCGTGGCGGTATGGTCCTTGTACTCAGTGCTGGCCTTCAGCGTAGCCGTCACCTTGACGGTCTGGCCAACGGGAACTGTAGCCACATTCTCTGTGATAGTAGCCGTGCTTCCGTCAGGGATAGACAGTGCCACCTCATAGTCAGCAGCATCGTCGCCTGTCAGCGTAGCTGTCAGACCCGTCATCGTTGCCGTACCGCTGTTGGTCACGGTCATCTCATAGTCGGCAGCGGCGGTCTGCATACCGAAGTCGTAGCTTGCAGCAGCGGGCGACAGCGTCATCACAGGCTCCAGAACAGCGGTGTAGCCGTAGATGCGCTCAATGTCGATGTAAGTACCCGTGAACTTGATCTTAGCAGAACCGGCAGGGATATCGCTGATGGCAACTATCTCGTAAGACGTAGAGCTTGGGGTGATGCTCTGGGCTGTAGACCACGTCTCGCCTCCATCGGTACAGTACTGGTAGGAAAGCGTACCAGAACTGTATTGCTTCTTGGCCTTGATGACCATGCTTTCGCCAGCAACCACTGTATAGGTGCCGGTAGTCATCGAACCGGAAGAATATCCTACAGCCACCTTGGTGTTGGCAGTCACAGTCCAGTTTCCTTTCTCCCAACCAGCGGGAACATCACTCAGCGTAGTGAAGTTGATGTCGGTCTTCGATGCGCTAACCACCACACCGCTTGAAGTGACGGTGAAGGTGCCCAGGGTGTTCTCGGCATTGTCCTTGGCGGTCAGCACGACGCTGCCAGCGTGGTAGCCCTCGTTGGTCTCGCTATTGTTGGCCATGCTGATGGTCAGCGTGGTACTTTCGCCAGTGCCTAAAGAGGTTGCGCCTAATGTAGCGGTGAAGCCGGCAGGAGCATCGGTCTTGGTGAGGGTCATCGTGCCCGTACCTGTGTTCTTAATATAATAGGTAGCGGTCTTGTCCTCGGTGACGAAGCCCCAGGCATTGGTAGCGCTGCCAGAGGTGAACTCGGAGCTGAACTCCGAGTCGCTATATACGGCGAACTTAGGATCATTCTCATCGTAGGTGAAGCCGTTGAGACCGTTCACATAGACGTAGTAGCCCACGAGCTGCAGCTTGTTGACAGTGGTGGGGATGTCGTCGAGTTCTACGACGGTATAGTCCGTGTTGTTCAGTTGCTCGTTGTTGAGCGTCTTCGTGTAAGCCGTCCAGGTAGCACCATTGTCGGAAGAACCGTTGATGGTCACATAGTAGCTGCTGCCAGAGTAGCGCTGCATGGCACTGATGGCCAGTTTCTGACCCTCGGCAACCACAATCTTCGGTGTCTCCAGCTTGGAAGAGCTGCTGGTGGCAGTGGCACCGCTTGCGCTGAACGACCAATAATTGCCTGTATTTGTCCAGCGGTCGGGCAGAGCAGCAAAGGTTGTGAATATCTTCGTGTCGTCAGCCACATAGCCCTTCACGGTGAAGGTCTTGTCGGCCACACCAGTACCACTGATGGTGACGGTACCCGTCTGCGAACCCTTCACGGTGTTCTTCAGCGTAACAGTGAACGTTGCCGTACCGCCATTGGCTGCTATTTCATTAGCAGCGTCAGCAACAGCAATCTCGAAGTTGCTGTTGTCGCAGGTCACAGACAGATTCTCCAACGTAGCCGTACCGCTGTTCGTGATGGTATAAGCATCCGAAGTGGTGTTGGCAGTCACCATGCCGAAGTTCTTGGTGATGCCCTCGGCAGCAAATACCATGAAAGGCTCTACCTTAGCGGTGAAGCCGTAGATGCGGCGAATACGAATGTAGGTGCCACTGAACTTTACCTTTGCTTCTCCTGCAGGAATGCCTGTGATGGCATAAACCTTCCAGTTGTTGTAGGTAACAGTACCTATGCTTACAGCCTCCGTCCAGTCGGCATCACCAGCCTTGTAGCTATAGGTCAACGTAGGAGCATAGTAACTGCTGCTACCCTGAGCCTCAACAAGCATTGTCTCGCCCTCTGCCACCGTGAATGTAGCAGTGGTCATATCGTTGGCTGTACCGCTATTGTTCTGCACATAGCTATTGGCAGTCACCGTCCAGCTACCCTTATCCCATCCGGCAGGTACGTCAGAGAGTGATGCAAAGTTCACGTCGTTCTTGCTTCCGGCCACAGCACCGTTCAGAGCTACCTCGAAGGTGCCGAGCTCCTCGTCGGTGTCGTGATTTTTAGCGGTAACGGTCAGTGTGCCGTCGTGCAGGCCCTCAGTAGCAGCCATTGTGATGGTCAGCGTGGCCACTTCATTCTCCGTCAAAGCTGCATCGTCAACAGTTGCAGTGAAGCCGTCAGCCTGCGTTATGGTCAGGTCAATCTGACCCGTGCCCGTGTTCTTTATATAGTATTTCTGCTCCTGACTCTCCGTCACGAAACCGAAGTTCTTGGTTGCAGGCGAAGCCTGGGTTGTAGTGCAGGCCTCATTGCTGTAGAGTGCCAGCACGGGGTCGGCAGCGTATGTGAAGCCGTTGATAGCGTTCAGATAAGCGTAGTAACACTTGAAACGCAGCTTATTAACAGTTGTCGGTACGTCACTTAGTGTGATGAGCTGGTACGTACCGGTTGTACTATTGAAGGCTTCGTAGTCAAGTTTCTTGGTGTATGTCCATGTCTCACCATTGTCGGCAGAACCTTCGATAGTTAGATAACCGTAAGTAGCACTACTCTTCAGCTTGGCATAGACAAGCAGTGTCTCACTCTCACCAACGGTAAGTTTCGGAGTCGTCAGCGTGGAGTTTTCGTTGCTATTATAGGCACCTTCTGCTGAATAATTCCAAGTGTAGGTGCTGTAGCCAGACTTATAAGCATATTCCGTCCAGTGGGTGGGAACGGCACTGGTGAAAGTCTCGCAAATCTTTGTGTTGTCAAGCATATAGCCGCTCACGGTGACGGTCTGCTCGTCAATCTCGGTACCATTGATGGTGATGGTTCCATCTTGTTGGCCAAGTGCATTGACTTTTACCTTGATGGTCAGTGAACTGCTGGCAGCAATTGTAGTTGCGGTCAGTGCGTTGCCCTCGGCATCAGTAACAGCAAAGCCGCTTGATGCAGTAACTGACAGACCGGTCAGTGCTGCACCTCCATCATTGGTGATAGTTAGTGTCAGTGCCTGTGCGTCAGCATCGCTTACCAAACCGAAGTTATGGCTTGTGGTAGAGAGCGTGATGACGGGTGCGGCAGACAGCGTGGTGAACTCCACCTTGTTGCTCCATGCGCTGTATTCTCCAGCCTTCTCAGCACGGACGTAGGCGTAGTAGGTCGTGGCGGCGGTCAGTTCGCTCAGGGTGTAAGGATTGGCAGTGGCAGCCACCTTCGTTCCCTCTGTGTCAGGGTCGAAGTCGGTATCGGTAGAGTAGGCAATCTGCCAAGCCGTCTCATCGCCTCCGTTCGTCCAGCCCAGTGTCGCCGTCGTGGTTGCCACCTCCGAGGCAGCAAGATTCTTTGGCTTCTTCACCGTAGTTGTCTGAGGCAGAGAGGTGATGGTCATCTTGGGGAGGAAAGATGATAGGCCACTATTAGGCGAACTACCATATTGGTAATGGTAGATAGATGTATTGGTAGCGGAAGTGATACCATACCAACTACAGGTGGAAGGAGCAGTTCCTTTCGTCGTCATTTCAAATCCAACTTTCAGATTGCCGTTACCATAGTCGAAAGGTTCGTCAAGTGTAATCACCATCTCGTTATTGACAATGGAAACGGAACCAGAATAGACTTCTTCCATATCGCTATGGTCAAACGTTACAGCATCGAAAGAAGTAGCATCGGTTTCTTGCAGATAGATTTTAAATATTGTTGCGCCAAACGAAGCACTTGCAGTTTGGCTATGGAATGTCAGTTTGGTGATTTGACGGTCTGCAACTGCTGATAAGGTAGCAGAAGGAATTATAAACTGACTTTTATCTGATGTTCCGTCGGTATAGTATGTGTGGAACGGAATTGCTTGATAACCTGTTGTCGTAGAACTTCCATCATTGATGGTCGTATTTAGTGCAGCAGAAGGTTTGAAGCTAATCTCATCGCTCCACTTACTGTAGTTCCCACTGCCATAGTCGGCACGGATGCGGGCATAGTAAGTGGTCTCTGCGGTCAGGCCCTCTAAGGTATAAGGCTTGGTTGTAACGCTCACGGGCGTGGCAGCATCAGCATCGAAGCCCGAAGTTGTTGAGTAGGCAATCTGCCAGGCAGTCTCCTCACTGCCGTTCGTCCAGCTGAAGCTTGCTGTTGTAGCAGTATAGCCAGTAGAAGCAAAGTCTGTAGGTTTCTTATATAGCTCTACAGCAGTAAGCGTGAAGTCATCGACATAAAGGCGATACTGATACGACGGATAGTAATGAATGGCAATATATTTTGTTCCTGCAGGGAACTCACAGCTGAACTTCTCCCAGTTGTTATAGTTCTTAGCCGCTATTTCTTCTCCATCGAAAGTAAAACTACTATAAGTTGCATCTGTTGTTGAATAACCTACTTTGAACTTTTCTCCAGAAGTACTGGATGATGAAACCTTATAATAGAATTCAACGGTCACGCCATTGGGAGCTGAAATCTCCGGAGATATCAGATATTGGTCATAGGTGTTATTGTCATCTTTCGTATATGACGAAAACTGAAATCCGTAAGAACCAGTGCGATATGTTCCCGCTGTAGAAATAATCTTGAAATCAGTAGAATTGTTAGTAGTATTTGTTCCAAGATAGTGGGTCGTCCACCCGTCAGTGGCGAGGTTGTTGTCCTCAAATCCGTAGCTATACGGCAGTGCTTTCTGTGCCCACGCCTGACCTACTCCTATCGCGAGTGCGAGGGTGAGGAGGAGGCACCATCTGCCACTCCGGGTTAGTTTAGAATAGTGTTTCATAAACTGTGATATTTTATGTTGTTACTTTATCAGATATTTCTTGCCGTCCTGGATGACAATACCCTTGTAGCTGTCGCTGACGCGGCGGCCGGTGAGGTCGTAGCGGATGTCTGCTGTGGCAGGCTTTGGGGTATTCAGGTCGGCGATGCCGGTGGGCTTCTCGTTCTTGTAGATGACGACATCGGAGAAGTAGGCCCAGAGGGAGATGGCGGTCGTGGAGCCGTTGAGCAGGATGTGCTCGAAGTTGTAGAACGCCTGTTCCTCCTCGTCGTAGAAGAACATCATGTCGGTGAGCGTGTCGTTGCTGCCGCCGCAGTAATAGATGTCCTCATTGCTATAGCGACTGATGTACTGACCCATGGGGAAGAGGTAGGCGGTCGGGCCGTCGTAGTCGTACTTGCTGCCGCGCATCCAGGCATTGCCCGTGAAGGGGTTGGGGAAGTTGAAGGCCAGATCGTCGCCGTCGAACACGACCTCGATGTCCTCGGTGTCCTCTTCGGCGAGCTCTTCGTCGTTGTCAGACATATAATGGAACGTGTAGCTGATGTGCCAGATCTCCTTGACGGAGGTGTCGGGAGCCAGCTGGAAGCCGTAGAGGTTGTCGATGCCGTTCTGGTATCTGGCAGTGAAGCGCAGGTGGTAGAGGCCGTCGGCGGGTGCCGCGAAGGACATCTGCTTGTGGTACTTGTCGCCTTGCTCCTCATCGGCGGCTTGGTAGCTGTAGATGGTGTGCCAGGTTGTCTGATTGTCATCGGAGTATTCCACTACGAGGGCTTCGTCGCTCCAGCGCAGGTAGGCATCCCATGTCAGCACATCGCCCTCTTTGGCCTGTAGGCGTGGGGTGACGAGTGTGGCTCCTGTCGTGCTCTGGGGAGCCAGTGCCATCGGGGTCGTGTTGTCGTCGAAGGCACTGCTGGTGCCTACGGTCCAGCCGGTGGTGGTCCATCCCGTGGGTAGCTCGCCCTCATCGAAGTCTTCACTCCAGACGGCGGGGTCGAGTAGGGTGGCGGTGGCGCCCCTGATGACGTCGTCCAGGCCTTCGGCAGTGGGGTGGATGGTGATTGTGGCGCTCTTGGCGCCGTAGTCGCTGTTCATGATCAGATTGACTTCGAACGTGGTGCTCTCGCCGGCCGCCAGACGGAAGTCTGCCTTTGAGACGGAGAACACGCTCTCGTCGGACGATGTGATGATGCCTTCGAGGATGCCTGTGCCGCCATTGGTGATGGTGTAGGTCTTCGCTGCAGGTTGTGTGCTGACCTTTCCGAAGGCGGCGGCGTCCGTGGGCGTGACGACGAGCGTCGGCGCGTTGAGGTCGAGTTGGAAGCCTTCGAAATTGTCGAGGTCGTAGTCATCGTTGGCGAAGCGGAACTGATAGGAGCCGCTCTCCAGACCGTCGATGGTGAAGGTGGCAAATTCGTCGGAGGCGTTGAGCCAGTCGCTTGTCTGGAACTCGCTGAAGCTGCCGCCGTCCTTGGCCATCTCGATCTTTATCTTCACAGAGTTGGCCGTAGCACGGTACTGGAAGGTCATCGATGCGCCGGCAGTGACTTTCAGGGCGGGAGTGGTCAGGAAGTGCTGATAGCCGGTGGAGTAGCTGCCATAGACGGCGTGCGCCACACCATCGGAGAAGGTCCAGCTGGCATCTGCCTGCCAGCCATCGGGGAGAGCATCGGCAGAGAAGTCCTCCGTCCAGATGTTCGGGTCCTGAACGTAGGCCGAGGCGGCGATGACTGTTGCTTCCCCGCTGTTGGGCGTGACAGTGACAGCGGCCTCATGCAGGCCGTAGGCCTCGGCATCGTAGTGGTAGGTGATGCGGAACGTCTCTGTGCCACCTGCTGCTACCGTGATGGTCTCCTGGCTAACGGTGAATGAAACGTCTGAGGAAGCAATCGTGGCTACCAGATCGGCATCACCCGTATTGCTGACAGCGATGTCCTGTGTGGCGTCTGCCGTCACCCGGCCAAAGGCTATTGCGAGGGGGGCAACGTTCATGATGGGAGCAGGCGCGCGGTAGATGCTCTTCAAGTGGATGATGAAGGGGCTGCCTGCATCGTCGGAGGTGATGGTGAGCGTTCCCTCGGTATCGTGGTCGGGGGTGGCAATGGTCAGCTGTGCAGAGGCCTGCGAGGCGATGGTGGCCATGTCGGCACCTTCGGTGATGAGGAAGTCGCCGGTGACGCTGATGCTGCTGACGGTCAGCTCTGTCTTGCCGATGTTGTTGAGCGTGAACGTCTTGGCCGTGCCTGCCGAGACGGGTACGCCGCCGAAGTCGTAAGTGTCGCCGGAGGCGAAGCCGTCGATGGTCAGGGTGGGTGTCTCGGACACCTGATAGGGGGTGTAGGTGACGTCATCGAGTGCGGCATAGTTCAGGGCAATGGCCAGCTGTGTCCCTCGTGGCAGCGTGAAGCTGAACTTGCTCCAGGCGGGTGTCGAGGAGGTGCGCAGGGAACCGGTGCTGTAGAGCTGCTGGCCGAGGCCGTCGGCACTGTATTCATAGACGATGACCTCGCTGGCACGGTTCTTGTTGTAGGCGCGGGCGTAGAACTCGAAGTCACCCTCGACGGGCTCCGTGACCACATAGTTGTCTGTTGCTGATGAGGAATAGGAGAAGAGACCCTTGCCACTGCGGGCGCGGTCGTCGGCGTTCATCACGTCGCCAACCAGACTCCAGCCTTCGGGAAGGCCGCTGTTGAAGTTGGCAGTCAGTGTCTCAGTAGCACTTGCAGCCGTGCTGCCTCCGAAGAGAGCTGCCACGGCCGCCAGTACGCAAAACAATAGCTTTGAGGATTTGCGTTGTATCATCTTATATATAATAAGGTGTAGTTCATATATCGGTCAGAGCTTTACCTTCAGGACCTTGTCGGCCACCTTGATGATGTAGAGCTTGTTGGGCTTCAGGGCGATGTCGGCCTGGGTACCTGCCAGTTGGCGCGAATAGACCACCCGGCCGTCGGTGCCGCAGATGGTCACCTGATCGCCAGCCTTGGCGCCAGTGATGTGGATGCCGTTGGCGCTGCCCAGCACCATCACCTTCGAAGCGGCTGTTTCCTCGATGCTCTCGACAGGGGTGAGACCGTCCTGCTCGAAGACAACGACGAGGCGGTTGTACTGTGCGCTGACGGCCGGTGTCTCCACGACATTGCCCTCTACCGTCAGCTGGGCACCGTTGAAGGTCACGCTGTGGATGGCCCATCCATCGGCAGGCTCGATGTAGTAGCTATAGGTCTGTCCTATCTCCACGTGCTGCCAGATGCTGCCGTTGTCGGAGGTCTGCATGGCGATGAAGTTGCCGTTGGTGGGCTCATTGCCGTCGGGGTTGAGGAGGTCGATGTCCGCATCGTCGCTGCAGTCGTCGCCGTCAATCCAGATGGCGGAGAAGATCCAACGGTTGGGGATGGTGCAGAGGCGGTTGGTCTCGCCCGTAGTGATGTCGATCTCATAGAGGGCCGTGTCATACTTTCCATTGGTGCGCCATTCCTTGTCAGAGAGGGAGCTCCATGAGCCGTAGTCGTTGATACCCTTGCCGCTGTTGTAGTAGCCTATCCAGTACATCTTGTTGGGGTTGCTCTTGGCAAAGCAGGCAGCCTGACGGGTGTACTGTGAGCTGAAACCTGTTGCGGGCAGCAGAGGCTCGTAGTCGGTGTAGGTCTCGCCCGTCTCGCTGTCGGTCTTCTCCACAGCCTTGGTCTTAATCAGACCTGTCTCCAGGTTGAACTCCCAGACCTGTGCACCGGTGAGGTTGCCGTTGATATCGCGCTGCTTGCCATCGCTCTCGTCGGCCGGTGCGCTGCTGCCGCCACTGGTGAGGGCGAAGGCGCGCCCCTCGCTGTTGATGGCGAAGGTGATGAAGTTCTGGTAGTAGAGGCCCGGGGTGATGGGCGTGACCTTCATGGTCTTCAGGTCGATGGTGCAGAGGGCGTAGCCGGCGTCGCCGTCGGTCAAGTCGTCGTCCTGATCGGCAAAGTAGTCGGGGTCGCTGGTGATTTCAGCGGGCAGGTCGTTGCCGGTCAGGTAGAACAGACCATAGACCTTGCCGTCCTTGGGGTTGTAGGACATACCGGCGGACTCCAGACGGTCGCTCTTGGGGCGGATCTCGGTGGAGATGAGGTTGCCGCTCTTGGCATCCCACTTGCGTACCGCGAACAACTCTTCATCAACGGTCGAGGACTCGTCGCGTGACATGATGGTCACCAGCTTGCCGCCCGCATAGACGGAACCGGAGTTGCCGTACATCATATTGAAGTTGTTGGCCCACAGCTCCTTCTCGTTGTTGCCTTTGATTTCGGTGGCGTTGACGGCGGGCTCCTTCACGGGCGTGGTGAGGGTGGTGCCGTTCCACTCCATCTGGTAGATGCCGTTGTCAACGATGAAGATGGCTTTCCCCATGTCATTGTTCCAACCGAGATAGGTGGATTTCATCTGCTCGCCGTCATCGTAGCGGTTGTTGTGTCCGATGCCTTTGATCTTGACGCTCTGTGCATTGGCTGCCATCGTGCATAGCCCGATGAGAGCCAGAGAGAGAATGTAGCGTAGTTGTTGCATATTTAAATATCTTTCAAAAAACGGCGCAAAAGTACGTTATTCTTGTCAAATAGCAAAGAATTTGATACTTTTTTATTGCATAAAGTCAATATTTTTAATTTAATACCCTTCTTAAATCAAGTTGTATAAATACATCTAATAGATGCAAGGTTATATATTCTTCATGATAATAGATGCATGATTTATAAGAATAATGTGGATGATAAAAAAGAAAAGCCCCTGGCATCCTTATGTCAGGGGTTCTCGCTATGTATGAATTATTTACTTCAACATAACCGCTATCGGTCGTTTCAGGTTCATTTGTTGATTGTGTTTACTTAGCTGTTTCTCGTTGCCAAGATAGAGATTGTTCACCCGTTTCACAAACTTTATCGCCACGATTGCAACTTTTCACAGTTCTTTTTGCCGTTAAGCCACCGAGAAACGCTATCTTTGCAGCCATCTCTCCACTGTCAACTCTCACTACGAGATCAACAAGCGTACTTCCGTCGCCATTGACCTCTCCGACGGTGTCAATATTGAGCTTCGGCAGGGGGCTCACCATTCACGATCGCATCTGCGGTCATCTAATTGTCAAAGAAAACTAAAGCAACATGAGATATCGACATTTCTTCCTCGCCACTCTCTTCACGGTGGCATCAGCCGCTGTCATGGCACAGCCGGCGGACAGCCTCACGTTGGTGTGGCACGATGAATTTGACTACATCGGGCGCCCGGACAGCGCCCGCTGGCAGTATGAGTACGGTTTTGTGCGCAACCAGGAACTGCAATGGTACCAGCCCGACAACGCCCGCGTCATCGGTGGTGTGTTGCAGATCACGGCGCGCCACGAGCAAGTCATGAACCCCAGCTACAAACAGATCAGCAGCAACTGGAAGCGCAACCGCCCCTACGCTGAGTTCACCAGTGCCTGCGTGATGACGCGTGACCGCTTCTCGTTCCGCTACGGCCGTCTGGAGGTGCGTGCCCGCATCCCCGTGGCGCCCGGCGCATGGCCTGCCATCTGGACGCTCGGCAACCGGTGGGGGTGGCCAGCCAACGGCGAAATCGACGTCATGGAGTTCTATCGCGTGCCGCCGCAGTCAATGGGCATCCATCACACCGACGGCAGCCGCGAGCGCACCCTTCCCATCATCCTGGCCAACGCCTGCTGGCAGGGTGCAGACGGACGCGATGCGTGGGACACCAGCCGCACGCCCCTCACCCATTTCACGGACCGCGACCCCGCATGGGCTATGCAGTTCCATGTCTGGCGCATGGATTGGACACCTGATGCCATCCGCCTCTATCTGGATGATGAACTGCTCAATGATATCCCTACGGCACAGGCTGCAGGCGGTGGCGGTTGGAACCACGATGTGAACCCCTTCGCCAACGATGTCCCCGGCTTCGGGCATTATATCCTCCTGAACCTGGCCATCGGCAGCAGCGGCGGCACTCCCGACCTCAGCGCCTTCCCGATGGTCTATGAAATCGACTATGTCCGCGTCTATCAACGCCCGAGTCATCACTGATAGGGTTCCTGTAGAAATATCAATGAGCAGATTACTATTCCTTTGTACGTTCTTCGTCGCGATGCTCGGCACGCCTGCCGTGGCAATGGCCGACCCCGTGGCCGACCTGTTGCGGCGCGTGCTCCCGCACGGCAGCGATGCGCGACGCTTCGAATGGCGCGTGGAGCCGGCAGGGGAGAGTGATGCTGCGATAGGGCAGGGGAGCGCGGAGACGTTCACGCTCAGCTGCGACGGACGGCGTGTCCGCGTCAGCGGCACCACGACGATCGCCGTCACCACCGGCATCAACTGGTATCTTCAGCACTATGCCGGCATCGACATCTCATGGAACAGCCCTACGGCCGTGCTGCCCGACAGCCTGCCGCCGTGTGCCGCAGAGACGCACACGGCGAGTGTCCCGTGGCGCTACTACCTGAACTTCTGCACCCACAGCTATTCGATGGCCTTCTGGGGCTGGGATCGCTGGCAGCAGGAACTCGACTGGATGGCGCTCCACGGCGTGAATATGCCGCTGGCCATCGTGGGGATGGAGAGCGTATGGCGGGAAGTGCTCATGCACGACTACGGCTACCGTGGCCTCGATGCCGTCAACCGCTTCGTCACGGGCAGCGCCTACTACGGCTGGTTCTTCATGAACAACCTCACCGCCTGGGGCGGTCCGCAGCCCCGCAGCTGGTATCGCCAGCGTGAGGCACTGGCGCGCCGCATCTTCCGCCGTATGAAGGCGTTCGGGATGCAGCCTGTCGTGCCGGGATATGTGGGCATGGTGCCCAGGGATTTCCTCGCTGAAGCCGCGCCCACGAAGGTCGCCGCGTGGAAGCCGGAGGACATCGTGGATGGTGGCGTCTGGTGCTCGTTCACGCGCCCGGCGTTCGTGGATAACACCGCCCGTCTTCAGGAGTTCGCCACCCGCTATTATGCCGCCTTCGAACGTCTCTACGGCGATGTCTGCGACACCCGCTTCTATGCCATCGACCCCTTCCACGAGGGCGGCGTGCCTGCCGGCGTCGGCGATGCACAGGCTTCTGTCCGTGCGATGTGGCAGGCGCTCACTGCCTACGACCCTGCCGCCGTATGGGTGGCGCAACACTGGCAGGACAATCCTAAGCCGTTGCTCACGCACGCCATTCCCCGCGGTCGCCTCATCATCCTGGATCTCCACGGTGACAACAATGCCGACACCGAGTGCAGCGGTCATCACACGACTGTTGAGGGCGAGGCGCATGACTGGGTGTGGGGACAGGTGTCGAACTTCGGCGGTAACGTTGGTCTCTTTGGGCGCATGAATCGCCTGATCCATTGCTTCTATGCCGCCCGCGACGGTGCTGCAGCAAATCATCTCGTGGGCATCGGTGCCCTGCCTGAGGGTATCGAGAACAACCCCGTCCTCTATGACCTTCTCTACGCCCTCCCGTGGACCACGACCGACTACACGCAGACGACCTGGCTTCGCGACTACGTCCGGATGCGCTATGGCCTCCGCCCCGATGGCTCCGATACCGCCCAGCGCTGTGCCTACGATACACTGCTCGCCGCCTGGAAACGCCTTGCCGCTACTGTCTATAACTGCCCCAACGACCAGCAGCAGGGTACCACGGAGAGCGTGCTGCTGATGCGCCCGTCGCTCACGCCCGGCGCTGTCAGCAGCTGGGCTTCCTCCACCTGGAACTGGGACTTCGGTGAGCTGCGTGCAGCGCTCCGTGAGTTCCTGTCCGTGGCGGAGGTCATGACGATGAGCGGCGCTGGTCGTCACACCGCAGCAGAAGACAACTATCGCTGCGACCTCGTGGAGCTGACGCGCCAGGTACTGGCAGACTATGGCAAACAACTCCTCGAAGAGATCGCTGCTGCGAAGGCTGGGAGCGAATCTGTTGTCGGGAGCGCTGCTGTCTCAGAGATGCCCTCCGCTCAAGAGCTGGCGGAGCGTTTCCTCAATCTCATCCTCGACCAGGACCGCCTCCTCGGCACGCGCGTCGAGCTGCGTCTGGGACGCTGGACGGCGATGGCACGGGCGCTCGGACGCACCACTGCCGAGCGTGACCTCTACGAACGTAATGCCCGGATGATCCTCACCACGTGGGGCAACCGTGCGCAGTGCGAGGCTGGTGGTCTCCACGACTATGCCAATCGTGAGTGGCAAGGTCTCCTCCGTGCTTACTACTATCCCCGTTGGCGCGCTTTCTTTGAGGCAGGTTGCACGCCTCTACCGTGGTTCGACCGCTTCGAGTGGCCTTTCGCCACCGACCTCCGCGAGATATTCAGCCCCGAACCTGTCGGCGATGAAATCACCATTGCCCGCGAGCTTTATCATAAGTATCTGTAGAGGTGCCATCAATCACACAATGTAGATTCCTGCACTCAGACGGTAGGACGTGAAGGGACGATGGATAAGTGTCGAGCGAAGCCGGAAATTGGTAATGAAGAAGGGGACGTTCGTTGAGAAGGGACGGGCGCGGGAAAATAAAGGGGGGGGCGAGGACGTTATAATTATAAAGATAGGACTGTTCATACATATACGACATGAAGATTCAAGCTCTCCACAACCGCCAGACGGTGCCGGGCAGCACCGCAGCACTCCAGATCCTCCTGGTGGCGGCCTTCGCCGTCGCAGGCATCGGCTGCGCTACCGACGATGACACCCTCGATCTCCTTGACACCACCAGCAGCGGCGGCAACAGCTACACGACCACCTACACGGGCGACTGGAACGGCAACGCCGGCAACTTCACCAGCAGCTTCTCTCCCACCCTCACGGGCGACGTGCTCTCTTTCAGCGTGGCCTTCGACGACAGCGACGCCTCCACCTACGGCAGTGTCACCGAGACGGCACCGACCGACAAGAGCGATACCGACTACGAGGACTACGCCGAGAACTTCACGGAACGCTACCGCATTACTATCACCTACGCCGACGGCAGCGCCACCGCCACAGGCGATGTCGGCGAGGTATCCATCGACATCAACGGTGCCGACGTGGCGGTGACGAGCGAGACGAAGGGCGTGACCTACGTGCTCACGGGCTCCTGCTCCGACGGCTCCTTCAAGATGGTGGATGGCGAGGACAACAAGAAGTTCGGCCTCATCCTGCAAGACCTGACGCTGGCGAAAGCCGGCGGCGCCGCCATCAACATACAGCCCTCGAAGCGCTGCTACCTGCAGGTGGAGGGTACCAACACGCTCTCCAACACGGGCACCTTCACGAGCGACGAGGAGCAGCAGAAAGGCTGCATCTTCAGCGAAGGGAAGCTGCTCATCAGCGGCAGCGGCACCCTCAATGTCAGCAGTGCCGAGATGCACGCGGTGGCATCGGACGACTACGTCTGGATCCACAGCGGCCCCACGCTCCACCTTACCAGCCAGGCCAAGGACGGCATCCACGCCAACGACAGCGTGGTGGTCACAGGCGGCAAGACCTATATCACCTCCTACGGCGACGGCATCCAGGTGGATGAGGCCACAGGCAACTACGTGCAGAAAGGCGGGTTTGTGCGCATCACGGCCTCCAGCAGCACTGCCGACCGCAGCCACGGCGTGAAGACGGCAGGCAGCGCCCTGCTCTACGGCGGCGCCCTGCAGGTGAGCGTGAGCGACGCAGCAGCCAAGGGCGTAAACGCTGACGGCGACATCACCGTCACGGGCGGCAAGCAGACGCTCCTCACCAGCGGCAGCGGCACCTACGACAGCGATGACCGCGACACGAAAGCCTGCGCCGGACTCGCCGCAGAAGGGAACATCACCATCAGCGGCGGTAGCCTCCTCTGCAAGAGCAGCGGCAGCGGCGGCAAGGGCATCAAAGCCGATGGCACGCTGACGTTCAACGACGGCTGTACCGTGCGCGTGCTCACGCAGGGAAAACGCTACTCCTACAGCAGCTCCCTGCACAGCTCGCCCAAGGGCATCAAGAGCACAGGCAAGATGATCTTCAACGGCGGCACCGTCGTGGCACGTCTCACGGGCAGCGGCGACGGTACCGAAGCCATCGAGAGCAAGGACGCCATCACCGTCAACGACGGCTACATCGCCGCATCGAGCTACGACGATGCCATCAACAGCAAGGGCGACCTTACTGTCAACGGCGGCTATCTCTACGCCCAAGGCACCAACAACGATGCCATCGACGCCAACCGCAACCTTGTCATCAACGGAGGTGTCATCCTCGCCTCTGGCGGAGCACAGCCCGAGAACGCGCTCGACGCAGCCGAGGGTTACAGCATCTACATCAACGGCGGATGGGTGTTCGGCATCGGCGGCTCCACCGCCGAGACCGCCAGCGGCAGCCAGCAGGCCAGCATCGCCTATAGCGTCAGCGCCAGCGGCCTGCAGCTCGGGCTCTTCGACAGCGCGGGCAGCGGGATGCTCTACGTCAGCGTGCCCTCCACCGCCTGCACCGCCTGCTACACGACCGCCTACGGCATGACAGCCGGCAATAGCTACACCCTCACCAGCGGTGCCACCGTCAGCGGAGGCATCACATGGTGCGGCATCAACGCCACCGGCACCATCAGCGGAGGCTCCTCACTCGGCACCGCCACCGCAGCGGCCTGCGTGGGAGAAGGCATGGGAGGAGGACAGCCGGGAGGAGGACAGATGGGAGGAGGACCTGGAGGAGGACGGCACTAAGCCGTCCTCCTATCTTACCTGTAGCAGGCAAACATCTTATCCACGACGGAGTGCGGGAGCCTCGGAGAGAAGAGGCTGACGAGCCAGACGATGGGGAAGCCGCCGACCATGGCGATGGCACCGCAGTTGATGGGGTTGATGGGATTGCCCAGGAGCATGTTGATGACGGTGATGCCGACGCCCCACGCGAAGCAAGTCCAGACAGCGGCGGGAGTGACACCGCGCCAGTACAGGCCGAGCATGAAGGGTGCCAGGAAGGCACCGGCCAAGGCTCCCCACGAGATGCCCATGAGCTGGGCGATGAAGGTGGGCGGGTTCAGGGCAATCATCAGGGAGATGACGATGAAGAAGACGATGAGAACGCGCATCACCACGACCTTGCGGCGCTCGATTTTCTCAGCCACGATATCGTCGATGCTACCCTCCTCCACCTCGCCCGGCAGAGCCTTCTTGTCGCGGTAGATGAGGTCGAGGGTCATCGTGGAGCTGGATGTCAGCACGAGGGAGGCCAGCGTGGACATGGAAGCCGAGAGGACAAGAAGCACGACGAGGGCTATCAGCACGTCGGGCAGCGTCACGAGCATCGAGGGCACAATGGCGTCAAAGTCCAAGCGACCGCTGGGCAGCACGGGGGGCATCCCGAACAGACGTCCGAAGCCGCCGAGGAAGTAGCAGCCACCAGACACGATGAAAGCGAAGAGGGTGGAGATGATGGTGCCGCGGCGGATGGCACTCTCGTCGGTGATGCTGTAGAACTTACCTACCATCTGCGGCAGTCCCCACGTGCCGAGAGAGGTGAGGATGACTACGCCGAG
>ERZ842401.4225-NODE-4225-length-16930-cov-17.552889_pt1 | contig 16930 bp, 20 predicted proteins | sample MGYA00521270_ERZ842401 | MGnify/ENA primary metagenome ERZ842401 (study PRJEB31892, sample SAMEA3878208) | bioreactor metagenome | biome: Moose rumen | place: Sweden | collected 2011-10 | study: EMG produced TPA metagenomics assembly of the PRJEB12797 data set...
TTATGTGATTATTACTTGAAGCAGATATATCTATTACTTCTCCATGAAGTGCTTCGATTAATGGACTATATTCGTTTTCAGGATCACATATTAATATATCATCTTCAGTTGATAGTGCTAAAAATGTAATTAATTCTTTAGCACTAAATGATTTACCTGAGCCAGGTACACCAAGTAGAAATGATGACTGGTTCATCAATTTAGATTTATCTACCATTATTAAGTTATTACTAATAGCGTTTTCTCCATAATAGATACCTTTCTTATCCATAATTTCTTGAACTTTAAATGGCATTAAAGCTGCAAGTGATTCTGTTGTTAGTGTTCTTTTTGCTTTTATTCTTTTATGTCCTATTGGTAATACTGTATTTAGTCCTAATAATTGTTGATATTTAAGACTAGTTATCTGGCACATGTGTCTTTGAGCGGTAGATTTTAAGTTATCACTTATTTCATCAAGTTTTGTTTTTGTATCTGCAATTAGTAGAATTGTTAATGTTCCTTCCATTAACATTTGATCTCTAGCAGTTACATCATTAAGAGTTTCTTTAGCTTCTTTTCTTGCTTGTTCCATATCGTATGGAATAACAGCACTAAAGTTATTATTTGCATTTTGTTTCCTTTGCCAATTAGTAATATTAGATTCTACTCCTAATAATATTCTTTCTAATAGCTTTATTGATTCATTGATAGGAATTGGTTTTATGTCTATTGATATCATCATATTTTGATTAATATCAGTAAGATCTGATACCATACTGTCTCTAATAAAGTTAGCATAATCTTTTAAAAATAATACTCTTCCAAACTTATCTCCCATTTCAAAATAATCATCTTTAAAAGAAAAAGAGTTAGGACATATATAATCTTTAAACGAATGCCCTAACTTTCTAGCACCTACAATATCAAAATTATAATTGGATTCTTCTCCTAATCGGTATATATCATGAAGAATTCTTAATTTTTCATTTGCATCCACATTACTACATTTACTACCAAGTTTTGTAAGATATGAAGTAAGTTCTGTTCCTATTCTTCTAAAATAGTTTTTAGCTTCTTCATAATCTTTTTTATAAGTTGTTACTGTTAAATATAATTCTTTAATCATACCTTTTGAATTAAATGCTTTATCTAAAAGCATATCATTATATTCTTTTCGGTAAATATCTAATCCATCTTCTTTAAATGGTAGTAATATTTCTTTTTCAAATTCTTTTTTATTAATCTTCTTTAAATTAATAGTTATTTTTGTTTCACTTGTAGTATCAAATGAGTTCAATAATTCTGAATAATTCAAAAACATTGTTTCTTTGTCTTCTTTTGAAGCTACTGAATAATTAATATCAGTAAACTTATAGGTAAAAGAATACTGATTATTACCAACTAAGCATATTCCATTATCCCATATTCTGCTTACTGGAATACAGTCTTGAATAGACTTAGGAACTTTGTGTTTTTCTTTGTCTTTTGAAAATAGTTTTTTCACGTTTTAACTCCTTCCTTATTTCTTTGTCATAATATTCTTTAGATAGTTCTGAATATATATTGTCTGCTTGAAAACTCAGTTTATTTGGCACAATAAATTTAGAATGAATAAATGCAACAACTACATCTTCAAAATTCATTCCATTATATTTAACAAATCCAACTAATATAAATGGTAAAGCACTTACAATACAAATCCATGAAGTTACTTCTAGTCCTATTTTATTTCTAAAAGTAAAATAGACTAACACAGCCAGCCCACAACTCAATATTACACATATAAATTGTCTTAGTGACATTCCAAAGAAAATACTTTCTTTATAATTTCTTACTTCTCTATTTATTTTTATTTCCATAAGATAACTACCTTTCATATACGTTGTTTCTATATTTATTTAATTTAATTGCTGTTATTTTCTTTTCTGTCTCTTTAATACTTTCCTTGCCAAAGAGTTCTGTATATTTTTTTATTTGATTTGATGTCAAAGATTTAAAATCTCCATTCTCATAATCATCCCCCAATATTAAAAACGGACCTGCAATAATATCATATCCAATGAATCTATTTAATTTCATTCCATTAATTTTACCCTCTTCATTACAGACAAAAACAACACTTGTGTCATTTTCAGGATATACATATTCTATATATCCTCCAACTAAGTGTTGTTTTGCTTCTAATGTATTTTCAAACTCTATTTCTTCTGGTAATTCATAAGGTTTTACCAGTAAACCTTTAATCTTATCCATTTTCACCTCCACTAAAAAAGAGCTTTATATTAGCTCTTATATATGTCTATTCTTCCCCTTTTTACATCAGGATTATATTTACTAACAATTTCATAATCAATTGATTTTATTTCTCCAGTAAAAAATAATCTACTTGGTAAAAACACTTTTTCATTTGGGTTTATCTTTTTAATACTAAATTTTATATAATGAAAATCATCCATAAAAACAGTATCATAATTTGTTAAAAAATTTATATATTCATGATAATAGTCGGTTAACCTTTCTGAAGAAGGTTCATACCATTCCCCAGGCATTGTTCCTAAATGTCCCTGAGGATAAGGTGGGACTACATAATTTCCTCCTATATCAAACTCATTAACATCTTTATTTTTTCTATTTTTTAGCCATCTATCAAGATGATCATCTTTGGTAATCATTCCTATTATGTTTTCGTTTGGTACAGGAAAATCGGAGAAACTAACATAACACCTTCCATTTATTTTTAGTGTCACTTGTATATCATCATCAAAATGCTTTCCAATATTATCGATTAATAATTCCGAATAATAAATATCATTAAAACTATTCTGTAGTTCCTTTACACCATAATATGTTTTTATTCCATCATAAAGTTTATTAATTGTTTTAAACTTTGTTTTTTCTTCTTCAGTTCCATTAATACTATAATTTAATCCCAAACGACTTTCTGTGAGATTTCCTAAATTAAAGAAATTATCATCTATCGTTATCTTATATTTCTCTGCATAGGTTTCAATTTCATTTCTTATAGAATTATCTATTTCCACATTATCAAAAAAATGGATATTATAGGCTGCTTTATTTGGCTTTTCTAATTTTATTTTATTAATTGTTTCAAATAATCCTATTATTTTCTTTTCCATCCAATTAATACTTCTTTCATTTAATATATCATCTTCAAGTTTGTTAATTTTAAAGCATGGTGAAATTTTTCCATTAACAATTCCTTTTAAAACTAGATTACTTCTTTCCTCTTTATTTTTAAGACTATATATTTTATCTAGTTCCCTTCTTGTGATATTAACGTTTCTTTGGCCAACTCTCATTTTCATGAATCCTATTTCCAAATCCTGGAATTTTTTCTTCATCATGTAAGGTCTATCTATGTTTTCTTTTCCAATTTTAAAAATACCAAATTTCTTTCCATCATATTCAATTATTGTAAAATCGATTATTAGACTTGGTTCAACATTGTCATCAATCAAATTTTGATAATCAGATCCATCTTGTATTTTACTTTCAGTGATTCCTTTAATGTCTCTAGTAATATTGTCTTTTTGTAATTTAACACCTGTTATTATATATTTATCTCCAATAGAATGACCATTAGCAAAGCATAAAACGTCTTTGATAAATTCGGTTTCTTCTTTAACATTTCTTAAATCATATATGTCTTTTTTAAAATCAAAGAAACTACTTTCTCCTTCTTCTTCAATACATTGTATTAAATAATCTTTATCCATTGTATCACTTCCAATTTTCAGTAATATATTATATCTTAAATTACGAAAAAAGAGAAGAACTCTTCTCTAATTTACAAATTGGCGGTAGGCTGAGGATTTGAACCTCTTCAGGGCACTACATTCTTGACTTATATTTATATATATAGGTTACTATTGTAACACCTACCACAAGCGCCCTTTTTAAAGACCATTCGCTTAAAACTATTTTCACATTTAATCCTCCTTCATCAATGATTATTAATAGAATATCTATTGCTAATTCTAAATCTGGAAGTAAGTGCTTCAATAGTACCAATAGTACCTTTATCAAGAAATGCATATTTAAATTGTGCTAATGCACACTTAATATTATACATTATTATCTGTAATTTACAATCCCATCATTTCTTTAACAACTCGATCTGATATTTTTATTGTTCCTACAAGAACTAACATATTGAATATTAATTCACCTATATATTTCCATACTTGAGTTACTGCTGCAGCTGAGGTATCGACTACTGGTGGAGAACTAGCAAATAATGAAAATATAATACAAGCCAGAACTATCATTGCCCCTTCTAAACAAACTCCAGTAAATGATTTAATAAATGTTTTACCTATTCCTTGTGTTGGCTCTCCTGCAAAAGTAGCTAATGGAATTGGAGAAATTGCAGTATATAAATATAGTTTAAAGAATCTTCCATAGACTGTAAGAATCATAATAAATGACAAGACAGTTACAAATAGACCTCCTATTAAAGTAACAGCCCATAATGGAATTGATTCAAAAAATCCACAACTTTCAACTGCTTCTATTATTTCAGTTGGTAATACCGTCTTAGTTGCACTTCCCATACCACTTGCACTAATTATTGTAGTTATGACTCCTTGGCATATTTTAAATATTGCGAGCATTAAGTCTAGTCCATAAGTAACTAATCCTTTTGCTATTGCAAATCTCAAAAACAATTTTAATGCTTGTTCTGGTCTTTTGACTTCATTAAAATTTGTGCATGTTCTTACTATTCCAACAACAAAAAACAATACAAGCAAGGCCAGTCCAATTGCTTGAACTGAACCATGTATTGTCTTTATTACACTCCAAATAGAGCCACCTTTAAATGTTTCAGGAGTTTGTGTTATTAAAGTCCATATCTCACCTAGTTTATCATTCCAGGTCTCAAGTGCATTTTCTAGGTTTTGTACTACCCAGCTATCACTATCCAATTTAACTCACCTCCTCATATAAAGTGTTATTATCCAGTGATTAATCCAATTATTTCTTTAGCAAAAGTGATTATTACTCCACCTACAAGAGTAAATACTCCATTTGTTCTTTGTGATGGATCATGGCTTTGATATGACATACCAATTTGAACTACACCAAAGATTAATATGATTGTTCCAATTGCTCTTGTTAAAGTAAATATAAAGTTTGATAAGTTATTAATTACCCCAATTGGATCATCTGCAGCATATACTGGCATAGCAGTATTTAATGTAAATGATAATATTGTTGTAATCATCATTATCCTCTTTACTTTCTTTAAAGTTTTTTCATCAATTTTTTTCACTTTTCTTTTCCTCCTCTAATTTCTTAAAATATTCATCTATATTTTCAGATGATATAATTTCATAATTATCTTTATTTTTAATATTTTTGAATTTGTACTTATTAGTATTTAAATCAATATTTATTGTTGCTATTGCATTACTTGCTTCTCCATGAAAGTAAGGTTTAGCTTTACCATCAGTTGTATATTTGATATTGAGATGTTTTAAGATATTATACTTTTTATCTTTAATAGGTCTTTCGCCTCTTATAAAAAGAATTGCGTAATTATTATCTAACATTCTTACTTCATCTGGAGTTAATAGTTCTCTTCCTCCAATTTGATAATTAGTTGAATAGTTCCCGTTTCTTCCGCTACTTTTACCATGTGTATCTAAATCTATTGTGGCTTTACCTAGTAATTCAGAAATATATTTATGAGTTGATTGTTCATTTCCTCCCAAATATAAAAGTTCATCACAGTTTCCTACTATTGATTCCCACTGTTTTTCAAATAAAGCTTTGAGCTGAGCAAGGTTTTGAATTATGATTGATACAAAAACTCCTCTTGATCGCATAACACTTAAAATTTTCTCGAAATCATCAGGTAAACTTACGTTAGCAAATTCATCCATTACAAAATGAACTGGGACTGGAAGGTTACCATTATATTTTCTATCTGCAATAAAAAACAATTGCTGAAACAATTGTGTATATAAAATACTAACTAGAAAATTAAATGATGTATCATTATCTGGTATAAGAGCAAATAATGCTGTTTTCTTTTCTCCTATATTTGGTAAATCTAATTCATCAATTAATGTTAGTTTAGATAAACTATCTAAGTTAAACTTCTCTAGTCTTGCTGCTAAAGTTATTTGAATTGATTGTATAGTCTTAGGTGGAGAACTTCTATATTTTCTATAATACTTAAGTGCTACATGATAAGGATTTCTTTCTTCTAATCTATTAAACAGGATATCAAGAGGACTAGCATAACTTGGCTCATCCTCTCTAACATCTCCTGCAGATAGCATTTCAAGAACCATATCAAAGTTCTGTTCATCTTCTGGTGCTTCATGCCACAAATAATATATAAGAGCGGATAAAAGCATAGAAGCTGCATTATCCCAAAATGGATCTTGTGATGTTGATCCTTTTGGTGTTGTTGATTTAAATAAATTAGTAACTAATTTTTGTACATCATTATCATTTGTTATGTATACAAAAGGATTATAGCAATGACTTCTTTCCATATTAATTAAATCTAATACTTTTACTTCATATCCTTTCTGGATAAGTAAATTTCCAACATCTCTTATTATTTCTCCCTTAGGATCTAATACAACAAATGATGTATTGCACTGCATTATATTTGGCTTTGCATAAAATCTAGTTTTTCCTGAACCAGAACCACCAATTATTAAAGTATTAAGATTTCTTCTATGAAGTTTACCATTTAATCCTATTGATACTTTTTGAGTTAGTAATTTATTATTTTCTATTGGTTCTTGAATATATTTCTTATTTATTTCTCTTTTACTTCCCCACTTAGCACTTCCATGTTCTTCTCTTCTTCTATAATTTTTTCTAGTAGATAAATATACTACTATTATAAATATATAAATTATAGAAAATAAAAAAATAGTTCTAAAACTATTTTCAGTCCATCTTATTTTAAAAAAGTTAATATTATTAAATTCTTTAACTATATCAAATAAACTTTTACTTTTTATAGGAGCTATTACAAGAGCTAACCAAATTGTAGGAATAAGTCCTAATGAATAAATCCAATATGGAATCTTTTCATCTTGCATATTCTTTTTTCATTGATTTAATTAAAGGACAAACTCTTTCATATATCTTATGAAATTTAATCATCAAATCATCAATTGCATCTGTACTTATTTCTTGTTCTATAGATTTATTTCTATATTCCATTAATGCATTAAGCACAATGCCAACTTCATATTTATCTAATTCTATTTTTATTTTGTCATTCATCTACTAGTACCTCTTTCTTTACTTCTAACATGTTTATGTTCAGTAACTTTATTATTCATTTCTTTTTTAATCTCTTTAATCTCTTCTCTTACAGATTTTCTAGTAGAGACTTCTAAATTCTTTTTGCTCTTTAAGGAAGGTTCTGACTGACTCTCTTTTACCTTCCCCAAAGTCGGGTTTATATTTTGCTGTTCCTCCTTCTTTAGAGGTTTTTGTTTTTCTTCTTTTTGTTTCTTATGAGCCTCATTTACTGGTTCATGACCTTTAGCTTTTTCTTCCTTAATTTTTTCAATTTCACTTTCAATAGTAGCCATATCAACAGTAGCAAGTTTGAATCTTTCAACTATTCTATTAATCTTGGAAGCATCTTCTTCTTTAGTCATAATATCTACCATACCATCTTTATATTTCTTTTCTACTATTGCAGCAAATAAAACACCATATCTTTTTGCTTCTTCACTAAACTTTTCTAAGTCTTCAGTCTTAATAGAAAAAACTTTAAGTGGTCTTCCAGATTTAAGCATATTAGTAAGAGTTGTTTTACCTCTTACTTTTTGTTGATCTTTTGCAATTGCAACTAAGGCAGCAGCAACGTTTTTTGCTCCACTTCCAGATAATCTTGCAGCAACTTCAAATCCCTCTAATGATATTCTTACGATTTGTTCTGCTGCATCACTTGATGTGTTCACTTCTCTCACTTTCCTTTCTTTCGTATTCTATAAATTCTTGTATATTCCTCTCTATCTTAGAAATACGTTCTTCAATTCCGTCGCATAGTTTTATCACTCTCCTTATTTCAGCAACTTTTGGTTTTAGTTCTTCTAACATTTTACATATTTTTTCCTTATTAGAATCTTTAGATGATTCATAATATAATCTTTCTCTTTCTTCTAATAAATCATTTAATTCTTTTATCTTATTTTCTTTAAATAAAAAAAATTGCTCATCAGTTACTAAGTTTTCACTAACAAGCAATTTTGTTTCATTTGATATTTGATCTAGTTTTCTTGAGTCTTCTCTTATGGAAGCTGGTAGTTTTTTGTACGGCTTAGTTTTAGGTATAACATTTAATAAATAACAGTAATGCAAATAAAGAGCATAAATACCTTTTGGCTTTTCTCTTTTATAGTTATAATTCCTAAAGTATTTATTATTAGGCAAATCTAAGAATGGAATTCTTGGAGCCTTTTCAGATTTTATTCTTTCAGTTATTCTTTCTTTAGAATAATCATCTCCAAAATTCTTTACTCTTATGTTTTTCTTATACGGTTCTCTTCTAATTGTTAGAACATTATATCTATATTTAACTTCATAGTTCATAGCTTTTAAAAGATTTTCAAAATCTGTATAAGAATAAGCCATAGCTATTGCTCTATCTATATCTTTCTTAGTTGATACATAATAGTTATTATTCTCATAATTTTTCTTTTGATAATTTTTGTAATTAATTTTATACTTCTTTTTTTCTTTTTCTTCTACAACGCTAAGCCCATATTCTTTACATAATGAATCTGATACATCTCTAAGTTCTGCGTATGTTTCTCTTTTATCATAATATCTTTTTCCATCTTTAAATGATACTGAATTAATTACAAAATGATTATGAAAATGTTTCTTATCCATATGAGTTGATACTATTACTTCAAATCTATCTCCCCACATTTCTTCGGCAAGTTTTAATCCAATCTCATGACATAATTTTGGAGTTACTTCTCCATATGCAAAGGATTGTATTGCATGAAAGGCAATTATTCCACCTTCTTTATGATATTGTTTCTTTGTAATAATCATTTCCTTATATGCAGTTTCTGGCATACAATTAATTCCTGATACATAAAGTTTTTGTTCAGTTTTGTAATCAGCTTCTGAATAATCTAAAACATCATGAAGGTCTTTATAATTAATACTATCAGTTTTTTCTAAATCAGTAGCATATTCAAGTACATGATCAAGTCTTGATTTAACAGGCCAAATTTTTGTTACAGCCATTATTTTTATTATTTATTACAAGAATTTAAATAATTCTTTTTCATATTAATCATGAACTCATTCCACTTTTTTGCTTCTGCTTCATAATATTTTTTATTTATATTACCAGTAGTATTTGCTATTCTTGCTATTTGATTTAGATTTATACCTATTCCTCTTAATGCAACCATTGCTTCATAAAATCTATCATCTGGTTTTTCTTTTAAGACTGTATCCATAATTAATGCTCTTAAAACTTCTGCTTCATTAAGGTTTGTTGCTCTACATTTTCTTTCAAGTTCTTTGACTTCCATTTGATTTAGCCAGAACTGTTTTTTTATATTTCTCGTCCTCATAGCATTCTCCATTTAATCTATTAATTTGAAGGCAACACATAACTGTGATTCCAGATAGTCCTCCAATAACTAAACCTAATATAAAAAATAATAATTCCTTCATTTGTTTCTCCTTTCATAAACTTAAGGGTTTGGGATTTTCCCACATTTCGAATTTTACCCTCTTGGGAGTAAAAATTCAGTGCTTGCTAATCCAAGAAGACTAATTTAGTTCTGCGTTACAATATGGGCAATAGTAATAGTCTTCTTGTTCATCTTCTGAAAGAATACTCTTAATATTTAATTTAATTTCTTCTCCAATTTTTAAATCAATTGCTTCTGTTTCATAAGCAATATCTTTCAAAAATTCCAATAATAGTTCTTTGTTTTCTGATTCTAATTCTAAACAATTATCATTGATTTTTTTAATTGTAATCATATAATTATTATCTTCTTTTTCGTTAAAATTATTTATTCCGTCTGCTAAATAATTTAGATTTAAATCTAATACTTTTGCAATTTTTGCAATTGTACTAAATATATTTTTAGTTCCTCTATCTTTTTCAATTTCACAAATTGTTGTTGGAGATACTCCTGCAAGTTGTGCTAGCTTTCTAATAGAGATTCCTGCTCTTATTCTTTCTTCTTTTAAAATTTTATTAATATTATTTTCATAATTCATGTTCTTTACCTCTTTCATAATTTAGTGTTTTTATTTCTTTTATATGACATAAATAGTCATTAAAATCTTTACCATATTTTGGTGGTTCATCTATAATTTCATATTTATTATTAATTGAATTTTTTAATCCAATAGTAGCTAATCTTCCTGCTTCATCATTATCTAAATGTAAATAAATTTTATTTATATTTTTGTTATTGTATAAGAATAGATTCAATGCTATAGGAAGTTTGCTATCTTCTGTTATCTTTGCCGGCTGATATACTCCAGCTAAAGATAATAAGTTTTCTTCATGATAATTTTTATTTTCTAATTTTAAAAGTGTTGCATATGATAATAAATCAATAGCACTTTCAAATAAATGAATTGAATCTTTTTCTTTATTATAAGATTCTAATTTAAAAGAAAATGCTTTATTAGATCCGTAACAATCATGCATATATCTTGTTTTATTTGTTCCTCTTATACATCCAAACTTTGGATTATGATTTGAATCAAATCCTACAAATACTACATTATGATTGTCTTTAGATTCATATATTAATTCTTTATCTACACATTCTTTAATAATATCTTCATCAATTCCTCTAGATTTTAAATAAGAAATAACTTTATTATTATTTTCATTTTTATCTGGTAATTGTAATTCAATATACTCTTTTTTCTTTTCAGTATAGTTATATTTTATTGGCCCATTTGAATAGCCAAGTACTTCTGCCATTGCATCAGTAAATGAATAATTTTTTACTTGAATTAGATAATCAAGAGCTGATTTTCCTCCAATTCCTTTTGAAAACCAATACCACATTCCATTAGATATTTTTAAACTATCATGTTCTTTAGTTGTATAAGTATCTCTACTAAAATATACAAGTTCATCAGGATTTCTATTCTTTAAATATGTATAAAGATCAATTTCTTTTGCTTTTCTTATTTCTTCTTTTGAATAAAAAGCCATACTTATTTCCTTTCTATTAAAATGAAAAGAAGCAACCTTATTGTTGCTTCTCATCATCTAATAACCTCAGTTGTTTAAAATAGTAATATAAATTATTCCCGCCAAGAAAAAATGCATTTCTCATGTCTATATCTCTTTTGTTTAGATATAAGACTTGAATTTTTTCTAATGCTTCTGCATCAGATTTCGATAGTTCCATAGGTGTATTATCTTCTAATACTTTTCTCAAATTTGGGTGTTTTTTTAATAACTCCTCAATATCATTTAATATTGAATCATATTCTTCAGTTCCTCGTCCCATTTGATATGTAGTATTCTCGATATATGACCATAAACTACCATCTTGCATTTCAAAGTAAGATTCTAATTGTTCCAAGCTTTCACCACCTTTGAAACAATTTTATATTAGCTATTTTTTAAAAACAAATGTGCAATTTTTATCTTTCCATGTCTTGTTCTTTGTTTTCTTGACTTCTAGAAGATAGAAATGTAACTTTTTCTGCTATTACATTTAATTTATATACTTTAGTTCCATCCTCTTTTTCATAATTATCAGTTTGAAGTCTTCCTTTTACTCCAAGAATATCTCCTTTTTTACAATATTCAGCGGTAGTTTCTGCTATTTGATTCCATAGTGTGCAATCTACAAAATCCGTCTCATAAACTCCTTCTGCATTTTTATAACTTCTAGGAATTGCCAAAGTCATATTTAAAACTTTCTTTCCATCTTCTAATTCTTTTGTTTCTAAATCCTTTGTTAATCTTCCAACTAAAACTATTTGATTCAACATACCTCATCTTCCTTTCTTTGTTTATCACTCTTAGTTTTTGTTCCACTTAAAAAAGCAATTATTTCTTTATTCTTAATTGCTTTCTTTAAATCAATAATTATTAATGAATCTTTTGATTCAAGATTTTTAATTCTTACTAAATCTTCCATTTTCATCATTAATATTTTCTTTTCTGTATTAAAACCTGCTTCAAATAACTTTTCTAATAATTTAGTTATTTGATTTAAATTATATTTTGAATTCATACTTCACTATCCTCCATAAATTCAAAAATATATACAATTTGTTTTTCGGTATTGTGTTTACAAGTTATTAAAGTCATAACTGTTTTTTCTTTATTTCTTATAATATTGGCTTTTCCATTTTTATTAATCTCATAACTATTTACAAGTTTATATTGAAATCTTCCTCCATTATAATAAACATATGATATATCACCGATAGACAACTTTGGTAAATTTTTAAAATAAGAAATATATGATGTTCCACTATGTCCAGCTAATATAAAGTTTCCTTTTTCTTCATCTGGCATACTAGATTCTTTTAATAAATAGATATTTTTATTAACATTATTTAGTTTTGAATTCTTTGCATATATTCCTCTTTTTAAATTAATTTTTGGTATTTCTAATACTGCTATATATTTCTCGTTGTTAGTTTCAGTCTTTTGAACTTTTGCAGTATTATCTTCTTCAACTATGTTTCTATCATCAGTTTCTACTATTGGATCATCAAAATATTCTTCTATTTTTATATCATTTTCTAGTTTACTTATATATTGATATAAATATTTTCCACCAATAATAGAAATACCTAATAATATCATAATTAAAGAACTGAATATCACTATCCAGTCCTTATTTTTTTCTTTTAATTTCATATACAATTACTCCTATTCCTAATAGTATTATTATTGTTCCTATAATCTCAGGAATGTAGTTATTATCTAATAAAGTATTTGGTACTTCTACAATTACTTGTTCATTTGTCATTGTACATTTAACTATTTCACCATCTTCTAGAATTTCAAAATACATCTTTTCAGTATTTAAAATATATCCATCTGGCGCTTCTTTTTCTAGAATATAGTATCTTCCATACCTTAGTTCTTCAATGACTATTTTACCTTCTTCATCAGTTATTCCTTCAAATACTAATTCATCTTTGTCATTATATATTTCTATCTTAGTATTAGGTAATGGTTCACTTGTAGAAAAGTCTATTTTGGAAAATTCTAAAGTACCTATAATTGGTTTATTAGTCATTTCAGCTTTAACTATTTCTCCATTTTCTTTAATCTCAAAATACACTTTTTCTTCTGTTATTACATATCCAGTTGAAGGCTCTGTTTCTATAATATAATATTTACCAAGTGGTAAATTATCGATTTTAACATTTCCTTCTTCATCAGTAATTCCACTATAAATTAGTTCATCATTTTCATTAAATATTTCTATTTTTGTATTTGGAATTACTTCTCCATTTACTAAATCCGTTTTAGTAAATTCTAAGTGACCTTTCTTCAAATAATTTAATAATTTAATTGTAGTGATTACTACCTCTGTTTTATTATCTTCACTTTTTAATTCAACATCATATGTTTTATCATCTAATAAATAGTTATCTAAAGTTTTAGTTTCTTTAATATAATATTTACCTAAATATAAATCACTAAATGTTACTTTACCATCACTACTTGTAGTTAGTTCTTTAACTAATTCGTCTTTTTGATAATAAACTATACCATCTAATGTCTTAATTTCTTCAGCTGCATATAAAGCTATTTTTACATCCTTTAATGGAATTGGTTCATAATCAAATCCAATGTCAGTTATTTTTAATTCTTCACCATTTTTATTAATCACTACTTGTCCTTTAATTTGTTGATTTTCATATTTTATTTCAAAATAGTCACCATATTCATCATCTTTAATTAAAGTTGTTTCATCATCTAATCTAAAAGATAACTTAGAATCATTTAATAGATATCCATCTGGTGATGTTATTTCTTCTAAAGAATAATTCCCTGTAATTAATTCATAAGGTGTAATAAATACTCCATTCTCATCTGTTTTAAATTCACAAATTTCTTCTTTTTTAGGATATGTTACTGTTTGGCATACATACTTATTGTGATCTTCATCATAAATTTTGAATGTAATATTTGATACAAGTAATGGTAATTTACTGTCAGCATCAACCTTAGTTACTTTTAATTTTGCAGTTACTGGTGCATTCGTGAATGAAAGATTAATTATTTCATCACTATTTTCATTAACAGTAATTGTAAAATCATCTACTTTAATATAACCGCTTAAAGATGTAATTTGCTTTCCTGTATATGTTCCATAAGGTAAGGTAAATTCAATATATCCATCTTTATCAGTTGTAGATTCTAAAACTAATTCATTTTTATTATTATAAAATTCAAACTTTATATTTTCTTCTGGTGTTAAAACTCCTGTATCAGCTTTAGCATAATACTTGTGAAGTTTAACAGGTCTTTTTATTATTTGCTCATATACTGTCATTTCAGGATATAAGTTTTCTTCTGTTACTTCAAATGTATATGTCTTATTATCTAGTTCATATCCTTTTGAACTACTAATTTCTTTTAGATTATAAATACCTAGATATGGTAAATAATCACTGGTAACATTTCCTTCTTCATCAGTAATAATTGTTGTTATTAAATTATCTGCTTCATCATATATTCCATAACTAGCACCGGATAAAGTAGCTTCAGTTGATGAAGGATTATCTCCAGTATCTCTATCAACTTTATGAAGTGTTAGTTTACCTCCAATTATTTTAACCTTTAGAGATACTGATACTGGATCATAATTACCAACTCTAAATACATTTTGTGAACCATCTACGTAATATAAAACTGGATAAGAATCATATTTAGTTGTACTCTTTTTAAAAGTAATTGTTCCGTCTCCTACTGCATTTGGAGTAATAGTTAAATTATTACCACTTTTACTTACAGTTAAATTATTTGAGCTAGTAACTGTGTAATCAGATAATACATTATTAGAATCAGTTACTGTTATACTTGTTCCTAAATTAACTGTATTATTTTCAATGGTAATATTTGGTGTAGTTAAATGTCTATCTACCAATGCATTAATTTCAGCAATTTCATCATCATATGATGTAATTCTATTACCATTTAATGTATCAGTAAAATAGATATCTGATTCAGGATTAGTAATTCTCCATATCATTACTTGAGTTATTGCATACCATTTTTTATCAGTATGACCAGAATAATCATAACCGTAATATGCGATTAGTGATATTCTTTTCCATTGTGCTGCAGATAGATTAGCAACAGTCCACCAATCTGATCTTGCAACATTATAAACATTGTTATTATCAATATCAGTATATGGCTGAATGCAATATACGAATTTATTATCTTCACTTCTTCTAATAAATCTTGCTTGTTGATATTTGGTATATCCATTTGGTTTTACTTTTTTTATGTAAATTTCACTTATATATTCACTTGGCCATATTGCTTGACCTGAATACTTTTCAGCATATACTTTCATATTTCCAAACATAAAAAAAGCACTTAAAACTATAAGTGCACTTAATAAATATTTTTTAAGTTTCATTTTAATTTCCTTTCTCTTTTAGTAAAGACTTAACATCGCTCCTAAAAATTTTCCTGAAGGACTATAAACTTCATAACACCAAAAACTGATGAAATCATTACTTTCATCATCAACAGTTTCTTGTCCTTCTTTCTTACATGCATCCATATTAGCATGCGTTACCTTCTGCCAATTCATAATTGGCTTATTGTAATATTCATCTTCAGATAGTCCAAGTTCTTCCCATGGTTTTTCTGCTACAGATTTAGATTCTTCTTTTTTACTATCTGAAGAAATTGATTTTGTATCTTGTTTAGGCGTTTTTGTTTGTTTCTTCTTTGCTTCCTCTTTGCTTGAAGCAGTATTTGTTTCTTTTTTTACTTCAACTTTCTCTTCAATCTTAGGTTCTTCAATAGCAACATTTTCTTCTACTGGTTCTTCAATTTTTTCCATAACATCAATACTTTTATTTTCTTCAAGGACTTCCTCAATGTTAAAGTTTTCAATTGGAGTACTAAAAGCATTTCCCACTCCAACAATTAAACTTATCAAAACGATCAAAATGTATAATTTTAAAAATCTCACATTACATCTCTCCTTTTGCCTGTATACTAGCATACTAATTCACTACTGTCATTTGTACGATTCATACATATTTTCTTTCAGTTAGTAATTAATAGTTAGTATATTTATTTAGGGTAGATTGTAAGAAGGGACTTTACGGAAAACATACTCCCACTATCTCTCCATATCACGATTTCTCAAGTGATGTGAATAAAATTCAATTGCTTTTACTACGAAGTTTTCAATTTGATCATTATCAATATTTTTTGGGAGTACACTTCGTATCCTACTCTCATTAAATCTCATTTTTGGAATTTGATTTGGTTTTTCCTGTGAGAGTATTTCATCAATTTTATCTGTATCTAATTTACCTTCTTGACTTAATCTCTTCATGATTATTGTTTGTGCATGAGATGGAGTACAGTCATTATATTCAATACAATCTAATAAAGCATATTGTTCTTCCTCTTTTAGATAGGATAACTCTACTCCTGGGTTGAATGCTATTTTTTTATTGTCTACTTTTTCTAATAACTCAGGTATTAGATATGTTAATCTTATATATCTGTGAATTTGATTTCTACTATCTCCACTTTGTTCAGATAATTCTTCATAAGAATTTAACTTCATCCCAACTTGGGAAAAAGTTAGGTCTGTTCTTTTTCCTTGACGATTCATCGCATCTAATTTCATTTTATATGCAAAAGCTCTCTCACTAGGTAGAATCTCCTCTCTTTGCATATTACTATCAACCATAGCAATGATTGCTT
>ERZ842401.4227-NODE-4227-length-16919-cov-3.376660_pt1 | contig 16919 bp, 19 predicted proteins | sample MGYA00521270_ERZ842401 | MGnify/ENA primary metagenome ERZ842401 (study PRJEB31892, sample SAMEA3878208) | bioreactor metagenome | biome: Moose rumen | place: Sweden | collected 2011-10 | study: EMG produced TPA metagenomics assembly of the PRJEB12797 data set...
AGCCGATACGTTTGTGCGTTCTGCTCATAGAGCGGAGCGCCATTGTCTGCCGTCAGTTTGGCCATGACGCGCTCCACCTCCAAGGGCGTGATTCCCTCTTGGGCGTACCTGTCCATCAGATACATCCGCAAGTCATCACGAAGCAACACATCAGACAGTTCCTTGTGTATCGTCTCGCCAGTCACGTAACAGTAGCCCTGTTGCTCAAACAGCTCCATAATGGCCATTTCCAGCGTATGTTCGTTAAAGTGTGACATAGGCGTTACCTCTCTTTAAATGCTTTATAAACGTAGGAATAAGACTGATTCGACAAATCCCCTGCTTCCTCTGCAGCCTTGATATTGTCTTCTGCTCGTTTGATCGCTGCTTCGAGCTTTCCATCAGAACAAAGATTCTTAACCCAAGTAGAGCCTTGTAGATACTTTTCCTGTTTTAATAACTTTTTCAAGTTCTTTGTTGGGTCAGCGAAGCAAGGTTTGATATAAGGTGCTAAGATATTTGAAATAGCTCGATAATCTTTTAATAAGTCTGTTTTATCTTCAAAATGCAACAAGAACCAATATTCTATGCTTGGCATACTTGGGCATATTGTAACACTACCATTTGAGATTTCCGCTCTAAACTGCTTTTCAAAATCTTCATGTTTCTTTATTTTCGTCTCATCACCATATATGGTATCCCAATCGAATACACAAAAGATTTTTGGATCAGTATTTGCTTTTAATATCTCTTTGATTCTTTTGGGAAACGCCTCGGTGTAGTTTGACTCATCAGCAAAATACTTCGGTCTGATATTGAACTTATACTCTGTAGTGTCATTAATATGCGTAAAGTAATAGCGTTCGGTATTGGTTCCGCCACTAATGAGGAATGGGTACAGCGGTCCCATGTCCCTTGTTCCCTCAACTTCTGGTGAGGGAGCAGGCACAGCCTCAAAATATTGTTGCTGCTCAACGACCTCTGCTAATTCTCTTTCTTCCATCATTTTACTTCATCGTAGCCCCAAACCGCTTGTTACGATAAGCCTCTCTGATAGACGACAGGCGGTTTACGCCTCTGAAATCTGTCAGTTTATACAAATCCGTCACACCTGCCTTGTCCTTTTCAGTAAACCATACTGAATCTTTTCTGATAAGGTCATCGACCAAATCCAGCAGTCCGTCATTATGTGTAGTGACAAGAAGCTGAGACCTCGAATGAGTCTTCAAATATTCATAGAGCATCATTTCCAATAGTTTGGAATGCTGTGAAGTCTCTATTTCGTCAATCGGCAAAAAAGCGTTGCTCGCAAGTGCTTCATATAATACTGTTTCTATTCCAAAAGTTCGCAAAGTTCCAGTCGATTCATCACCTCTGTTCATCTGGTACGCCTCTCGACCGTTTTCATTTTCAACGGTATGCTCGAAACTTGTATGCAGAAGTGAGATGGTTTTCTCTTTCTTGATTCGCTCCCTTTCGTCCTTAGGAATACTCTCGTCAGAAATTCGGAACTTCACTTCATCGTCTGATATCTGCCTATTCACAATGTCTGACGATATATTTGTGATGTTGAAATCTGCCTCATGCAGGAAGTTCACAAGATACTTGGTCAAGTCTTTGTTCTCTGCTGTTTTCCGTTGTGCATAGTCTGTAAGATAGGTTGTAGGGAATACAGCAGGCATTGTCTGCTCTTTCATCCAGTTCTTGGCAGCATCAATCAGAGGCAAACTTGCATTCACCTGATTACGAGCCACAAAGAAAGAAATATTCTTCAGGCAATATCCATTAATCAACTCTTTGGCAGAAGCACTGATTTTATCACCTTTCGGATTGATTTCCACCTCCGAATGGCCATCCACCAGTTTCCTTTCAAACAGCATTGTAGGCTGAGCACTCTTATAATAAGATAGTTTTTCCAAATAGACCTGATTCCTGTCCAACTCCAACTGATACCAATATTTCACATTGCCGACAAAGAATATCAGTTCGAAGCAGGACGGTTCGTTTGGCGAAACTGCGTCAAGTTTGAACGGAACAACCCCAGTTGGCTCGTCCATCCCATCGGGCTTATAACTCCAGAAGCGAGGCAGAAAATCAAAAGCATAGAGCAAATTTGACTTTCCTGATGCATTATATCCATACAGAACGCCAAAGCGAAGCAATCGCGTACTATCGTTGATTTTTACCACTTGACTATCTTCTGCAAACTGGTCGTTTGAGGCGACAAAACTGAATGTCACTTCATTCTTAAACGAGAGCACATTCTTTATTTTCAATTCCTGTATCATATCTATGCATTTTATTCCTGCTGCAAATATACAGATAAAATCCGAATTAACAATATTCTATCTTTAAAATCTGCACAAAATTTGCAACTTTTCAAAATAGAAGCACAAAATTTCCGCGTTTTATCATTTACTACATATCATCTTATATTGGTCTTCCCATTTTGCATCCTTCTTTGTCAACGGAATCTACTCTTGTATAGGTTTCACAATCCATACGAGGTGCTTTGTTCCTCCGTTTCTCCCTATAGTAGTTGTCTAAAAGTTCATCGACCTATTCAGACGTTAATTCACCTTCAATGTTCTTACATGCCAATTCTATGAGATCGTTAGAAACCGTATGACCGTCAACGGCCTGCAAGCCGATGGCACCTCTCCAATTGTTTGCTCTTTCACGAACTTGCGGATCGGCTGACTGCTTATACTTTTCAAATACACTCAAACGATTTTTCTTGTAGCAATATTCATCAAGGTCTTTATATTCTTCCATGTCCAATGTTTTTTATTGCCCCATCTTCGCCAAAAGCAAAGACTGTAATTCGGTTAATTTTGAGTTTTCCTTGTATAATACAACGAGGTTGTCAAGTATTGGCACAAACATTAATTTCTTTTCGTTGTCATTGAGAAGAACTATTGGCTGTTGCGCTATCAATTCTTGACTGAGGTTTTCTTGTGCTCCTCCATTTGCAAGTTTTTTAATGTCTTCTTGATTTGCCAATAAATGGAAGAACAAATAAGCTGCATCTTCTTTGCAGCTGCACATCATGTTGCAACATGCTTGATTGGTGGTAGTGTCACAGTTGAGATATGCCACTTGTGCAGCAGTTGCTCCATACATTGCCATTATTACAGAGTCCTGAGGAATAATCTTAGCAGAACTATTATCAAGTCCTGCTTGACTAATGTATTCTTCAACAGTAATAATAACATTATTATGTACTTCTCCCGATTTCAGCCAATTAATGTTTCCACCATAATATTCTCCATGTTCTCTATTGGGTGTTCCACCGGAAGATATTTTTTTACAATATTCGTTTATAGTTATAAACTTGCTATTTTTCAAAACATTTATGCTGATATCAGTAATGCCCGCTTCTATCATTTTTTCATTCAGTAATACAAGTGTACTTTTATATGCTTCAATAGTTTGATACTGTTTTACAATTTTATTCTGTTTTATAATATCCGGAATATCTACCTCAATATCACAAAAATCCTCCCAAGTCAGCCCTCCCCTAACACTTGCATCCGTATGAAACCAACAAATATGGTCAAATTCATCTGTTTTAAACAGTAACATTAAATAATCCAAATTGACAGAATCATCCGAAACTTCAAACACTTGATATGCAGGTGATACCAACGCTGGAGCTTCACATTCATAAATAGCAATAGGCAATCTCTCATCCCTGCCGACATGCATAGGATTAAAAGCAAATCTATTTTTTCTTAACACATAATATTTCTTTAAATCTGTGCCAATAGTATTAGCAACAGAGGGCATGAACACCTTATCTATAGCTACACCTAATACTTCCGAATATAACCCATCAATATTTTTTTCTGTAATCGGCGTAATGAAAGAACCTATTTTTTTATAGCCCATATCCCAGTTCCTCCAAAACTTTTTGTAACTTTTCACGTGAAGAAGTTTCTTCCCTAAATAAATCTTTTAACGCAAATTGTATTTTTTTCATTTCTTCATCATAATTAACTGTAGCATCATTTTTTTCAATTTGTATATATTTACTTGGAACAAGTGAATAATCTTGCAATTTATCTTTTTTTACTGAAGCACAATATTCCTTTATATCCGAATACAAATCATTACATTTCATCGATTGCCAATCGTGATATGTTTTAGCAATCCTTTTTCTGTCATTATCTGAAAAAGCTATATATTTCTTTTCATAGGGCTCTCCGATTTTACGTAAGTCCATAAAAAGAATTTCGTCTGTTCTATCACGATATTCAAAAAATGTTCCATTTTTGTCAATTGTTCTTGCTTTTTTATTCTTATTCAATACCCATACTGTAACTGAAATATCTGTTGTATAAAACATTTTCATTGGCAATACAAGTATCGCTTCAACCAAGTCATTTTCTATAAGCTGCTTTCTGATTTTATATTCATCACCATCAGCAGACAACGCACCATTTGCAAGCAGCAGACAGCCCACACCATCAACATCCGATAATTTTGATACAAAATTCAATATCCATGCATAATTGGCATTCCCTGTCGGGGGTGTGGTATAACCTTTCCAACGTGGATCATTGGTCAATTCGTTTTCTTCCCGCCATTCCTTTTGGTTAAATGGCGGATTCATAAGTGCAAAGTCAGCTTTTAAATCCGGATGCTGGTCATTCTGAAATGTAGAAGTCGCCTTTGTTCCCAAATCGGCAGAAATACCACGAATAGCAAGATTCATTTTTGCCAGTTTCATGGTGGTGGTAATCTTTTCCTGTCCGAAAACACTAATTTTCTTTTTATCGCCGCTATGTTCTTCAATGAATTTCATAGATTGCACGAACATACCTCCAGAACCGCAGGCACCATCATAGACCGAACCAGAATACGGCTCTATTAGTTCGCACAGCAGAGCAACAACAGACTGCGGAGTATAGAATTCTCCTTTTCCTTTGCCCTCTTTGATCGCAAATTTTGATAAGAAATATTCATATACCCTGCCAAATATATCCTTGTCATTTGCATCGATTTTTAACTGGTTCATTTTATCCAACAGCGAAGCCAAATCATTATTTTCAAGATCCAATCTTGAATAGTAGTTATCTGGCAATGCCCCGGATAATGAAGGATTTCTTAATTCTATTTCATGAAGTGCCGTATCTATCTTAATTGCAAGCCCTTCCTGCTTTGCTTGTGACATTAAATAATCCCATCTCGCACATTCCGGGACGAAAAATACATTATCCTGCTCATAAAATGACACTTCGTTCAGCATAAACTCAGGTTTACCCTCAGAAATCAGTTTCTCACGTTGGGCGGTAAACCTGTCATTTGCATATTTTAAGAAAATAAGACTTAATATAACATGTTTATATTCACTGGGTTCAACACTTCCACGCAGCCTGTCACAAGCATCCCATAGTATTGATTCCATAGATTTTGCTTCTTTAGCCACTTTTTTATCCTCCGTCTGCTTTCATGCTTCTGTACTTAACTTAATCTACTCTTTCAATAAAGTCCTCGAAACATTTCACTTTTTCATGCTTAAACAACGTAACAAAAAGTATACCATATATATCGCTTTTCAAATTACTGATGGCAATTTCATAATCGGATTGATATTTTGGTAGTTGCGGACTAACGTTTTTTCCCATTTGATGTGCCGCATTATACATTTGAATTATCTCCGGATAATCATCATTAATTCTTTTGTCCAATTCCTTTGCTCTCTGCACGAACTCTTGTGGAGGCTGCGTATTAGCGAGCGTGTAATTTATCTCGTTTAAATCATTTAACGCCTTCACATCATCGCTTGTGCTTTTCATTTGTATTAGATTTTCTGCCAAACTAATAAAGTATCTATGAAAATGTACCGACATTTTTATTTTCTCCTCTTCCACATTTACAACGATTTCAAGCATTATCCATAAATTTATTCTATCATAACAACAGTTTTATATAAAGCATTATTTTTAATATTATCTTGTATTACAATACATGAATACCTTGGAGGATAATTTAATAACCGCAAATTACTTTTTGTGATGCGGATTCATTTTCTTACATTATCTATTGGTTCTCTGGTTTTGTTCCAATTTTATCTTCTCCACCCCTTCCCCATAAACCCTATCAAACACCTCATACATCTCCTCCAACCCTGCATCAACCTTCATTCGCTCCAATACCGCACGAAAGACCTTAACTCCGGCAGCATAGTCCATTCCTTCAAAGTCAAACGTCCTGCCCAAAATATCCGCCGGATACTTCAAAATTCTGTCCGTATCCAAACCAAGCTCCGCCACACGATGCAGCACTTGCTCCGTCTTTTCGGCTATAAATCTCTCTGCCCTCTGATCCTCGTAATACTCCGTCAACTCCTTTACTTCTTCGTAAACGGTTGCAAAATCCGTATCTATCCCGACAGAAGCAAAATAGTCTTTTACTATCTCATATATCTTTTCGTTTTCCACATCTCCTAACGGGTAACAAAGAGCTTTTTCCGCCGTACTCATAGCCATATAGACTGCCTTTTCCTTGGGTAACGAGTGCTTTTTTTGATAAGGATTTTTTGGCACTTTCTCATGTTCCACACTGTCCATCTCTGGCATATCGCCCACCGGAATCCGTCTTTCCAGTTCCTCATCTGCAGAGTTCCCGTCCCTCGCAAGGCAACGCTCCAAGGTTCTCATCATTTTCCGATTTTCCCTCTTTTGTTTTTTTATCCACTCCAGTTTCTCCCTATATCCTGATTCGGAATCTTCCAATGCCGTTGTATCAATATCTGCAGCACTACCCCTTTTTTCTTCTCGCCTCTGTATCGCACGCTGCCTGTATAGTTCTTTTTGCCTGTCGCTCAATTCATTTTCCACTCGCTGCAGTCGTTGTTTCAATAGGAGCAAATCCGTATAGGACTTTACATCAAAGTTGGTGATCAAGAGATATTCTTCCTGTAATTCATGCATTTTCCGTATCTGTTCGTAAAGATATGCGGAATGGTAGGAAAAACGCTTTTTCTCCGCAAGCTGAAGGCGATACATTCTTGCATAGCACTTATTCTGATACGGTGAAAGATCCGCTTTTCTTGCTTTGGGAAGAGATACTGTGCGGTCTTCGGGCATAAAAGAAGTATTTTCCCCGTATTGGGAGCGGAACATTTTTTCCAGATTCTCCCTGCTCAATTCTTCTGAAATGGTGTCAAGCCGTTTAAACCGTTTCATTCCCGGCACTTTCACGGAGATGTGTTGTCCTGCTCTTACTTCAAAGCCTTCCCTTTTCAACAAATAAAGAAAATGCTCCATGCTTTCCGCATTGATTGCACAGAAAACGGCATCTTGCCTGATCCACTTTGAAAAGACCTGTTCCCGTTCCCACTGCGGTCTCTCCATGTTCTTCGGCTCTTTGCTGTATTCCGCCGGAGTGATATTCAATCCGTACTTTTCGCACAGCCGATTGGTGATCGGCTGCATATGTGTTTTCCAGTCTCCGTTATGGTACTGAAACTTATATCCGGTAATCATATTGACGCTGTTGATCACGATATGTGCATGCAGATGCGGCTTGTCGGTGTGAACCGCCACCACTGCCTCGTATTCACTGCCAAAGGCTTCTTCCGCAAACTGCATGGCTATCTCGTACATAATTTCCGGCGTTCCTTCTCCCGGCTTTAAGGAAATGACGAAATGATACCCCTGTCTGCCTCCGGTCTTTCCGAACATCTGCTTTGTTTCCTTCATCTGCTCATAGGCAGAATCCGGCAGACAGTTGATCCCGCCCGCCAGATTTGCTTTTCCCAGTTTCTTCGGCTGCAAAATATAGGCAATCGCATGTTTTAAATGGATATCTATTTTTCCTTTGTCACTTGCTTTCATGTGCATCGCCTTTGTTATTGCCATTTTGCCGTTACCTTCCTCAAATTCTCTTTTATTTGTTCCATCAATACATTTGCCGCACACATGGTGCTTTCCAGTACATAACCGCATGAATTGGCATTTTTTGTCATCTGGTTATAATTATTGCATAGTCCGGAAATCTGCCGGATTAAGTCCCGTCTGTCACATGCAAGAGCGCTGTCAATTTTTCCCCCGTGCAGAATCAGATACCGGACATAATCCGACAGTTTCATATTGTTTACGTCAGCATCATACTCCGCCTGCTCCCGCTCCGCATCTGACAGACGGATCGTAAAATTTTTTCTTGGTTCTATGCTCTGTCCTTTTCTTCCTATATGCAATTCCCCCTTTCTTGTAGTGGCGTTCCTTTACCCCCCTGCTTTGCCCAAAAAGTAGCTTTCAGAGAGTATTTGCCAGATACGTAAAACGCCATGCGTTTTACCATATCCGGTTAGGGGACATTTCGTCCCCTAAAACCCCTGATATTTTATCGCTATACTTTTCGTACACATTGTAATCTATGGATCTTTTGTATTAAACCTTGTGAAAACAGACATTCGCCTTATCACAATGTGCATTCCAGAAATAAAGCAATATCACACATTGTATTGCAGAGATTTATTCTGCCGTCTCCCTGAAATTCATTCCATTCGCAAGACCTGTCCCCAATACTGTCATCAATGCTTTGGTGAGAGCTTTCTCCACAGCTTCCTCCACCGTCTTCCCTGTTTCGATTTTCATCTCCTCCAACCGCTCCCGAAAGAATCTGTCATATTTCTCCGAGATTTCTTCACAGAATTTTACCCGCATGGCTTCAATCTGTTCTTCTGCATCGTCGATTAAATTCTGGTTCTTTGCCGTGTAGTAAAGCAGAAAACGGATATATCCGCTTCTGCTTCCGTAGATGGATTTTGCCTCCGTCACCGCCCTGTTTAATTCCTTCCAAATCAGATTGTCTTCCTCATGCTTCAAATTCAGCCGCAGATTTACCATCTGATAAATATTGTCTTTCTCTTGATTCATAATTTCCAAAAGCCTCCTTGTTTGTAAATTTTTCCACCTGCGCGGTTGCCATCCGAAATACCTACTGTATGCAATTTATTGCAATACAGTATGTATTTCGGATGAGCAGCCCACCCTTAAATGAGCAAAACGCGGCTGCGCAAGCAGACGCAAGAGTGCGTAAGCACGGGTTTTGCGAATGCAAGGACGGGTTGGATCATCCATAGGATGATCCAACCGCACAGGTGGAAATTTTTGTTGCATCACCCGAAAGCCTTTGCTATACTGTATTTGCGAGATACACATTGCAAGGCTTTGGTCTTGCGGTCAGTCCTGATTGAACCGGTCAGGACTGTTTTTTGCCTGTTCATCGTTTTCTTCTGCAGTAACGCATGCTGCTTTTGAACCATCATTTGCAGCATAATCAGCATATCCGTAGATTTTCTGCTCAAAATACTTCCGGGGACATCTGCCACGCATGGTAAAATATCCCTTTGCTTCCAATTCTGCATTACATGCTTTGATAACGGCATACGCCTTTGTCATTCCGATACCCAATGACCGGCTCACTTCCTTTGCATCAATAAACGCTTCCCTTGTGCTTATCATAACGCTCCTCCTTTCTCTCCCTTTGTTTTGCTTTGAAATTTCACCTTAAATATGTCGTGAAGCTTTATTTTTAATACGGATTTTTATTCACTTCTAATTTAATCGGTTTGTAATCCGTATTTTTAATACGGATTCAATCATAATATAACTTTCACAATTTGTCAATAGTATTTTTCAAAATATGTACTTGCAATTCGTTTTATTGTATGTTATAGTATTCATACAACCAAAAAGAAACATATAAAAAAGAGGTATTCCGTATCACAGATACGGCAAGGAGGCACACAATGCAAATATCTGATATGCAGAAGCTTTCCATGTATACTCCACAGGAGATCGGCAAAGCCATAAAAAAACGCAGAAAAGAATTAAAACTTACACAGAAAGAATTTGCCGACAGACTGGACAAATCCGAGCGTACCGTCCAGAAATATGAAACCGGTGAAATTGCCATCAAACTGGATGTCTTAAAGCAGATTGCGGACGAACTGGATATGCCATGGCAGGAACTTTTGGAAGGAAAACGGATAACGGATACAGAAGAGGAAGCAGACTATAAAAAACCGGCAGATATTCGTTTTCAGACTTTTTCCGATGTGATCGAAACCCTTTTCTCACTGGCAAAGATACCGGAACTGTCATTCCGTTTTTCCTGTAACAAACCACCGGAAAACCCGGATTGGACTTCTTCCCTTACCGTGAACGGCAAAGGAACCGGAATGTACGATGCGGATTTTTGCCTGTTCATGGAAAACTGGATAGAAAAACAAACCGCCCTGCAGCAGGGACAAATCACCGAGGAGCAGTTTGAAAAGTGGCAGAAGAAAACGCTAAAGTATTATTCCAAAAGTCATTTGTCCGATCCCGCTTCTTCTGCGGAAGAACTCAGGTGAAAATATTTTTATCCCGAAAAAATCCGGCACTCTCCTCCTGTTCGGAAGATCAGCACCGGATAAGATAAGTGATACAACCTAAACGGCTATGTAATCACCCTCGACAAGTAGATTATATCATAGCCTTTAGATAAATGCACCAAAAAAATTTATAAAGGAGATGATGTGTATGCCGGCTTACAAAGATGAAAAAACCGGTAAATGGTTCTGCAAGTTCTATTACAAGGACTGGCAGGGCAACAACCGCCAGAAGTGGAAACGGGGCTTCGCCACCAAAAAGGAAGCCTTAAGCTACGAAAGGGATTTTCTTGAGCGACAATCCGCCAATCCGGATATGACTCTGCAAAGTCTCTATGAGCTGTATATGGAGGACATGACGGCACGCTTAAAGCAGTCCACGATTCTCACCAAAAAGCACATTTACGAAATCCATATCCTGCCGTACTTTGGGAAGAAACCCATAAACGAAATCAAGGCTTCGGATGTGCGAAGGTGGCAGAATCAGTTGATGAATTCCTCAAACAACTACTCTAAAACCTATTTGAAAACCATCAACAACCAACTTACCTGTCTGATCAACTATGCAAAGCGTTTTTATGATCTGAATACCAATCCCTGCGGGCAGGCGGGAAGTATGGGACAGTCAAAGGCAGAGGAAATGGACTACTGGACTTATGAGGAATATGTCGCTTTCCGTGACGGAATTAAGGATAAGCCTCTATCCTACATCTGTTTTCAGGTATTGTACTGGACAGGGATGAGGGAAGGCGAACTTCTTGCCCTCACCGCCGAAGATGTCAATCTTGACACCGGACAGCTTGACATTAACAAGACTTTTCAGCGGATACACGGCGTGGATGTGGTGACTTCCCCCAAAACCAAAAAAAGCAAGCGGAAAGTTCCCATACCGGATTTTCTGTGCCGGGAATTAAAAAGCTATATGGAATCCCGCTATATGCTTTCACCGGGGGACAGGCTCTTTCCCGTCACCAAGTCCTATCTTTCCCACGAAATGGACAGGGGTTGTAAGAACAGTGGCGTGAAATGTATCAGAGTACATGACATTCGTCATTCCCATGCCAGTCTTCTGATTAATCAGGGCTGCGATGCACTGATCCTTGCGGACCGGCTGGGGCATGAGAAAGTATCCACCACATTGAACACCTACTCCCACCTGTTTCCGCACAAGCAGCAGGAGCTTGTCAGCAATTTGGAACAGCTTGGAGCAAATACGGGAAAGACACCCCCGAAGCCTCCGACAGGAAATCTGCTGTTGGATACATTCGGGAAAGTGATCCCGATGCCACAGCGAAAGATTATCTGATTTAAAATTTTGTTTTATCAAACTTTTTGCAGACAAACGTCTGCAAAGCTACATACGCTATAAGACATTTTTGAAAAGCATTTCTTGTGAAAATTAGAAAGCTGCCGTTGGTAGCAATTTAGTAGCAGAGAGAAAGAAAAAGTCCGGAAACGCCCTGTTTTCAGGCATTCCCAGACTTGTGGATACTACTCGAACTCGCAAACTTATGTATTGCTTTTGTTCATTTCTGTTATTTGTTCTAAACTCTTTTGTTTAGAAAATAGGTCTTTTTCACACAATCCATACCGTTCCAAAAGTTTTTAGTACCAACTTAGTACCGGTGCGATTTTTCGTCATTGTATGTAGTTTTGGTGGCTTGCAGGTCTTTGGTATCATTCAGCGAATAATGCTCTTGTGGTTTGCAAGTCCACCTATGAAAATTATAGCTGAAAGGGGCGGATTTGGCAATGGGGAATTTTGTGGTACTATGGGGTAGTACCGCAGATAGAGCTATTGATAGTTCTCTATTCCCGTCAATTTTTCTATTTCTGCATTGCTCCAATATTGATTTTTCCAACGAAAAAATACATCTTTCCTCTTTTTAAAAATACGGAAAGGCTCTTGTGTATTATCATATATATGCAATACGTCACAAATCTGCACAAGTTCTGGAATAAGCTCAAGTGCTTTATAATACCTGCTTCGTACCTTGTCTTCCGGAACTCCATGCCCTCCAGACTGCTCTCGCACTTTTACCCTCGAAACATTGATATCCGGATTCGCTGTTAAGACATAGATGCATCGAATAAAATAACCTTGCTCTTTCGCTCTGATCAAAAGTTCTATGTTCCGTCTTGTTGATAAAACCGTTTCAAAAGTAAAATCTATTTTGTCTTTTACCGCTCCCTCTCGTAATTCTTCTGCCTTTTGTGCTGCCTCAAGATCAGAACACACGCTTGCTCTTTTTAGATCGTCTGCATTAATATAGATTCCTGCTGTCTTTGCCATCTTGGTGATTGTGGATTTCCCGCTGCCATTAGGTCCCGCGAATACAATGATCTCCGGAAGCCTAACCTTCTCATTCTCCGACATACTCTCTCCTCCCATCTGGATATTCAATGTATGCCTTTTTCGTTTCATCATCATATCTAGCAACAGGTAATCCCTTAATTCTTCTAACTTCTTCATCAATCCGGATGGACTCCTTGAATCGTTTTGTCAATTCTTCATCCGAAATACCGCAAGTATGGTCTAATTCATTGGTTACTGTCATAAGTTTCTCCTTATAATTTAACCTCAAACATATTTTTAATAAATTAAATATAAATAAAATATTAATATATATGCTACATTTTATCCAAATGGTGTTTCTACATAATTCATGTCTGGCAATATCTCATACAATTTATTGCTATTATATGCTTCCACAATCTCCTTATTCATCATAAATTGAGTTTTCTGAATCATCTGTCTAATATACTTTAAAATTTTTTCTTTATACCCAGGTTCTATTGATTCAACATAGGCAATACACCCTTTTATTTTCTCATTATTAGCATAATTACAATTAACGAATGTCTTAAAAATCATCTCCCTTATTAGTCTCTTAAATTTTTTATCAACATGTATTTCCTCATAGTTAATAGTGATACCTGTTATAGTCTTTTTTACCTCGTTAGACAAGTACCGCGTTTTTCTTTCATTAATTTCAAATCCTTCATCATATACTATATACTTTACAAAGCCTTCAATTCTGTTCAATTTCACTCTGTCATTTGCAGAAAAACTCATATCGTCTGCATAACGAGTATACACAATATCTTTTCTGCTACAGAAACCATTTATCCTTCTATCTAAATGATATGTAACCAAATTTGCTATATAGGGTGAGGTTACTGCTCCCTGCGGCAACATCTTTTTGTATGTACACAAGTTCGTCAAAATTGCTGATACATTTGTATTATATCCAATATTGCAGAATAACTTAAATACTTGCTCTTCCGTTACACTTCCAAAAAAATTTTTTATATCCATTTCTAAAATAAAAAGATTCTTTCTATGGCATTCTGCATTAGTTTTTAATCCATTTTTTCCAGGGACAAATGCCATAGCTTGATTCGATACCTTTATCTTTTCCAATATTTCTTTGAGTATCCATCTTTGAACCACTTTTAGTGATAAATTAGGGACATACAATACCCTCTCAGTTCCATCTTTTTTGGGAATTCTTTTTTCCATGTAGCAATATCTTTTTTGATATGTTAAGAAATGAAGCATCTCTTTAGTTAATGAAAGCTACTCAGCAAGATGCTCAAAGCTATTAATTATAGGTACATTTAGTGTATTTAAAATAAAATTATTATTCATAGACTCCCCATTCTTACTCATTATGTTCTTGGGTAAATCAACTGGGGACTTCCACTGTCGTGGAAGTTCACAGTTGATTTAGCTAATATCTTGTAGTTAAATTGCTTATGAGGTCAAATCAACCCCTAGTTGTTATGTAATGCATATTAACAACAATTCTAAGAATGGGGAGCTTTATAGAGATTATAATACATTATCTCAATACGTATTCTATCACTTATTTTATCTTTTGTACAGTAGTCAATCATCTTTTGGATAGAATTGTACCCCTTGGTGGTTAATTCATATACCGAATATTGTTCTTTTGCACTTTTTATTATTTGCTTATCATAAAATAACAATTTCAAAGCTGCACTAAAAATTACATTAAAATCCTTTAGCTGTATTTTCTCCATTTTAATAATTGATTTTATCATGTCTGCCATTTTTTTGAGTCCATACTTTTAAAATAGTAAAGCAACAGCATTATAAAATAATGCATGCCAATAATGGTATTGAGTCTAATTCTTTCCCTATCATTTTCTTTTGTATATTTTTCTCTTATATTTTTAGCTAATTTCTGCACAAAATCATCTTCATCTATCCCATATTCAACAACATTTATTTTATTTATTTTTTTCAAATACTTTATCGGTCCCTGCATAATAAAACTTTTATCTTTGGTACGTCTTTTATCTACAGCTGCAATTACTTTATTTACAGTAAATTGGTTATTTGTAAATGCACCTAATTCAACTAATGAACCCGCACTTTCACATATTATAGTTATTATATGTGAATTATCTGCCAAAAGCTGTTCATAACTAAGCAAATCCGCCTCTTTTGTCTTATTTAAGACATCCATCAATAAATCTTCCGGATAAAACACTTTAATTGGTATTTGTCCGATATATTTCTTTTTATCTTTTTCTAACAATTCTCTTACTTTATCCCTTAGAAATTTTTTTGTTTTCGTGTTCGCTCCGCCACAAAGAAATACAATAATATATTGTTCCTCAATGCTACAAAAAATTTCCTCATATATCTTTTTCAAACAGCTCAATGTTTTTAAATCAACTTCCTCTCTTTCCATAATCCCATTCCCCTCAACAACGATACAAAGCGCCATTCCTGCAACACGACTTATTAAAGCCATAACGCCCACAGAATAAATTCATATATTTTTTCGCTATACCATTTTTATCTGCAAAAACTCTTTATAAGCATTTTATCTATTTGATAGTTGTCTTTTCTCCAAACCTCACATCTTCCGCCACCATCTTCACATCACCGCCCCCGTCAAAGTCATAAACCACACTTTTATGTTCTTCCTCGGCAAAGTTTCCATATCCTCCAATACCGTAATACCTCTCAAAGAAAGCTTTCAGTTTCTCAATAACGCCTTGCTTTTTCTTATCTCTGCCGCTGCTGCCGAAGCGTGATACCGGAGGCATTAGTTTGTCAATGTCTGTTCCAGCTGTCTTGATCTCGCCATCACGAAAAGCATTATCCATGAATTTACGGGTAAGCTGCGGATTTAATCTCTCCTCTGCAATAATCGTTTCTAAATCTTCTTCCCGCTGCTTCACCACATATGCATGCCATTCACTCATCACATCATCAATTTCATTAATGCCTGCAATGAAATTCTCAATCAACTGCTTCTTGCTTCGCAGTTCCGGACTGGCATCCACAGCTCTATTGATAGAGATTAGAACTTCTTTGTCTTCACAGTGGGTGTCATGATACTTCTTAACCAACATAAGAATATAGTCAATGTTGATTTCAATTTGTTTAATTAACTCTACTTCAAAGACTATATCATCCGTAATATCCGTACTTTCACCGGATTCACGCCTGCGTTTCCATTCTTCACGCAAATCCTGATATCTGCCCAGATAATCCTGCAAATCACGTTCCGTGATCAGTTCCTTGCCTTTGAAATCATCAAATGAAACAAGCAGATTCCGCATCCGAAGGATTGCACCGAATAATGCGATGAAATCCTTCTGATTCTGTTCCCCCATAATCTGCGGCTCCGACAAAGGAAATTTCTCAGCCAGTTCCTCCATCATGTCTACATATCCCGGTCTTTGCTCCCCGTCCACAGACTCATATCCGTAATAATAATCCTTAAAACTCTGCAACAAGACAATCCCACCGGCATTCTTATCCCCAAATAGAGAAATTGCACTGTCCACCCGTTTCTGCAACGGTCGAAAACATACAATATTTCCAAATGTCTTTACAGAATTCAAAATCCTGTTTGTCCTACTGAATGCCTGTATTAACCCATGCATTTTTAAATTTTTATCCACCCATAAAGTATTCAGCGTTGTGGCATCAAAACCTGTCAAAAACATGTTTACAACAATCAATAAATCCAGTTCCTTATTTTTCATCCGAAGCGATATATCCTTGTAATAGTTCTGGAATCTGTCGCTATCCGTTGAATAATTGGTACGAAACATTTTATTGTAGTCATCAATAGCATTATCCAGAAAATCACGGGACGTCTGATCAAGAGCAGAGGTATCCTCGGGATTCTCTTCATCTAAAATTCCATCTGCTTCTTCCTCATTTGCCCCATAACTGAAGATCGTTGCTATTTTCAGTTGTTTTGTAGGATCTTCTGTCATCTGCCGTTTGAATTCCTCATAATACAGCTTTGCCATAGCAACGGAAGAAACTGCAAAAATGGAATTAAATCCGCTTAAACGCTGTTGTCGCTTTATTTCCTTTATTTCCTCTATTTGACCTCCTTGTCATCCTGCCTGCGTCCGCTCCAACGGGTCCCCTCATCTTGCCCTTCTCCGCCGTTATCTGCGAAGGAGCGCACTCGCGCTTCAAGTAGCCCATAAGAGCAGCAACTTTAGAATAGGCTCCAATCTGATGAAGTTCTGTCACCTTTAGCCCAGTTTC
>ERZ842401.4228-NODE-4228-length-16914-cov-4.132392_pt1 | contig 16914 bp, 7 predicted proteins | sample MGYA00521270_ERZ842401 | MGnify/ENA primary metagenome ERZ842401 (study PRJEB31892, sample SAMEA3878208) | bioreactor metagenome | biome: Moose rumen | place: Sweden | collected 2011-10 | study: EMG produced TPA metagenomics assembly of the PRJEB12797 data set...
GCGGTGGTGAGCGATATCGACATTCCCGCGACTGGAACGTATCACGTTATGTACAACAAGACTACCGGACGTTTCAAGATCTACACCCAGGAGATGTATGTGGACCTGAACCGCGGGAACGAGCACGGTGCATCCTCCGCTCCCTGGAAGATGCTCCGTAACAACAATCCAGACACCGTCGATGACAGCTATCCGAATTATATCCTGACTGATTATGATGGCAATGATTCCGGAGTGCGTTGCGACGTGTCCGATTTCCCTGCAACTTCGGATTATAAGAATGCTGGAACAGGAGGAAACGACAGGAATATGCCTTCTTATTATGCCGACGACGAAGAGTGGGAAAAGGGCGTACTTTACGATGGATATTGCATCCTATTGGCATCCACTTCGGCCAATTCCGAAGAGAAGCAACTTGTAATCAGCGGTCTCAATCCTTCTTCCCGCTACGACTTCCGCATCGTCTCTTCCCGTTACAACGGAACCCCTTCGGCCCGTATAACCAGATTCACGCTTGTCGGAGCGTCAAGTGTCAGCCACGATATCAATCAGGGCTGGAAGGTTTCTCCCGAGAACACGAATTCTCTGCTTGCCTTCAACTTCATGGCATCCCAGAAACTTGATTTCGATGGTGTCGCTCCCGACGCGGAAGGCAAGGTTTACATCAAAGTCCAGGGAATATGTGCCGGCACCCGTGCTGATGCCCACATCAATGGATTCCGTATAGCTAAAGTTCTCTAATAATTCGTATATTTCGAAAACTATCTTATGAGATTTTTCAGAACAATAGCCTCGATCGCCCTGGCTGCCATCACACTGGCAGCCTGCGGCGAGAAAGGCGGTGGCGGCGGGGACAAACCCAAGACGCCCGAGAACACTGCGGTCAGCATTGCGCCGGACCGCACCACGATGTACCGCAATCCTTTTAACGGCTGGGTAATCTACTCTGGCCTTGGAGACGGTCTTGCCGACAACTTCTGGGAAATCTACGACAACTTCCCGTCCAAGGTCGGCAACATCAAGGTGTCCGATTATGCGAACACCCTGCTGATCCGTTCGTATTGGAGCCAGGCTGAGCCCGAGGAGGGTCTTTACTTCTGGGATACCGCCTGCAACACCAAGCCTGCACAGCGTTTCCGCATGCTTCGCGAAGGCGCCCGCCAGCGCGGCCTGAAGCTGATATTCCAGCTTCGTGCCGACAGTCGGGACCTTCACGTGAACGCTTGCCCGGACTACGTGAAGACAAAGGGTGCCAAGGGCTTCGAGTCTACCACGGGATCCACCAAAGTATGGACCCCGTACCCCGACGACCCCATCTTCCAGCAGTGCTACGAGAAGTTCCTGCGTGCCTTCGCCAAGGAGTTCAACAATCCGGACGAACTGGACTGGATGGGCTCCTGGGGCATTGGCAAGTGGGGAGAATACCACACCTGCATCTATTCGACCGGTGACGAGAAACCCCGCGAACCCGTGTTCGATTACTTTACGGACCTCTTCCTGGAGATCTTCGACAAGGTTCCCATCTGCATAAACTTCCATAAATCCATCGGCACCGGCAGCGGCGACAAAACCGACCCTGACAGCCAGCGCCTGGTGCAGAAAGGCATCGACAAGGGCCTCTGCCTCACCAGCGGAGCCTTCGGCATGCACGGCTACTACGGCACCTGGGAGAAGAACTTCATCCACAGCCAGAAATGGAAGGTCCCCATCCACGCCGAAGGCGGATGGGTGAGGGCCTCCCACACGCTGGCAGCCATCAACAACGATGGTTACGCAGACTGGGCGGAAGTGCGCCGCGGAGAGTTCGATGATGCCCGTGACGGCTGTGTGAACACCATGGACTTCCGCTACAACTCCAACTACACCATGGGTGAGACCTGGTCGTGGTTCAACGAGGCCTACGACCTGGTGCAGGAAGCCATCCAGACCCAGTTCTACAGGCTTTATCCGGACCGCATCTCCGTTCCTGAAAAGGCATACTCCGGCGGCCCCGTGAGCATCGTACACCGTTGGAACAATCTCGGCTGGGCCTATTGCCCCACCAACATCAAACCCTATAAAGACAGGTTCAAGACGGCATTCGCACTCCTGAATCCTGCCAACGGGGAACCCGTGCACATCTTCTACGATGAGGATGCCAAGCCCTGCGACTGGACCTACGGCACGCCCAAGTCCTATACTTTCAGCACCTCTCTTTCGGGAGTTGAAAAGGGCTCCTATGTCTGGGGTGTAGCTATCCTGGACGTGACGAAGAAAAAGCCCGGAATCCAGATTGCAACAACCCGCGAAAAAACCGATGACGGATGGGTGAAGCTCATCCCCGTAACGATCGAATAATATGAAAAAGACCGCCATCATCATGTCCGTTCTGTGTCTGGCTGCCGTCTGCGCCCGGGCACAGGTCGTCATTTCCGACTCCGACAAGGCACGGGCCGCGGAGCTCGTGAAGCAGATGACGCTTGAAGAAAAGTGCCGATTCATTGCAGGTGCAAGGTCATTTTTCACCTATGCGATTCCTCGCTTGGGAATCCCCGAAATCCGCATGGCGGACGGCCCCCAGGGTGTTCGTAACAACACCGTAAGCACCCTCTATCCCTGCGGCATCCTCACCTCCGCCACCTGGAACCGTGATCTGGCACATCGTCTCGGCAACGGCCTCGCCGATGATTGCCGTGTCCGCGGCGTCAGCATCCTCCTCGGCCCCGGTGTCAACATTTACCGGGCTCCCATGTGCGGGCGCAACTTCGAGTATTTCGGCGAGGATCCCTATCTGGCAGGTGAAACTGCCGTGCAATATATCCTCGGAGTTCAGGAGAAGGGAGTGATGGCCACCGTGAAGCACTTTGCGGCCAACAATCAGGAGCGTGCCCGCCACACGATGAGTTCCGATGTGGATGAACGCACCCTTCAGGAGATTTATTTCCCCGCCTTCCGCAAGGCCGTGAAGGAAGCCGGAGTCGGTGCGGTGATGGACAGTTACAATCTGGTGAACAGCGTCCACAGCACCGAGAATGCCTGGATGAACATAGAAGTCCTGCGAAACCAGTGGGGCTTCGAGGGCATAGTGATGTCCGACTGGACGAGCGTCTACAGCACCCTGGGAGCAGCCAACGGAGGACTTGATATGGAGTGCCCTAAGGGGGTGTTCTTCACCCCGGAGAAGATAATCCCCCTCATAGAGAACGGAGTTCTGGACGAAAAGGTGATTGACGAAAAAGTGCAGCACATACTGCAGACTTTCATCGCCTTCGGATTCCTTGATACTCCCCGCAAGGATACCAGCATTCCCGAGAACAACCCCGCAACGGCAGAGATAGCTCTTGATATTGCGAGGGAGGGTATCGTGATGCTGAAAAACGACAAGGCCCTGCCTTTGGCCAAAAAGGCGAAAGTGCTTGTGATAGGGCCGAATGCCGGGAAGATCCCTTCGGGCGGCGGTAGCGGTTCGGTCACTCCCTTCTATACCGTTTCGGTGGCGGAAGGCCTTTCAAAACAACTCAAGAACGTAGAATATCTCTCTGAAGATGCTATCTTCCGCCCTATTCTGCCGGAAGTGCACAATGGGGCCGAAGCCGGATTCCTGGCCAGTTACTATATAGGAGAGAAACTCCAGGGAGAGCCGGTACGCTGCATCACGGAAACCGACCCCAGCCACCGCTGGCGTTTCGGATCCCCCTTCAAACCTCTACCCGACGACGGCTTCTCCGTGCGTTGGGAGGGTAGTTGGCAGGCCCCCAAGGACGGCCTGGTGCGCTTCGTGATGTCGGGGGATGACGGTTACCGTCTCTATGTGAATGACAAGGGGCTTGGCGGCGACTGGGGCAACCATGCACTTTCTTCCCGTACCGTCTTCTTCAAGGTTGAGGCTGGTGCAAACTACGACATCCGTTTCGAATTCTACGAGCATGCAGGAGAGGCGACGGTTGGTTTCGAAGCAGGCTTGCTGGATGAGGAGTTGCTCAATCGCAAACTCACTGCTTGCACCGACGTGGTGTATTGCTGCGGTTTCGACAGCAATATCGAAGGAGAGGGATTCGACCGCCCTTTCAAACTCCCAAAGGATCAGTTGGATATGATGCAAAGGCTTGCAAGCAAGAAACTTACGGTGGTCGTCAATGCGGGCGGTGCAGTCGACTTCAGCGGCTGGTCCGATGCTGCATCCGCCATCCTTATGGCCTGGTATCCCGGGCAGGAAGGGGGTACGGCGGTTGCAGAAATCATCAGCGGGAAGATATCTCCTTCCGGGAAACTGCCAATCAGCATCGAGGCCAAGGCAGAGGACAATCCGAGCTTTGCCACCTACTTCGATGCCAACAGTAAGCAGTCCCGCACCACCTACTCGGAAGGCATCTTCACAGGATACAGGGGATATGACAGAAACGGCGTGAAGCCTTTGTATCCCTTCGGCTACGGCCTGTCCTACACCAGTTTCTCCTATTCCGGGATGAAAGTGGAGAAGAAAGCCAACGGCACTTTCGAGGTCAGTTTCGACGTTACCAACACCGGTAAGAAGGATGCCTCAGAAGCCGCCCAGGTTTATGTGCGGGATTTTGAGTGCTCCGTTGTCAGGCCTCTCAAGGAACTGAAGGGCTTCGACAAGCACTTCATCCCCAAGGGAAAGACGGTCCGCTACAGCGTTACGCTCGGCCCGGATGCATTTGAGTTTTACGACATAAAGACCAAGGCCTTCGTCGTGGAGCCCGGTGATTTCGAGATACTTGTCGGCCCGTCATCCGCCGATCTGCCGCTCAAGACAACCGTTTCATTATGAGAAAGATACTGCTTCTCGCCGTCTTACTTGCATCGGGCTTTTGCGCCCGGGCCGGCGGCATTTTCATCGAGTGTGAATCTTTCTTCGACAAAGGCGGATGGGTGCTGGACCAGCAGTTTATAGATGAGATGGGATCTTCCTACCTGCTTGCCCATGGCATGGGAAAGCAGGTGGCGGATGCATCCACCACCGTGAACATCCCTGCAGAAGGCCTTTACACAGTCTGGGCAAGGACCTACAACTGGACCTCGCCCTGGTCGGAAAAGCCCGGCCCCGGCAAGTTCCAGATTAAGATAGGCAAGAAGATTCTGAAGCCTGTGCTTGGTTCCACCGGCAAGTGCTGGGAATGGCAGAATGCCGGGCAGATACGCTTGAAGGCGGGGCAGACCACCATTGCCCTTCACGACCTCAGCGGATTCGAGGGGCGTTGCGATGCCGTATATCTTACAACCGACGGGGATGTGCCTCCGGCGGATATGGAAGCCTGGCGCAGGCAGCAGCTTGGCCTGACCGACACTCCCGCTGCATCTGCGAAATATGATTTTGTGGTGGTGGGAGGAGGAATATCCGGCATGTGTGCTGCTGTGGCTGCGGCTCGTCAGGGCCTGAAAGTGGCCCTCGTGAACGACCGTCCCGTGCTCGGTGGCAATAACAGCGCCGAGATCCGGGTTCACCTCGGCGGCACTATAGAAGTAGGCCCTTATCCGGCCCTGGGCCGTATGCAGAGGGAATTCGGCCATAGCAAGAAGGGCAATGCCCAGCCCGCAGAGAACTACGAAGACGGCAAGAAGCAGAGTTGGATAGAATCCGAACCCAACGTCACCCTCTATGCCTCCAACCGCGCGGTCGCCGTCCGCAAAGACGGCAGCAAGATCGATGCGGTCATCATCCGCAACATAGAGACCTCCGAGGAGATTCTTCTGGAAGCACCCCTGTTCGCGGACTGCACAGGCGACGGCACCGTGGGTTATCTTGCCGGAGCGGACTACCGCTACGGACGCGAGGGCAAGGCCGAATTCGGCGAGTCCCTTGCTCCGGACGAGCCGGACAACTTCGTGCTGGGTGCCTCGGTGCAGTGGTATTCCAAGGAGACCGGAAAGAAATGCAAGTTTCCCGTATTCGACTATGGCCTCAATTTCAGCGATGCCAGCGTGCAGAAGGTGACTATGGGTGAATGGACGTGGGAAACCGGAATGCTGCACGATATGACCACCGAATTCGAATACATCAGGGACTACGGAATGATGGTAATCTACTCCAACTGGAGTTACCTCAAGAACAAGCTCGGGATGTACCCCGACCGCGACCTGGACTGGGTGGCATACATTTCCGGCAAGCGCGAATCCCGCCGTCTGATGGGGGACTACATCTACAAGCAGGACGACATAGAGAAGGCTGTTTTCCACGAGGATGCCACCTTCGCGACCACCTGGAGCATAGACCTGCATTTCCCCGATCCGGAAATCACCCCTTACTTCCCGGGCGAGGAATTCAAGACCAGGACGGTGCACAACCGCATCTATCCGGCAGCAGTGCCTTACCGCTGCCTGTATTCCAGAAACGTGGATAACCTCTTCATGGCCGGCCGTGACATATCCGTCACCCACGTGGCCCTCGGCACGACTCGCGTCATGCGCACCTGCGGCATGTCAGGTGAGGTGGTTGGTCTGGCGGCCTCGGTATGCAAGGTCAGGAAGACATTTCCCCGCAATGTATACCGCTATTATTTTGCTGACCTTCAGAAACTTATGAAGAAAGGCGCTGCGGTGGACGGTCCTCTGCCGGATAACCAGCGCTTCAATGAGCAGAAGCCTCTGAAACAGCCGCGCCTGCTTAATCCTGACGCAAAATGAGAAAGATACTACTAAGTCTGATACTCTCCACCCTGTGCTTGTCCGCTTTCGCCCAGGCGGAAAAGTGTTATGCCCGTATGGAAGGAGATACCCTCCGGCTCGGCAATTCTTTGATAGAGCGGAGCTTCCTCTGGAACGACGGAGCGTTGGAAACCCTAAGCCTGAGCAGCAAGGACGATGCTTTCGTGCTGAAAACCAAGGGTTTGCGCCCGGACTTCAGGATGGGAAAGGGTGACGTGACGGATGCCCGGATGGAGCAGACCCGCGTCCCCGCCACCGGAAGGCATCCGGCTTATCTGCTTGTGAGCGTGCAATATACTCAGGGCGAACTTGAAGTAAGGCGCGAGTACCGACTCTTCGAGGGCGTGCCTGCGATAGGATGCGACACCTGGGTCCGAGGCAGTTTCCGTGGCATTCTTGAGGGTGGCCGTGTAAACGCCGCCGATCATAAGAATATCGAGTCTTCCGCCGACATGGTATCAAAGGCCGTTTCCGGTACCGTTCTTGACCAGCTCAGCTTTCCGGGTGCGCACTGGCACGGGAAGGCGGTGCGTTTCAGGGACGTGACCGACTGGAACAACAACCTCGTGCAGGAGGAGGATTTCATCGCCTATCGCAAGCTTAGCTACAAGGGTAACCTGCTTTTCGTGCGGGACGGCATCTCCGGCAATGGCTTCTTCTTCTTGAAGGAGGCACCCTGCTCCGATGTGCAGCTGGGCAACCCCTCCGGTGATTTCACCGCAGACTTCGGCCGTTTCCAGGTAACTGGTGCAGGCATCCTTCCGGAGGATATAAAGAAGGATGAGTGGACTCGCCTCTACGGCTGCGTTACCGGAGTATTCGGCCCGGAAGAACTGGCAGCGCTGAGCGCGGTGAGGGCCTGGCAGAAGACATACCGCCTCCATCTGGATGTTGTTATGATGAATACATGGGGCGACCGCAGCCAGGATTCCAAGGTGAACGAGGAATTCTGCCTGAGTGAACTGGAACTGGCCTCCCGACTCGGAATCGCCGTTTTCCAGATCGATGACGGATGGCAGAGCGGCAAGAGCCCTAATTCCAAGGTAGCAAAGGGTTCGTTCCGGAACATCTGGGACAACCCCGATTACTGGACTCCGGATCCGGTCAAGTATCCCCGCGGGCTGGACCCTGTGGTAGACCGTGCGAGAGCACTCAGGATGGAGGTTGGCCTCTGGTATAATCCAAGCGTGCAGAACGATTTCGCCGATTGGGGGAAGGACGCCGAGGCGATCATCGGCCTCTGGAAAAAATACGGCATACGCATATTCAAGATAGATGGGCTCCAGATACCCACGAAGCAGGCAGAGAATAATCTCAGGCGCCTTTTCGACAGGGTTCGTGAAGCTACGGACGATGCCGTTGTTTTCAATCTGGATGCAACTGCCGGACGCCGTGCCGGATACCACTATTTCGGGGAGTACGGCAACATTTTCCTTGAAAACCGCTATACGGACTGGGGAAATTACTACCCCTACCATACCCTGCGCAATCTATGGATGCTGAGCCGTTATGTGCCGGCTGAGAAGCTCCAGACGGAGTTCCTGAATCCCTGGCGCAATGCTGACAAGTATGAGGAAGGGGATCCTTTCGCTCCGGCGAACTACGACTTTGGATACCTGGCCGCAATCTCCTTTGCTGGCCAGCCCCTGGCGTGGATGGAGGCATCCAACCTGCCGGAAGAAGCTTTCGCCACTGGTGACTTGATCCGCGCATACCGTGAAATATCCCCCGAATTCCATTCCGGCATCATCCTCCCTATCGGGGAGGAACCATCCGGCCGCTCCTGGACTGGATTCCAGAGCATTATAAGTCCCAACGAAGGCTATCTCCTGATATATCGTGAGGATAATCCTGCCAAAAAGGCAAGAATCCGCACCTGGCTCCCGGAAGGACGTCGCGTGCGCCTCGTGCCGGTGCTTGGAAGTGGCCGCAGCATCCGTTCCAAGGTAGGTGCCGATGGATGTATCTGCCTGAAAATCAGAGAGAAGAATTCAAGCAAATTGTATAAATACCTGATAAAATGAAAAAATCGATTTTGAAAGGAATCTTCATTTTAGGCCTTCTGGTCTTTGCATTCAGTTGTCAACCCGAAACGCCGGAAACCCCTTCAAATCAGGAAACCCCGGAGACCCCCGAAACTCCGGTAGTTGAGGGCAAGGTGACTTTGGGACAGGGTGTCCCGGCAACCGGAATCGCATTGGAAAGTACGGTTTCCACAGCAACATTCACCATTTCCGCCACCAAGGCATGGACCAGTTCCGTATCTGCCAACTGGCTCAGCATCAGGCCCGAAAGCGGCGAGGCCGGTGAAAGCATTACCATTACTTTGACCAGCCAGGCGAATGAAACTGGAGACAGCCGCACGGCCAACATTACCGTCAGCTGCGAGAAATCCACCGTGACCGTTCCTGTGACCCAGGTTCAGAACAACGTGATGGTGCTGGATAACCAGACCTTCAGCGTGGCTGCCGCAGGAGAGACCATCACACTGCCCGTCAGAACCAACGTGACAATAACCCCGTCGTCCGACGTCGCCTGGATAACCGTTGCCCAGACCAAGGCTGTGGTTGAGCATTCCTACTCAATTACCGTGGCCGCAAACGAGGCATATGAAGAGCGTGAAGGTCACGTGACATTCGCTTCCGCCGCTGGAAACGCCGTCATTACGATTAAGCAGGAAGCGGCGGAAGAACCCTCAGACGGCATCATCCGTATCCTTGCCATCGGAAACAGTTTCTCTCAGGATGCTGTGGAGCAATACCTCTGGAACCTTTTCAATGCCGCAGGTAAAAAGGTTATCATCGGCGATCTGTACATTGGGGGATGCTCGCTGGAGACTCATTATAACAATTCCCAGTCAGATGCTGCAGACTATTATTACCGTAAGATAGTGGACGGCGAAAAAACCGAAACCAGATCCAGTCTTGCCGCCGGTCTCGAAGATGAGAAGTGGGATTACGTGAGTTTTCAGCAGGTCAGCGGATTGTCCGGACAGGCGGAGACTTATGAGCCTTATTTGGGCAACCTTATCACCTATGTGAAGGGAAAGGTTGGCGAAAAAGCCACTCTCCTTCTCCATCAGACCTGGGCTTATGCTACCACGTCCGACCATTCCGACTTCTCCAAGTACGACAAGAACCAGATGACAATGTATAATGCCATCATGAGCGCCGGACAGACGGCTATGGCTGCACATTCCGAGCTTAAGGCCGTGGTTCCTTGCGGAACTGCAATCCAGAACGGACGCACCACCTGGCTCGGCGACACTTTCAACCGTGACGGCTATCATCTTGAGGTTACCTACGGCCGCTTCACTGCTGCCTGCACCTGGTACGAGACCATTTCGGGAGAATCTGTGCTGAATACTACCTGGCATCACGAGAACATAGATGATACCCTTGCCGAGATTTGCCGTGCAGCCGCACATGCGGCTTGCGCAAAGCCTTGGGAAGTGACCGAACTCACCGACTATAAGACTCCCACCACCCAGGACCCCGACTTCACCGTTCCCGTACAGATCGACTTTGGAGCCGGCACAACTGCAACCCCTGCAGGCTGGAGCCGGGTGCCCGTCTATTCAACCACGGATCCTGTCTTCCTCAAGAACGCCGAAGATAAATATGCAAGCATCAGCATTACCGGATTGACCGGCTTCACTGCCAACTATAATGGGGTGGGCGGAGAAGTAGATCAGGAACTCACCATCAACGGAGTCAATTATCCCAAGGGAGTCTGGTACGATGGCATTATGATTGGTGGTACCAAGAATCAGGGTGATGTAGGTCCTGCGGTCGTTACCATCTCAGGATTCGATCCTTCCCTCACATACGACCTTACCATCATTGCGGTTCGCTGGAACGGAAGTGCTGCCGCACGTATAAGCGAGTACAAGGTAATAGGCAAGACGGAATCCGAAGCCAAGAGTATCAACACCGGTCTTAAGAATATAACCGCCACCGATGGCAACTTCGATGGCTTTGGCGTCAGTTTCACCGGAGTGGCTCCCGCCTCGGATGGCACCATCAAGGTATCCATCATAGGCAAAGATACCACTCTTGCTGCTGACGGACATATCAACGCACTTACCATTAAAAAAGCTCAATGATAACAAGCCTTATCCTCGCTCTGACATTATTCCTGCTCCCCAACCCTTATGGAAGGGAGCAGGTATCCCTTAACGGTGAATGGTCCGCTATCATAGACCAGTACGATGTAGGTACTGGCAAACAACTCTGGCAAGACCGGAGACCTGCCGACAAGCAGGAGTTTCTGGAGTATTCCTGGGACGGTGCTCTCAAACTCAATGTCCCGGGGGACTGGAATTCCCAGGAATCCGAACTCTGGCGCTATGAAGGCACGGTCTGGTATGCCAGGCATTTCGAGGCCCGTAAGACCGAAGGCAGGCATATCCTGTACTTCGCCGGTGTCAGCCAGCGTTGCAAGGTCTGGCTCAATGGTCAAAGGGTGGCGGAGCACGAGGGCTCGTTCACTCCTTTCCAGGCAGAAGTAAGCAATCTGCTGAAAGACGGGGATAATTTCCTTGTCGTCAAGGTGGATAACAAGCGCCGGAAAGAGGCTATCCCGGCGATGTCTTTCGACTGGTGGAATTACGGCGGCATTACCAGAGACGTAATGCTGCTGAATGTGCCTCAACTATATGTGTCCGACTACTTTGTGCGGTTGCAGGATGGCACATCCGACAGGATAGCGGCGGATGTGCAGGTGACTCCGCCATTCGGCGGGGTTGAGGTCAATATCTCCATCCCTGAACTTAAACTTAAGGCCAAGGCAAAGACAGATGAGAAGGGGGTCGCACATTTCCAACTGAAAGCAAAAAAACTTCGTCTCTGGAAACCTCTCGATCCCAAACTCTACGAAGTCTGCATCAGTGCGAATGAAGATATAATAACCGACAGAATAGGCTTCCGCAGCATATCCGTCGATGGCACCCGCATCCTCGTAAACGGTGAGGAGACCTTCCTCAAGAGCATCTCCTTCCATGAAGAAATCCCCATGGAAAAACGCCGGGCATGCACCGCCAAGGATGCCCGGACGCTTGTAGATGCAGCCCTTGAACTTGGCTGCAATGCCATCCGCCTTGCACATTACCCGCAAAGCGAATACATCGTACGCTATGCCGAGGAAAAGGGGCTGCTGATCTGGGAGGAAATACCCCTGTGGCAAGGGATAGACTTCTCCAATGAGGATACTTACAAAAAAGCGGAGAAGTACCTTTGGGAGATGATTGCGCGGGACCGCAACCGATGCGCCATCGGTTTCTGGAGCATCTCCAATGAGACCAGGCCGGCAACGGACAGGGATGCTTTCCTGAGCCGTCTGCTGGATTACGGCCGCTCGCTGGATTCATCCCGCCTGTTCACTTCTGCATTCGATGTGGCATTTTTTATCCCCGAAGCGGACGAGTTCCAGATGAAGGATGGATTCGCCGGGAAACTGGACTTGATCGGCATCAATAAATACATGGGATGGTATGCCAAATGGCCCAAGCCTGCAGCAGAGATACACTGGAATGTCTTTGCCGATAAACCTCTGGTTATCAGTGAGTTCGGATGCGAGGCCCTGGCCGGGCGCACGGGCGATGCCGATGTCGCCAGTTCCTGGAGCGAAGACTATCAGGCTGCCCTCTACAGGGACAATCTGACCATGTTCCGCAACATCCCCAACCTGGCCGGAGTATCCCCCTGGGTGCTCTACGACTTCCTGAGCCCATATCGCCAGCATCCCTCCAACCAATCATTTTTCAACAGAAAGGGACTGCTGTCCGACAAGGGACGCAAGAAAAAAGCCTGGTATGTGATGAATGCATACTATCGCGGGGTCCCGGAACTGTCCGGCCCGGTTTATAAGGATGCATCCGCTCCGGAAGAACTTAGGGTGAACGACCTGCTTTCCCGGATGACACTTCACGAGAAGGTGATGCAGTTGAACCAGTACACTCTGGGCCGCAACAACAACGTGAACAACATAGGGGAGGAGGTGATTGACATCCCTGCCGAAATCGGTTCCCTGATCTATTTCGACACCGATGCGACGCTCCGCAATATCATGCAGAAGAAGGCTGTGGAAAACTCGCGTCTGGGCATCCCGATACTGTTCGGCTATGATGACATCCATGGCTTCAAGACCCTCTACCAGATATCTCTCGGCCAGGCTTGCTCCTGGAACCCGGAACTTGTGGAGAAAATGTGTGCGCATTCCGCCCGGGAGGCCCGCAGGAGCGGTGTGGACTGGACCTTCTCACCCATGATTGATGTCGCCCGCGATCCCCGCTGGGGCCGCGTGGCGGAAGGGTACGGTGAGGACCCTTATGTGAACGGTGTATTCGGAGCCGCCACCGTGCGTGGATACCAGGGCGCCGGACTCACATCGCAGGATGCCGTAGCTTCCTGCCTCAAGCATTTCGTCGGCTATGGCGCCTCGGAGGCCGGCCGCGATTATGTGTATACCGAAATTTCGCGTCCCACACTCTGGAACGTGTACCTTTATCCTTATAAAATGGGTGTGGATGCGGGAGCGGTGTCGCTCATGAGTTCGTTCAACGACATAAGCGGCGTGCCCGGCTCGGCAAATCACTATACCATGACCGGGGTCCTGCGGGACCGCTGGGGCTTCGACGGGCTTGTCGTCTCCGATTGGGATGCGGTGAAACAGCTTATCAATCAGGGATATAGCGCCGACCTGAAGGAGGCTTCCGCAGCCGCCCTGACCGCTGGCGTGGATATCGATATGATGTCCCGCGGATACGACAGATACCTGGAGGAACTGGTAAGAGAGGGGAAGGTCCCCGAGAGTGTGGTGGACGAGGCCGTACGCCGCGTGCTGCGGGTGAAGTTCCGCCTTGGCCTCTTCGAGAACCCTTACACCCCCGAATCTGCTCCCGAGGAGCGATTCTTCCTTCCAGAGGCCATGCAGACCGCATCCGAACTGGCGGCTGAATCGATGGTGCTGCTGAAGAATGACGGCATCCTGCCCCTGAAGGGGGTGAAGAAACTGGCTGTCATCGGCCCTCTGGCCAAGAACGGCAGCGACCTGCGCGGAAACTGGCGCGGACATTCCGAAGCTGATGAGGTAGAGGTTTTCTTCGATGCGATCGTTCGGGAGTTCCCGGATGCCGAGGTGCGTTATGCTGAAGGTTGCGAAGTTGAGGGGAAAAAGGCTGACAATATCAACGATATCGTGGAACTGGCCAAATGGGCGGATGCCGTGGTGTTGTGCCTGGGCGAAAAACTGAACTGGAGCGGGGAGAACACCTCCCGCACCTCCATCGCCCTGCCAAATGGCCAGCAGGCATTGTTAAGCATGGTCAGTATGGCCGGTAAGCCGGTGGTGGTCACGCTCACAAACGGCCGCCCGCTGGAACTCTGCCACATCGTACCCTTCGCAAAAGCTATCGTGGAAACCTGGCAACCGGGCTGCAACGGTGCATCCGCCCTTGCGGGAATACTGAGCGGACGCATCAATCCTTCCGGAAAACTAGCCATAACCTTCCCTTATGTGACAGGGCAGATACCTATCTATTATAACCGTCACAAATCCGGCCGCAGGGGCACCCAAGGCATCTATAAGGACGGAATGCCAACCGAACCCATATATTCCTTCGGGCATGGCCTGAGCTATACCACCTTCGAATACGGCGAGCCCGTGGTGGTCGGGACTGCATCCCTGGATGCACCGTTCTCCGTTGAGGTGAGCGTGTCGAACACCGGCTCCGTGGACGGCAAGGAAGCAGTGCTCTGGTATGTGAGTGACCCGTACTGCTCGGTGCTCACTCGTCCCGAAAAGGAACTCAAGTTCTTCGAAAAGAAGATGATACGAGCTGGGGCCACGGAGGTATTCCGCTTCGAGGTGGATCCCGCACGGGACCTTGGTTATCTGGACGGTGACGGGAAGTATTTCGTCGAGCCCGGAGAATATCATATCCTTGTAGGTGACAAAGATCTTAAGCTGAACCTGTAATGCGTGCACTCCTGCTGGTTGCGACCTTGTCGCTTTCGATTTCAGCCTTCGCCCAGAGGAGCGAAGTGCTGCTGGAGAAGGGGTGGAAGTTCCATCGTGGAGATGCCCCCGAGGCCTCTGCCGCCGCTTATGACGATTCCGCCTGGCAGGAAGTGTGCATACCCCACGACTGGGCCATCTACGGGCCATTCAGCAGGGATTACGACCTTCAGAACGTGGCGGTCACCCAGAATTACGAGAAAAAGGCCTCGCTTAAGACCGGACGCACCGGAGGCCTGCCCTATGTGGGCTGCGGATGGTACAGATGCAGTTTCGAGGTGCCCTCCGGCAAGCGGGCGACGCTGGTCTTCGACGGTGCAATGAGCGACGCGCACGTATTCGTCAACGGAAAAGAGGTCTGCTTCTGGCCTTATGGTTATAATTCCTTCCATGTCGATATTACCGGGGCGGTGCATCCTGGCGGCAATGAGCTTGCAGTCCGTTTGGAAAATCTCCCCAACTCTTCCCGCTGGTATCCCGGTGCAGGCCTCTATCGCAACGTTCATCTTGTTCTCACTGAAACTTTACATGTAGGAGTATGGGGAACACACGTTGCTACTCCTGAGGTATCTGCCGATTTCGCCTCCGTTCACCTGGAAACAACTCTGGAAGGGGTAGATGACATAGGTGCCAAGGTGCATACTTGCATAATAGGGCCTGACGGAGACGTGGTTGCAGAAGCGGATTCTTCTCTTCAGCCCGGAGAAAGCACAGCGGTCCAGGATTTCGGCATCCCGGCTCCGGAACTATGGAGCCCTGAAACACCTTCTTTGTACAAGGCGGTATCGGTAATAGGGGACGGGATTCGTGAGACAGACCGCTATGAGACGGTTTTTGGAATCCGCAGTGTGGAGTTTATCCCCGGAAAGGGTTTCCTGCTGAATGGCGAATCGCGCAAGTTCCAGGGTGTCTGCAATCATCATGACCTCGGGCCTCTGGGAGCAGCCGTAAATGAGTCGGCAATCAGGCACCAGCTTGAATTGTTGAAGGATATGGGCTGTGACGCCATCCGGACTTCTCACAATATGCCGGCTCCGGAGCTGGTGCGGCTATGTGATGAAATGGGCTTCATGATGATGCTCGAGCCTTTCGATGAATGGGATGTGGCCAAGTGCCGCAATGGTTATCACAGATATTTTGAGGAATGGGCGGAAAAGGATATGGTGAATATGCTCCGCCAGTATCGCAACCATCCTTCCGTGGTTCTTTGGAGCATAGGCAACGAAGTACCCACGCAGTGCAGCCCGGAGGGGTATAAAGTCGCTTCTTTCCTGCGGGACATCTGTCACAGGGAAGATCCCACGCGGCTTGTCACCTGTGGCATGGACCAGGTTTCGTGCGTGCTTTCAAATGGCTTTGCAGCCTGCATCGACGTGCCCGGCCTGAACTATCGCACCTTCCGCTACGAAGAGGCGTATGCGGCTCTGCCCCAGGGATTTATCCTCGGCACGGAAACTGGTTCTACCGTGAGTTCCCGCGGGGTTTACAAATTGCCGGCGGTAAAGCGTTTCAGCGCAAAAGATCCCGACCAGCAGTGCTCCGCCTATGAGTTGGATGCCTGTTCATGGTCAAATATCCCGGACGTGGATTTCGCCCTGGCGGACGATTATCCCTGGACCCTCGGGCAGTTCGTCTGGACGGGATTCGACTATCGGGGCGAGCCAAGCCCATACGATACCGATGCCTGGCCGAACCACTCTTCGATGTTCGGTATCATCGATCTGGCATCCCTGCCTAAAGACCGCTTCTGGCTCTTCCGAAGCGTGTGGAACCGCAACTCCGAAACCCTTCATATTTTACCTCACTGGAACTGGAAGAAGGGTGACAAGGTGCCGGTTATGGTGTTCACAAGCTACGATGAGGCTGAACTATTCCTGAACGGAAAGTCATTGGGTATCAGAAAGAAAGCCGTTGCCGTGGAACCCACGCACGGTGGCCAGGAGGAAGCGCTCGAAAGCCGCTACCGCCTGATATGGGAAGATATCGATTACGAGCCAGGTGAACTGAAGGTGGTGGCTTATCGCGATGGCGCTCCTGCGGATTCCGCTTTCGTTCGCACGGCCGGCAAACCACATCGAATCAGCCTGTCTTATGACGGTCACGCATTGAAATCCGACGGCAAGGATCTCGCCTATGTAACCGTTTCGATTCTGGATAAAAAAGGCAACCTATGTCCTCTGGACGGGTCTCTACTCAAATTCAAGGTCTCCGGCGCAGGTTCATACCGTGCCGCAGACCTTGAATTTGAGTAGA
>ERZ842401.4229-NODE-4229-length-16910-cov-4.763512_pt1 | contig 16910 bp, 11 predicted proteins | sample MGYA00521270_ERZ842401 | MGnify/ENA primary metagenome ERZ842401 (study PRJEB31892, sample SAMEA3878208) | bioreactor metagenome | biome: Moose rumen | place: Sweden | collected 2011-10 | study: EMG produced TPA metagenomics assembly of the PRJEB12797 data set...
GGTCCACGGCGAGACCGCCGCTGAGGTTATCTATCATCGTGCTGATGCCGAAAAAGAGTTTATGGGGCTGAAATCATTTCACGGTGACCGCCCACATCTGCGTGATACAGAGATAGCAAAGAACTATCTCGATGAGCGCGAGCTTCGCGCTATGGGGCAAATTGTTTCGGGTTATTTAGATTTTGCCGAGAGACAAGCCGAACGCGAAATCCCAATGACCATGCAAGATTGGGCAAAGCACCTCGACGGTATCTTGACTGCTACTGGTGAAAAGTTTCTGCAAGGAGCAGGCTCAGTTACTCATGTGCAAGCAATTGAAAAAGCGCACGCCGAGTATCGAAAGTATCAAGAACGCACTTTGAGTGCCGTTGAGCAGGATTACCTTGATACAATTCGGCAATTAGGCATAAAGGCAGAAGAAAAGAGCAATCCATAGTACTGCTTTAGGATGCATGTTATGTATACGGGAAGCGAACATCTGATTATAGCAGGGAAAGAGCTCAGGTATTCTATGCTCATTTTGGGGCAGACAATGCTTTATTGAATTCGCATGTTGTACATATGATGCAAGCAATCAATACTAATAGCACAACTCTTGAATGCTTTCCTATTATAAATTAACTCAAGCAAGTGTATTACTACCTCCGTATCTTTTCTAGATGCGGAGTTAGTTGTGGTCTATTTTGATTTATCAATCTCTAATAGAGTAGTTGTGCATAGCCATAGTCATATTAATAACGTTTTCTGATATAAATCGTTCGTAAATATTGGACAAGTTGAGCCCTGATTTGTTCTCATATGCTTTGACTTCAGAGAGATCCATTCAAAGCTTCTATATATTATCATCCAAGTTGCACAGGTGATTATAAAAATCTTTGCTATAGCGTTTTTCATCGTATAGCAGTTTTGATCCTCGATCAAGATGAGCTTTTACATAGGCAGGAAAGAATTCTTCTTCCGAAATCGGAAATCCTGCATTATAGATGATAAGAGACTTAAATAGAAGATCGTGATCACCAAAAATAGTCTGTCTACTTAATTCTAATCCATCATTATCAGTATTGAAATCTTCTGCATTAAGCTTTCCCATTCGAATCGACAAAGCAATTGATAATTTGGAAAGAATAAATGGCTGAAGTCCAAGCGATTGTGAAAGTAAGCCAAACCGTTCTTGTGTTTGAGAAGAGGTGTGTAGTTTGTTTGTCATAATCAACCCCCGAAATATGTGTTAGCCAATACTTCCGTATTTCCATTTTCAGTATGCTGAAGCACAAATGTGTTTGAGACAACATCTGCTATTGCTGTTTGATAGTCATTTACAATTTCTTCATCCGTTGACAAGATGATAACTTGACCATCTAATCTCTTGAAAAACTGCTCCAGTATTTTGCCACGATGCTCCTTATCTATCCTCGCAAAAGGAGTATCAACAATGTATGGCACACTAGTTTTGCTGAGCTTTGAAAGAGCTTGGTAAAGCGCCATAATAAAAATCTGTTTTTCTCCTGCTGACAACTGTTTTTTTACTTCAACTGGCAATACTATTCTTGATTCAACGACATCCTTTGATTCCAGAAATACATTATATGCATACAATCCAATTTGAGCTATTAAATACTCGTTTCCTCTTCTTGCAATGGTCTTCTTCAGGTCGGATATAGTAAACGATGTGTTCTTGTATGGAATGACATTGAGATTATCATCTATGTAGATTCCATCAATAAGATCCGATTTGTTGATCAATAACGCAAAATCCTTTTGAAACTCAGCCTCAACAATTCTGACATTATTCTTATAAAGGATTGACTGCAGTTCATCGAAAGCTAAAACCGCCCGCGCGGAAATATCATTGATTGAACGTTTTTTTAGAAGTGCTTCATAATCACTTTTTGCTTTAGTGAGCTTCGATGTAGAGATAGCCTTTTGTGCTCGACACTCTTGTAATTCTCTATCGAGTTCTAAAAGGTTTTGCATCAATGCAGACTTTTTTTCATTTAGATCGCTTCTTTTCTGCAGATAGGTATCATAATTCTCAATACTGCTTTGTTCCATCTTTTTTCTGATCCGCTTCACATGGTTCAAAGAAGCTTCAATATCTTTTGTTGCGCTCTTAATCCGCCCAGGTTCAAATGCAAGCAGGCTGTTAATCTTTGCTGTCAGTTCAAAGCGATCAATATCTGAAAGATTTAACATGGGTACAATCGTCGACGTAGTTTCAAAATAATCTGAGATCTCATATACTATTCTATCGGATACATTTTTTGCTGAGTCTACTCCGGCTAAAGAAAGCACTCTATCAAGAATAGACTTAATCTCAGGAGTCCCGATTGCATTTCGTACATTTGCATCTACTTGTGCTTTATGCTCCAAGGCAATTTGATCCTTAAGTTGTTCCATCTGAGATCGAAGAATAATAAATGGAAGTACATTATTGGCAACTTCCTTTAGCCATTTTCTATGATTCTCCCGACGCAATTCTTCCTTTGCAATTCTTTCTTGCATCCCCTTCCATTCCTTTTTTGAGATGCCCCCGCCTTTTGCATATTCTTTTTCTAGTGAGCTAAGCTGATCTTCTGTTTTTGAAATTTCATTTGCGATATCCTTATAATCATCTTCTGCTGCAGAAACCCGATCGGCAAGCAGATTATCAGTTTCAAGGCAGCGTTCGTATTCTTGCGCAATTTCATGGCCACCTCTTGCTTTTCCGCGAGATACTCTGCGAAAGTTTTCTCGTATGATCTCCATTGTATCAAGATTACAGAGTTTTAAAAAGGCTTCCTTAAAATCCGAATTCTTGTTATTATTGAAAACAAAATCACTTATTCTTTCACCATCAAAAAAGTAAAACCGAAACAAGTTGGGCGGAAGTAGTTGCAACAAATAGCTTTGAAAATCACTTTTCTCCGTTTGTGAAAGGATCATTCCGTTTTTGTACAAATCAAATTGTTCCACAACATGCTTTTCAGTTATCCGCCATGATCTATCAAACGTATATACAGGGTTATTTTTTCCATCATCAAGGAGAAGCTCAACAATAATCTGAGCTTGTCCTACTTTTTTATGCCTTTCCTGTTCATTTACAACCTTCGCGATTTCAGAATAGTATCGCGTGTTTGCCGATTCAAATCCAAATGCAACACAGCCATAGAGACAAGTTTTGATGGCAGTAAAAAAAGTTGTCTTGCCGGCACCATTTTTTCCGCCTATTAAAACCATCCGTCGCTTCTTGTCATTTACGTCAAACAAAAAGGTGTTGTCTCCAACATATGGGCCGATATTCTTAATCAATACTCTCTTAATTTTCATTATCCAACACCCCTTCAACCGCATCATAATGGAGCCAACCTTGTCCAACAATTTGGTCAAATATTTTCTGCATCCTGTTGTTTCGAGTGATGTTTTTATTACCATCCACTGAAACAATAAGCTTTGTTATCAATTCAAAAGGCAAGTTATACTTTTTTGCAATACGCTCTATAGCATCAATAGATTCTGCGTCAAACCGAGGTGTTTTGTATTCATCCCAAGGCAATTTCTTGTTCTTTGCTTCGGCATAAATATTTACGAGACTTCGGCATGACAGGTCACCTTCTTCGTCCCACATCTTATCTATTACTTTAAGTTCATCCATTGTAATAAGTTCAAGACCGATTTCGCTTTCCAACATAAGAAGTCGCTTAAGGATCATTTTTCGCGCTTCTAGAGTAAATGGGCCCAACCCAAAAGAACCATCTGCTTTTTTATATACTGAACCATTTCTCCGCTTGTTATCACGATAAATTCTACTCTCACGTATTTCGAGAAGCCAATAACGAAAGTCGCGCAGAGCAGTCAAAATCCTTACTTCATCTCCGGATGATTTGTTAATGAAATTCTGTAGTGACCTATCCTCTTTAACCATTGTGCAGCACCAGCATCCAAAGCGAGAATTTCCTGTAACCGGAATCTTATCACGATCCACTTCTCCAAGAACACTTTGCTCTTCACCCATGTTTTCTCCTTGGTACAGATTGAATAAATACTTCATATCTGTTCCCCATGGACTTACACATTTATCTTTCAAAAGAAATTCCCAAACTAATTCATTTGGTACTTCTGTAATGGGGTTGTAAACATACGCATTAGGAATGTCGTTGTGCAAGTTAAGTAATTTACCCTCTATCTCGCGAGCTGTAATCGTTTTTAGCCTTGTTGTGCTTTCACCTTTCCTTACCCCTAACAGAATGACAATCTGACCGTTTTCTTTAATCCGATCATTAACGAACTTATTCATTGGCATTATTTTTAGACGATCCGTGCACCATCTAAATCCAGGAGGTTCTGGAGTGGGGTATCCCAAACCGATTATCCGGCTCCAGAATGTCTGCTCTGGTTCTGGATAAATGATATGAGCTTCTATAGGCAAATCATCATGATTCTTATCTGCTGCACGGTTAATTCTTTCAGAAGAAAAATGCATATACTTTTTTACAATGGGGTTTTCAACCATCGTGTCAGATGTAATAACATATATTTTTTTGCTAAGTTTTGATTCAGCAAGTTTGAGTCTTTTTATTGCCTCATATACAAGTGACACAAGCAATGTTGAGTCCTTCCCGCCGCTATATCCAATAAGCCATGGACGTTCATCATGCTTGTATACTGTCATTATCTCTTGTATTATGCTTTCAAAAACTTCAAATTTTCCTTTATACATAGTATTGCTCCATTCACATCAGCACATATTGTCTGATTATCCTATCATACGTCCTTCTTTATTTAACTCTTCTATTGTAATAGGCATACCTAAAAGACGTTTTATCTGTATATAGGTTAGGAATATGCCTTGTTCATTTCTATTGATCTTTCCATTTGACTTAATGGCGCGATTCATCCAATTGGCTTCATTATTTCGCATCCAATCAATCTTTTTAAGGCCCTTTAGCGTCTCTTTCATGTCATATAGAGGATTAACTGCAAAGCATTCGCATAGCCTCCCAAACGATAGAATAATCAATCCCTGTGTAATAATATAGTCCTCTCGGAGACTCTTTTTGCTTAATTCCCCTTGATCCATTTCATTCCACTCACGCATATTAGCAACTACATTTTCCCAGAAAGAAAAAATATGTTTTTCGCTTTTATCATAATTCCCAATTAAACGCGAGATGCGCTTATTGGCAGTATAAAAGGTGTTCAAGGTAAAAATATTGGACGAATACTTACTAAGATTATCCTTCTCTTTATCTGTATATTTCCTAAGGAAATTAATAGAATTGACAACTCTTTTTGTAATTAGCGCATCCGGATCTTTTGACTCATACAATGTATTTAACGATTTTGATGTTGTCACTGCATGTTTATTCAAATCGGAAAACATTTGCTGGCTTCTTTGAAGACCTTGATCTCTATAAATGACAACGGATATGGTTTCATCTTTAAGTGTTTCGTCCTCTTCAATGGCGGCTTCGATTGCTGCTTTTCTGTGCTGTCCATCATTGATCAAGAAAGCGGATTCCATATCAATATCTAAAGTCCCTATACTTTCGTTATCTTCAGAACAAATAAACTCCATTTTCCCATCAACAGATGCTGCTAATGCTGAAAACACATAGGAATCTCGGTTGTGAAGAATATAGTCTCGAATTTCAGGAATCCTTGCCTCATTTAGTCTGCGCTGAGCTCGATGCTCTGGCAATATCTCTGAATTATCCGTCAAAAAAATGCGACTCAACAAGCCTAACGGGATCATACATATATAGTATTCTTTTCCTGCCTGGTTCCCCCTCACCGCAGGGAACTGATACTTCAACATTTCTACTCCTCCATTAGTATACTTACGTATATACGTAAGTATATCATATTGAAGAATATAAATCAATATCGAAGATAGAGAATTATAATATGTAAGAAAAAGGATGCTGATAAACATGTTTATCTCGCATCCTCTTATTGATATTTCTAATTCCTAAACGAATTTCTGAATAAGTCTTCTATTCTTTTTTTGTTTACTTCGATGGCCTGTTGATCGAAATAAGCTTTCAGAAAGCTGTTGTATTTCGCATTAACCGAACCCTCGTCCTCATTCTGCTCCTTTGCATTTTTCAAGTCAACATATTCTGCCATTGCCTCAATGAAGTGAATTACCGAGTCAATGTGCTTCGGTATAGACATGTGCTTTTCAGAATACCACCGTTTTATTGCTTCTATCTTATACACAATATCATAGTGTTCCAATGATTCATTCAGCTTCTTGTCCATAACTAATTGGTTTGCAACATGCTTCTTATACTGTTTAACCAACATCGTGGGAAGCGATATATTATAGTCTCCAGATTTAGTCTTCCATTTTATGATTCGTCTAGCATGATCAGGAAGCACAAAGTGTTCGAGGTTTTGATTATTCTCATGAGAATAAATTAGCGGAATCCAGTTTGCATTCGCAATATAGTTATCCACAATTGAGTATATAAAGCATAATCTTTCGAACGAGTACGCATCTTGAACCGTAAAATTATTCAGATAGCTATTGCGAAGCTCTCTTGCTGCGACTAATGTATCAGATATTGGATTCTGAGAAATCAACGCATCCCTGATGCTATGGTCGATTCCCGATTTTGACTTCTTTTCTCCACTCAATACAAACAAGTATGTATATATATACAAGTTAGTAATGATTCTTTTCAGTTCTTCGTGACGAATAATACTCTGCAAGTTATCGCTACTGAGCAAAAATTGCACAAAAAACATTAACGGTAGTTTTTGATAGACGGCACCTTTCAATTCTAGAATTGCTAAACTCATCTGTTTTAGCTCTAGATGATCGTTTGTGTTGCGATATTCATAACTATGTTTACACAGATTCTCAAAACGATAGCTTGCCATTTGTACATCTTTGTAAAACTGATTAACTCTTGCTCCAAATCCTATCATGGACAATAGCAGATCATTCGTTTCATCCATCGTTTTTTCTTCTAAATAATGCTTACCTGAAATGGTCAGATTATTAGGTAAGGAAAGACTATCTGTTTCCAAAAGAAATGTGTAAATGTATTCGCTTGTATCTTTGAACCCATATTTCTTAAAAAGGCTAGCATTTCGCTTTAGTTCTGCCCAATTATTACGCAGATAAGAATAACGGGATGCATCAAACTTCTCAAAGCAGTGCCCTTTAAATATATCCTCCACTTCTAGTAGTTGTGCTTTTTCATTTATATCAAGAAAAAGCTGTTCTACTGGATGCGATCTATCATGTTGATCATTAATCAGCACCAGCATTTTGCTATCTAAAAGCTTCTGCATGAATTCGTTAACGCGGGTATGAGCGCCCAAATCGTTGACATAACTCTCTATGAGCTTGAATGCACGTATAATGTCACCTTCCTGGTCGTAGATATCGGATTCTTTTGAAATACCAATAACATACTTGTTATTGCTTAGTTCCAAGTATTCCCCAACAGATTCGTTTTCTATCAATACTCTCCCAAAGGGTATTAACTTCTGTTTTATTGTTTCCTGTTCAAATGGATGTCCATAATAATGATTAAACAGTGCTGCGAGAGTTAGAAAGCAAGTTGTTAATCGTTGTTGCCCATCAACTATTTCATATCTCTCTGCAGATTCATCAAGAATAATATTGCCTAAAAACTTACTATTGCTATTAACGTCTGATAATAAGGCAATAATCCTTTCATCCTTCCACTTAAATTCCCTTTGATATACAGGAATTACCAATCGTTGCTTCCCCTGTTTGAAGTTAATACCTGAACCGAGTCCTGAATTCATTGTGAAAAGATCTGCTATTGTTATTACGAAAGATACCATATTAATCCCCTCATTGATTATTCGAGAAAGAGTATCCCTTCCATAAATAGAAGAAGATATATCTAAACAACGACCATCATGGTCTAATTACAATTACGCTTTATTGTTGCAATAAAACGCCAACAATACATGTAATGACCTTCTTCCTAAGTTTCAACATCAGCATGAATATGCTTCACGGGCTATTGATAGTTTTTAAAGTGATCATAGATTACCCCCCAATAATAACCTTGCTTGTATTGTGATCTAAAAGTTTATATACTTATTTAGCGTTGAGTTTCTTTTAGTATACTATGATTTGACAAGATTTTCAATTCTTTCTTCTATAAAAACACTTTTTTGTACAAATAGATTGGTTAATTCAAATCCATCTCATGTGACTTTAAAAGCGATTCGAAATATGGTTTTTTTCAAATAGTAAAAACGGTCTTTTTCCATAGTGCAGTAATGAGCAACTAACATGTTGTGATATGAAAAAACAATATCTGCTTTACTGTCGTTCCACCGTTTCTCCCATCTTTTCGATAAGATCGTGAAGGCTCTTGTCATGCTGCGCTTGAGAGATCGCCCCGGTTGTTAGGAATTGATCCAAAAGTTCCTTTTGTGTCATAAACAGTTGGTGATTCTTTTGCTCATGTGACAGTGAAGACCATGTCGCACTATCATTGGTGTTACTCATACTACCTCTTCAAATTCAACCCAGTTGTGTCTTAGCTCATTTATTATGTGATATCTCTACCAAGCAAACATACGCTTCAATATGCTGCTATGATTATAGCCGAGTTTCTACTCTTATCTATTGGTCATTTGCCTGCCTCTGGAATGATATCGGTGTTCTCACAAGTGAAATCTATTATGGTTTATATAAACCTTGATAGAAGTTCAGTTTATAATACTTCTCTCTTGTTTCTCAAGACATGAGTTTCATCATCAATTCGAATCTCTTTGTAGAAATCGGCAAATTGCTTTTTTAGTTTCATAGAGCCCTCCTCATTCCAAATTCAGCAAGCATTCCTTAGAACACTTCCCAATATCCTGCTCTGCTTGAGCCTATTCGTTTAATTTTTCCTTCACCAGATAATTTGTCAAGTGCTCTTTGTATTGTTCTTGCAGTTTTCCCAACCTTTATAGCCAAGCTTTCTCTTGTTTGCGTGGGATCCTCTTTCAAAAGCATATATACTTTTGTTGCTGTTGCAATTTTAACCTCATCATCTTTTTGGGTGACAGTTTCAGTGACATTTTGGGTGACATCTTTCATGCTCTTGTCCCTATAAAACACAAACGAAAATCCTCCGTTTTCTGACGAAGACCCAACCTTGACGTGATACTTGTCGCAGAAATAGAACACTTTTCTAAATCCACTTCCAAACATCTCCACATCCTTGCTTTTATATAGAGCATTCAGAATGACTCGGTTTCTGGGCATGGACCTGATTTTTTGTCTTGCAAACATTTCGGGTGACAAGCCGGAAGGAAACTCACCCGGATTATAAACCTCGACCCGGGTTGGTGTTATGTCGATTTCGTTTTCCGTTATACCCCTAAAATCTGCGTGCGCAAAGGAATTCACCACAATTTCTCTGATTGCATCGACAGGTATTTCGGGAATTTCTATGCGTGAAGTGCCTTCTCCTTTTTCCACCCTCCAGTCTATATGCTCCTTTATATACGAGAACCCTTTACCTATCAGATTGAAGATGTTGTCATCAATTCTGTCAATATCCGAGAAATTGATTCTCTCATCTGTAACATAAACTGCTAGTTTTAGTGTAACAGGTCTCCTGTTTGAAAACAGATAATACCCTGCATTATTCAGCTTTCCATTTTCAAATAGGCCAAGACCCGTCAGTAGAGTTTCGCCATTATATTCTGCCATCCTTTCTAACCTTCCGCAGGAGACAGCCTTTTTATAAAATGTTTCAAGTGCTTTTTCATCAACAGCTTCCATGCCAAAGTTGGTCAGATGATTCTCCCAATACGAAGAGCTGTCAGTTTCTGCCATCATTCTTTTCAATTCATCCGGGGTCATTTCTTCCGTACGATCAAATACTCTTTTGTAGTATCTGCCAAAGGAAGAGTAAGGTTTCTCCTGACCGGAGAAATCAACTCTGATTACATCTTTGCCGTCAATGGTTTCTTTCTTAACTTCCGGATATATCATGGGCTTGATAGCCTCTTTAATCTTCCTCGCAACATCATCAAGGGATGACGCGCTGATCTGCTGCCCCGTAACATCTCCGTTTGGGGAAACTCCAAAGTATAACGTGCCGTGCCCATGCTTATTCAGCATACTGGCGATGTTATCCATTGCTTTTTCAATTTCACCAGTTGTTTTCTTAAACTCCAGAGTTTCAGACTCTATACCAAGATTCACTTGCTTGTGCTCCTCTCGTATCTTTGGTGACATTATATCATGTTTTTATCAGAATGTCACCAATAATTTCACTAAAAATGTCTCTAATTAAATTTGCCAATTCAAATGCTTCAATGTCAAAAGAGATTCGATATCAAGTTCCAGATTTAATAATCTATCAATAGCACCAACCGGGATAAAGTCCGTATTAAGAATGATTAACTGTTTATAAGATAGACTCTGCACATTGCCTTAACAAATGCAGAGTCTATTATGAATGATAAAGCATCTACTTTTAAGAGTATTAATCAAGCATTCCATTCAAAGCCGTGATGGGCTCTTAAAGGTTCTAAAAGATTCCTAATCTTCGGGCAGTCATTCGAGTCTAAATGCCCCTTGCTATTCTTTTCATCAATTGAAAGTATGAAGCTGCCTTCATTACTCCATCTCCTGTCATGCTGCTTATGAATATAAAACTCATATTTGCCTTCAAACTCTGATTCTTCGGTGATACATTCCAAAATAGTATCCTCCTTTTCAAGGTCTCCTAGGTATCTGATTGATAAGGTGTCATCCACATTGTCAATGGTGCGCGTCAGCTTGCCTTTTCTTCTTTTCACATTTTGGGCAGTAAAATAATAACTGCGTCTCTTTTTTGCTGTGTCCCACAACTTGATAAAAAGAGCATAATCAATGAAAAAGTCAATCCGATCATTAACGTTCTGTTTTAAAAGAATGTTACGTTTAACATCTTCATAATCCGAACGAGAGATATACTTGTCGACGCAAATACGAAGTTTATCAGACATACAATAAAGGTTTTCATAAAAGATTCTATATAAATTCAAAAGCCGTATGTCTGTAACTGTATTCTTTTTATTGATATTTATATCATTAATTGTTTCAACGTGCTCTTTTATTACTGAATAACCTAGTAAATGTACCTGCTGAAGCATATAGTCTACAGCAAGGTTCTGCACAGTCTCTTTTTCAAGAGTTTTTGCGAAGACATACTCTGTTTTATCAATTTGAGTCAATACCGGTCCATTAATTGAGTCGTGAAGATATTTCTTCGCAATAGCAGTAAGACACTTTTGCATCACTTTGTAAAAGCCTTCATAAATCTCCACAACTGACGTATTGGTATTGTTATAACTTGCGGATGCAAATTTCTTGAAAGAATCTATATCGTCTTTATAAATTATGCATTTGTCGCCTTCTTCAATCGAAGTATCGCTATTGTTATGACCTGCGGAGGATTTCTTGGAAGGCTTTTTATTGTCATCATGAATTATAAGTATGTCTTCATAATCTTTACCAAACTCTGTTATAAATGCGAGCCTTAAATAACCAATACTACGTATATTGGGTAGCTTGTCAATAACTCGTTTGCATTTCTCGCAGAATTCTTTACCAGTTTTCCTAAGTACTAAATAAAACGATATATTTTTACGCCATTCTTCGACAATATTTTGCTTTGTCGCAATCGATAAGGTTTCTTTCATATTATCAGGATTGCTAATAAGTTTAACAAATCTATCAATTCCATACTCCTCCAGTATACGAATCTTAACGGTAAAAGGATTGCCGGATACAAATGCGTCAAATAGAACCGAATCAGTCATGCCTTGATATGAATGAAGTATCTTTAGCTGATTGATACACTCGGCTCTGACCTTAGCAAAAGAACTACTAAACATCATAATGTTCAGTAATGCTCCGCTATCATAGTTGAGCACAAATCTTGTTCCGATAGAATTGTCTTTATCGTCCCTATCTTCTATTGTATCAACAGTCAATTCATCGCATGCGATAACATTGATGATTCTTCTGCTGACAAACCAACTCGTGTCATATATACCATCATCAGCATTGCGACAGCAACAGAAATACTTCCTTTCACAAGGATCCACTCTATCGCTAATAAACAACCTTGTAATAGGTGTTCCGCATTCCGGACAAACTTTAATATTGTTTTGATCCGTTACTTCGAAATATACGCGATCCCACTCTTGAAGATCATCACACATTCTAAAAATGTGTGACAAAGGTTCTTTGTATATATCACTTCTAATGAGATCTGGTACTTTTTTCTTGTTGATAATGGCAAATTTGTTGGTATGGTTGTAGATTATCAATGCAGCAACTTCGATTGCACAGTGCTGTAAAATAGAGAGATTTTGTCCATGTTGATAAAAATACATCAAAAGTACTATCGCCGATTGAGCACCATGCTCTTCAGTATCTTCCATTCTATTCTTAATTCTATCAGATAGAGCAACATTGAACAGAAGACTTGTCTGAAGCGTCTGTTCAATAGCAGCATAATCATTACTTACGCTGGTAAGAAGCTGACAGATTGGAAGATTTTTACCAATACCAGTGCTGATTCTTCGAATATAGCTGATAGGATAACCTATATCATGCACAAGAGCCGCAATGATAGTTGCAGAATAAACAATATAGTGAAACATCAGTTTTCGCATGGCTGCATGGTATTCTTCTGTTGTCTCACAGCAGCTCCCTGTCTGTGTATAGCCATTTAATTCAAGAATACTACGGTAGTATCTACGATCAGTATCTGTCAGCGAAAGCAACTCCTTCTCGATGGCTTCAAAAATATATGTTCCTACCCTGCTTTCAGGGTTAGAATAGGCATTCCAGCATTTATCATAGTATCCAAACTCATCAAGCAAAGTGAACATTTCAAATAGATTCCTAATCTGATGAACATAATGATCCCGATAATATCTACTGTCATGTTTATTATAATCAATTTCAAGATGCATACCCCATTCATATTCAAAATATGCAGGCGAAAAAAAGTCGCATAAGCCACTAATCCCAGTATAATCATATATAAAGCGATCGCGAACAAGATTTAGCATCTCTATGTACTCATTGGTATATCGCCCAGCGTCTTTATAGACTTGTGCAATTCCCAATGCCGCAGAAGCTTCATCTCTATATGACAGATTATGGTTTGCACGACTATGAAATTGGGCATCAAGGATGTCGTTCCACAGATCATTATGCTCCATAGCAATCTGAGTACTTACTTTTTTTCTTGCTAATTCTTTGTTATACGCAAATAAATACTTATGCTCAAATGCATCAAATCGTCTGAGAAACTCTAAACATTCCGTTTTATTCCATTTCATAGTATGATTGTCCAACCTCCTAATAAGCATCCCCTCACTTGAGGATGCATTTTTAGTTTTAATCCGTATATAAGCCTATAAAAGAGCGTTCTCTATCTTATCTGTCAAAAGTCTCTATCAAACCATTTGCTATTAATATAACAGAACCATTGCTTGCGGCGGCGTGATACTGTTCATCATTATCCAATTGACAATAAGACAATCGTGACAATTCAAACGAAATATTAGAAAGCGCCTTTCCATATACATCGCTCTTATTCTCAAAAGCGCCTTTAATCTTTTTAATCATCTCATCTTTAAGACTAAATCTAGTATTCGAATACGGACCAACATTGTGTACATAATAAACATTTTCTGCTGATGTCAGCCTCATAGTGTGGATATGTTCTATTGCCGCTTCCGTTGCTGTTCTGACATGAGCATTATCTGCGGTGGAAACGTAATAGATGTTGATTTTACAGTCCTGCTTATGTTTGTTTACAAATCCGAGTAAGCAATCAATAAGATGCTCGGAAAAAGCATCTGTTCCCGGCGGCATGTCGAATACGATATCTGTGTATTTATCGTTTAAGATATAGCCAAGCAACGTTTTTATTTTTGCTATATATGCGCCTACACCGACAGCTGATTTCCCAAAACTTTGATATAAGTTACCAAAAACACTTCGACCAGACGGAGATGGATCAGAGAAAATAAAATACGCCTTGCCTAAATAGTAATAATGACTATTAGGGGAAGGTTGTGCACTTTTTTCGTTTTCATCCAAACTGTTCGCATCTACGGTATTGCTTTGACTTCTAGATATTGTTATTTGCTTAAGTTTAGCAGGAATCGCTAATTCGCTAACCTTCGAATAATAGCCCTTATATGGGTGCATAAACGAATTCAACGTGTGATTAAGGTGTTGACTTCGCTGCTCAATAGCATCATTAATATTACTCGAAAGCTGTGCCGGGTAAAACTCAAAGTAACATGTCTCTGAAGCATTAACACTTGTGTTTCCCGTCGCATAATTTAAAAGCATAGTTCTAGTTTCCGAAGCGTGAACATCTGCGTCAATATACAGTATCTTATTTGTGTGTTCTTTATCATCTGCAATCAGCTTCACTAATTGGTGTAAAGCAAAAGTTGTCTTCCCGCTGCCTCCTTTTACGGAACGCACAACATGAAATACAGTCATGTCCAACCTCCCTACAAGATGTGTTATTTGCAACAAACCGCAATTGTGCAGTCGTTGAACCCAATTCTTTCACAAATAGTACCAAACTTCTTAAGGATCATACTCGGTTCGATGTTCCCGATATATCCTTCAACTGAATAATACAATTCGTTTCTGGCATCGCTGAAGAATCTATATGGTTTTGAATTAATGCTGCTGATCGCATCCATAAATACATGGTTTATACTATGACGTCTTGCTATAAGAAGCGGATCTGTTTCCTCTCGTTCAAAAACACTTTTGATTTGACTATACCGCTTCTGATCGCAAATAACATCTTTGCAGACAAAGTCGCTCTGCAATTTCTGCGCGAGAATCATGTGAGAAAGCATTAAATGCTCAATGGTTTCAGCGTCGGCAATAATAGCGTTTGCTAAAATGCTTCTGCAAAACCCCGTCGAACATTTATCATAGCAATTCCGATCAAAAACGATCTTCAGAACAGAACGAATGATTCCATTTGCGATATCCAAATAGACAGAACTATTTTCTTTATCATATTTAGAAATAATTGAATAGAAAACAGTATGTTTGTTATTCAAATACGAATAGTCAAATTCTACAACCGTTTCACAGCAGAACTTGATAAAATCTAAATCGGCAATTTCATTTTCATCCAATCCCTGTGAATTGTGATGATGATATAACTCTGAAAAACCATTTGTATAGAAATAATCATCAATCGATTTCAGCATTTTCCAAAATCGAAAGGATAGTCTGTTCTTATATTCAGCATTGCATACATTTGAGAATAGTTCACTTTGCAAATTGAACTCTTTCTTCTCTGTTCTCCTCCAATCATAAACTGTCAGTGCTATACCCTGATAGTATTCCGTTCGGCAAAGGTTGTTGTACTGAAACTTCTTTTCCAATGCCTCTCCTCTACTCCTTGAGAGATATGTGAAAACAGACCGTCCCGGAACAACCAATTGCTTAAGTTTGACAAGCGTTGCAAAGAGACGAGGATCAAATTCATATTGATGATTTTCTCCATAAAATGTAAATTCTATCCATTTCAAATATGACTTATATAGATTTTCATAAGATACAATATCTACTCCATCACTCCCGTTCCTATCCTTTTGAACATTAATGATTCTAATGCATTCCAAAACATCCTCATAGGGTGAACCTTTTGAAAAATCAATGCCACGGCATGTGTCGCTATAAAAACAGCCCATATCAAGCAAACACGTGATATCGTACTTATCAGTTACTCTCTTCAAAAAGTTGGCATCATGCAGATTGCCCGTGATCCTTTCGCTACAAGGAATACTCTCGTCATCCTCGATAAAATCAATCGACGCAGCATTCAAGCTCTTTAATTTGAAGTGAACAACCTTAACATCGTACTGTTCAGATTGCGGATCATCTTTATTCTCCCGAAAGAATCCATCTTTTGCCAATGCCTCAATGTTAAGTTTGCCATCATCCGAAAAAGAACCAAATGCCGCGATCAATATTACGTTTTCATTGCTTGCGCGGCAGTATGCATTCTTATATTTCTTTTTATAAGCGATTTGATGCCATATCTTTTCAATTAGTCTTGCGCTGTCAATTCGGCTTAAAGATTGTGCATGCTGAAAAGGAATGGCATTTATGTAATTGCCATCATATGTCTTTAAGTCTTCCTTCAACGCGCTTCTTGTCGCAACATATCTTTCACCAGCATATGTAAACTGAGCAAAATCATTTATGACCTTGCGTAGAGTTAAAGATCTTGCCGCAATCAACTTTCGTAATAAGTAAGACTTCTTATCCGGGTTCTCTGCAATCTCGTTAAGCTTGCGAGACATCAACTCCATCTTATGGTTATTAAGCAGAATATTAATGCTTGTCGTGCCATTCACTCGAAGATATGTTTCCCCTGAATCAACATCATATTGCAAACAAGATGTGTTGTCATTCTTCAGAATGTCACCCGAGTTGTTGTTAGTGGCATCATCGTCAAAGTATTCGAAAGCTTTTAAAAATACTTCTTCTCCCCACGGGTCTCCAATAGAATACGGGTCTTTTGAATACTTGTTGAATAATTCAACAGTTCTAGTATAGAACTGATAAAACCGCTGAGCCAAGGCAGAATCCGTCTGTTCTTGTTGATCAAAACCATTTACCAGTGAAGAAATGTATTCCAATATCGCTTGTTTATTTTTTGGTACGACAACAATGCTGCCTTCATCAGTCAGCATTGAATTATTTTTCTCTTTATCAGCCATTCAATAGTTCCCGAACACCAAGCTGACCGCTTTGATCAGTTTTAGCTGCTCCTTTCCTTTCATAATAATATGATATGCTGTTTATGAACAACTTTGCTCATAACTCTGAGGGGGACCTCAGAAATCTGAACTAGCGCATAAACAATGCCGTAGCTATC
>ERZ842401.4230-NODE-4230-length-16904-cov-27.120482_pt1 | contig 16904 bp, 14 predicted proteins | sample MGYA00521270_ERZ842401 | MGnify/ENA primary metagenome ERZ842401 (study PRJEB31892, sample SAMEA3878208) | bioreactor metagenome | biome: Moose rumen | place: Sweden | collected 2011-10 | study: EMG produced TPA metagenomics assembly of the PRJEB12797 data set...
AGCGCTTTGAGGACTTCAAACGGCGCCTTCCTCACTTCGAGCAGGAACTCAAGCGCAAGCACATGACCGTGCAGCTGCTGTGGGAGGAATACCGCGTTGATGTGCCCGACGGGTACGGCCTGACGCAGTTCCGCTACCATCTGAACCAGAACCTGGCGGCCGTCAAGCCATCGACCGTGCTCAAGGTGCTGCACGAGCCCGCGGCGAAGCTCTATATCGACTTTGCGGGCAAGAAGCTGTCCTATGTGGACATGGAGACGGGTGAAGTGGTCACGGTGGAGACGTTCGCTGCGGTATTGCCGTACTCGGGCTACACGTTCATCACCTGCGTGCCGTCACAGCGCATCGAGCACTTCCTGGATGCCATTGTTGCAGCGCTGGAGTACTTCGGGGGTGTGCCCCGTCTTATCGTGCCTGACAACCTGCGCTCCGCCGTTAAGAAAAGCGACCGTTGGTCACCCGACCTGACCGACGGCATGAACGACCTTGCCACCCACTACGGCTGTAACGTCATGCCTGCCAGGGTCCGCAAGCCCAAGGACAAGGCTCTCGTCGAGGATGCCGTCCACAAGGGCTACAGCCGCATCTACGCCCCGTTGAGGAACCGCATGTTCCATTCGCTGGAGGAACTGAACAAGGCGGTGAGGGAACTGGTTGACAAGTACAACAGCAAGCGTATGCAGGGATGCGACTACTCACGCGTGGAACGCTTCATAGCCGCCGAGAAGCCAGCCCTGCTGCCGTTGCCCCGCCAGGCGTACAGGATGAAGCGCCACGCCCAGCTCAAAGTGGCTCCAAACAGCTTCATCCAACTCGGGCAAGAGCGTCACCATTACTCCGTACCGTGCCGCCTGATAGGCATGCAGGTGGAGGTGGTCTTCACCTCGACCCTGGTGCGTGTCTTCCATGACGGCCAGTGTGTGGCCTCGCATCCACGGTCACTCAAACCTAACGGGTACACATACGAAAAGGAGCACCTGCCCTCGCAGAGCCAGGCCTACTATGAATACGGGCCGCAGCGCTTTATCGCCAAGGCCGCCTCATACGGACGGGCCGCCGAGTTCGTCATGAGGGAGGTGTTCAACTCCACCGACAAGCCGGCCGAACTGTTCTACCGCTCGGCGCAGGGGATCCTTGCCCTGGCACGGGAGACCGAGCCGGAGATCTTCCAGCTGTCCTGCGAGCTCGCCGTGCGCTTCGGCAAATGCAACTACCCGTTCATCAGAAACATGGTCAAAAGCCGCTGTGCAGGGTACCTGTCCCAGCACCCCGACCAGACAAGCCAATCCGACGCCCCGTCACCGCATGGCAACATCAGGGGACGGCAGGCATACTATTAACCCAATAACTCAATCAAAGAAATGGAAAAGATCCTATCCGAACTCAAGGCCATGCGGCTTCCGGGCATGGCGCAGACATGGCTCAACCTGATGGAGAGCCGCAAACTGGAAGCACTGTCGCTGCCCGACGGCATGAGGCTGCTGATGCAGGGCGAGAACGACATGAGAAGAGCCAACAAAACCAGACGTCTGATCAAGGGAGCCCGCTTCCGCTACAACGTCACCTTTCACGACATCGCCGCAGACTCGGCCAGGGGCATAGAGCAGTCGCGGCTGGAACAGGCGGCGACATGCGCCTTCGTCAAGCAGGGCGAGGCCATCATCATCACCGGCCCGACAGGGACAGGAAAGAGCTGGCTGGCCACAGCACTGGGGCATCATGCCTGCGTATGCGGCCACAAGACACGCTACTTCGGCATGAACAGGCTCTTTGAAGAAATCACCATGGCCCGGATCGAGAGCCGTCTGCCAAGGTTCTTTGAACGCATCGCCAAGACCGACCTGCTCATACTGGATGACTTCGGCATGAAGCGCCTCAACACCGAGCAGGTCCTTGACCTGATGGAGATCATCGAGGACAGGCACGGCAGGAAGGCCACCATCATCGCCAGCCAGGTGCCAGTCTCAGGATGGTACGAGACCCTTGAGAGCAACGCCACTGCCGCCGACGCGATACTCGACAGAATCATCCATTCGGCGACAAGATTTGAACTTCGTGGCGACAGTCTCAGGAAAAATGTTTAATTTTGCGCCATCAAAACTGTAACAGTCTGCTCCGTTTTGCTGTAACAGTCTCCCCCGTTTTTTTCATCATGGGTATTTGGATGTTTGTCTTGTCCTGTTACTTGACCTCCTGGCCCATGAGGAAGGTGCTCGCAATGATGGGCGTGGTGTAGGAGTAGGGAATAAAGTCGATAGAGGGTATTGGATTGGTGATGAAGAAGTTGGCCACCTTACCCTTACTGATGCTGCCGTATTCCCGGTATAGATCCATTGCCGCTGCTGTGTTGATGGTAGCGGCGTTTATGGCCTCGGCAGGCAACAGTCGCATCTTGATGCAAGCCAGGGAAACGACAAATTTCATGTCACCACTGGGTGTAGAGCCGGGATTGTAGTCGCTGGCTGTAGCAACTGGCAGTCCTGCCTCGATCATCTTGCGGGCCGGAGCAAACGGCATGTTCAGGAAGAACGATGTGCCAGGCAATCCTGTCGGTATGGTGTCGGTTCCCTTGAGCATCTCGATATCCTCGTCGGTCATGCTCTCGAGGTGGTCAACTGAAACTGCATTATGCCTCACGCCCACTTCAACACCGCCCGAGGGTGCAAGCTCCTGGACGTGGATCTTGGGGCGCATGCCCCACTTGGCTCCTGCCTCGAGGATGCGGGACGTCTCGTCGGGAGTGAAGAAGCCCTCGTCACAGAAGACGTCGATAAAATCGGCAAGTCCTTGCTTTCCCACCTCGGGAATCATCTCGTGGATAAGCATATCGACATAGTCACCCTGTCGGCCCGTGTATTCACGACCTACAGCATGAGCTCCGAGGAAGGTGGAAACGACCTTGATGGGTGATGTCTCGCTAATGCGGCGGATAACACGCAACATCTTGAGTTCATCCTGGGTGTTGAGGCCATATCCACTCTTGATCTCAACGGCTCCAGTTCCCTTGGCGATGATCTCGCGCACGCGACACATGGCTTGCTCGTAAAGCTCATTCTCGTCCATGAGGTGCAATCGGTCGGCTGAATTTAGGATGCCGCCACCGCGGCGGGCGATCTCGGCATAAGACAAGCCTCGAATCTTATCCACAAATTCACCCTCGCGGCTGCCGGCATAGACGATGTGGGTGTGGCTGTCGCACCACGAGGGCAGCACGGTGCCACCCTGGGCATCGATAACGTCCCAGTCATCTTGAGGAGTGGGCATGGCTGCCATCTCTCCCCAAGAGTCAAAGCGACCGTCAACAATCAGCAGCCAGGCATCCTGGATGGTGTTCAGTGTTGCCATCTCGCTGCCACGCAGGCATGGTTTATTGTCTTCATCCACGCCTGCGAGACATGCGATGTTTTTAATCAATCTTTTCATTCTGCAAGAACTCCACGGACTTGGCAATGTGCGGATACATGGGCTGGTCCTCGTTGATGAAGGGGACACACTTGCGGTAGTCGGCAATGACATGCTCGAGCACTGGCGATGACTTGAGCGGTCGGCGGAACTCCAGTGCCTGGGCTGCATTGAATAGCTCGATGGCCAGCACGCGCTCGGTGTTCTCAACGACCTTGCACAGCTTGACACCAGCATTGGCTCCCATGCTCACGTGGTCTTCCTGACCCTGCGAGGTGGGGATGGTGTCGGCCGACGACGGCATGCACAGTGTCTTGCTCTGGCTGGCGATGGCGGCAGCGGTGTACTGCGGAATCATGAATCCGCTGTTCACACCGGGGTGTGCCACGAGGAAGCTGGGCAGGTCACGGGTGCCGGACACGAGCTTGTAGGTGCGGCGTTCAGAGATGTTGCTCAGCTCGGCCATAGCGATGCACAGGAAGTCCATGGGCATGGCGATGGGCTCACCGTGGAAGTTGCCAGCCGAGATGATGAGGTCCTCATCGGGGCACACGGTGGGATTGTCGGTAGCGGAATTGATCTCGGTGTCGATGACCGAGCCTACATAGCGGATGGTGTCCTTGACCGAACCGTGAACCTGCGGGATGCAACGGAAGGAGTAGGGATCCTGCACGTTGACCTTGGGCTGGCGGATGAGTTCACTGCCGTCGAGCAGCTCGCGCATGCGTGCTGCTGTGTCGATCTGTCCATGGTGGGGACGAACGGCATGCACTGCATGAGTGAATGGCTCGATGCGGCCATCATAAGCCTCCAGTGAGATAGCGGCGATGACATCGGCCCACTTGCTCAGACGTTCGGCCTTGATGAGGGCCCACACGGCGTGTGCGCTCATGTTCTGGGTGCCATTAAGCAGGGCTAAGCCTTCCTTGGAAGCGAGCTTAATGGGCTCCCAGCCCATCTTCTTGCACAGCTCAGCACCACTCATTCGCTCTCCCTTGTACTCAACCTCTCCCATACCCACGATGGGCAAGCACAGGTGAGCCAGCGGCACGAGGTCGCCCGAGGCGCCTACCGAACCCTGCTTATAGACAACGGGGTAAACGTCGTTGTTGAACAGGTCGATGAGTCGCTCCACGGTGTCGAGCTTCACGCCCGAGTAGCCGTAACTGAGTGACTGCACCTTCAACAGAATCATGATTTTGACAATCTCGTTGGGAACGCGCTCGCCCACGCCACAGGCATGAGACATCATGAGGTTGATCTGCAGCTGTGAGAGCTGGTCGTTGCTGATGGAAATCTTGCACAGCGAGCCAAAGCCTGTGGTCACTCCATAGATGGGCTTGTCGCTCTCGGCAATCTTTTTGTCAAGGTATTCACGGCAGTGGGTGATGCGCTTGATGGCATCGGCACTGAGTTTGAGCGTATGATGGCCTTCGATGATTTCGGCGATTTTTTGTACCGTGAGATGTTCGGCACTGATTTGATGTGTCATTTCAGTTTGTTATATGGTTTTTATTGGTTGATATCAATTAAATCAGAAGATGGTCACGGCGTTATCGATGATGTCGTCGTCCACCAGGTTGGGCATGGTAACGGTCAACTCGGGCGTGCGTTCCATCTCACGTCGGATAGCATCCATCGAACCCTTGTTGCGGGCCCAGCTGCGGCGGGCGATACCGTTGTTCACGTCCCAGAAGAGCATCTCGCGAATGTGGCGTGCTGAGTCATCGCTGCCGTCGATAGCCATGCCGAAGCCACCGTTGATGACCTCGCCCCAGCCGACACCGCCGCCGTTGTGGATGCTCACCCAAGTAGCACCGCGGAAGGAGTCGCCGATGACGTTCTGTACTGCCATGTCGGCGCAGAACTGCGAGCCGTCATAGATGTTGCTCGTCTCACGGAAGGGCGAGTCGGTACCCGACACGTCATGGTGGTCACGACCCAGGACGACGGGAGCACTGAGTTCACCGCTGCGGATGGCGTCGTTAAATGCTAAGGCAATCTTGGCGCGACCCTCGGCGTCGGCATAGAGGATGCGGGCCTGTGAACCCACCACGAGGTGGTTGGGACCAGCCTCCTTAATCCAGTGGATGTTGTCGTCCATTTGGCCCTGGATGTCCTCGGGAGCGTCCTTGCGGATTTCTTCAAGCACCTGGGCGGCCAGGCGGTCGGTGGTCTCGAGATCCTTGGGGTCGCCAGAAGTGCAAACCCATCGGAAGGGGCCAAAGCCATAATCAAAGAACATCGGGCCCATGATATCCTGGACATAGGACGGATAGCGGAACTTGCCGTCGGCCGTCATGATGTCGGCACCAGCGCGGCTCGACTCGAGCAGGAAGGCATTGCCATAGTCAAAGAAGTACATGCCCTTGTCGGCCAACTTGTTGATGGCGGCGCACTGGCGGCGCAGCGACTCGCGGACGCACTCCTTGAACTTGTCGGGTTCCTCGGCCATCATCTGCTTGCTCTCATCGAGGGTGAGTCCCACGGGATAGTAGCCACCGGCCCAGGGGTTGTGCAGCGAGGTCTGGTCGCTACCCAGGTCAACGTGCATGTCCTCGGCAGCCAGGCGCTCCCACAGGTCAACGACGTTGCCAACGTAGGCCATCGAGACGGTGCGTTTGTCGGCAACAGCCTTGCGGATGGCAGGAATGAGCTCGTCGAGGTTGTCGTGTAACTCATCGACCCAACCCTGGTCGTAGCGCTTTTGGGCTGCGAGGGGGTTGATCTCGGCGGTAACGCTGACAACGCCGGCGATGTTGCCAGCCTTGGGCTGAGCTCCCGACATGCCGCCCAAACCAGCGGTCACGAACAGCATGCCATGGATGTCGCCACCCTTCTGGCCACGCTTGACGAGCTGCTTGCGGGCTGCGTTGAGCACTGTGATGGTTGTGCCGTGAACAATACCCTGCGGGCCAATGTACATGTATGAACCAGCGGTCATCTGGCCGTACTGGCTCACACCAAGGGCGTTGTCGCGTTCCCAGTCGTCGGGTTTGCTGTAGTTAGGGATTACCATACCGTTGGTGACAACGACGCGAGGCGCATTCTTGTGTGAGGGGAACAGGCCCAGGGGATGTCCCGAGTACATAACCAGCGTCTGCTCATCGGTCATCTCGCTCAGGTACTTCATCACAAGGCGGTACTGGGCCCAGTTCTGGAAGATGGCACCGTTGCCGCCGTAGATGATGAGCTCGTGAGGATGCTGTGCCACGCGAGGATCCAGGTTGTTCTGGATCATGAGCATGATGGCGGCAGCCTGACGTGAGCGTGCAGGATACTCGTCGATGGGACGGGCATACATTTCATACTGGGGACGGTAGCGGTACATGTATATGCGGCCATATTTCTTCAATTCCTCGGCGAACTCCGGTGCCAGTGCAGCGTGGAGATGCTTGGGGAAGTAGCGCAGGGCGTTCCTCAGGGCGAGCTTCTTCTGCTCGGGGGTGAGTATGTCCTTGCGTTTAGGCGCATGGTTGATTTCGGTGTCATAAGCCTGCAGCTCGGGCAATTCCTCGGGAATACCACGGCGAATGTCGGCAATGAATTCTTCTTTGGTCATTGTATTATTGCTGTTTAATTAGTTTTTATTTGATTTTCTCTTCTACCATGGCGGTGATAGCAGCTTCCTCGTCATTGGCCTTGACAACGAGTTCGTTGGCCTCGGCAATGAGCTTCTCGGCCACTGAACGGTCGGTGAGGCTTGCTGCGTTAATCTTCACGTTCATGCCAGCACCGATAACGGCTGCACGGGCAGCAAGGGCACCCACGCCAGCGTCGGTGACGCTGTTGGGGTTTCCGGTCTCAACCATAGCGCGGCAAATTTCGAAGGTCTTGAACGAAGCCTTCATCGTGCGCAGGGGCACCTGGGTGGCATAGAGGGTTGCGTCTTGGATGGCTGCAGTGCGGGCAGCCTTGTCCTCGTCGGTCTTCTTGGGCATGCCAAAGGCGGCCATGATTCTGTTGAAGGCGTCGGTGTCCTCGTCAACGAGGTGCAGCAGCTCGACCTTGAGGGCCTGACCCTTGTCGGCCCAGACGCTGAACTCGTGCCAACGGTCGTCCCAGCCGGGCTTGTGGCTCGACAGGTTGGCCACCATGGTGCCGAGCGAAGCTGCCAGAGCACCCATGTAGGCACTGATGGAACCACCACCGGGAGCGGGCGATTCTCTTGAAGTCTCGTCGGCAAAACCGGTGACGGTAAGGTCAACCAGGCGTCCAGCCTTATTGTTGTCGGCCTCAAGCATGAACTCGATGACCTTCTCGTTGGGGTCAAAGGGCTTCAAGTCGTCCAGACCCATCGAGTGGATGGCGATGTTGATGATATCCTCCTCGGGGATACCCGTTGAGCGCTGCTGTTTCTCGAGGAAGTACTTGCCGGCCTCAATGAGGCAACGCTTGGGCATGAGTCCCACAATCTCGGTACCGGTGACGCGGATGCCACGGTTCTGGGCGCAACGGCACACCTCGTCAAATGCCACATGCAACGGAGTCACGTTGATGTTGGTGATGTTCATCGACACTTGAGCGATCTTGTACTCGTCGATGTACCAGCCGATGGCCTTAGTGCCCTTGAGAGTGCCGGGTTTCATCACATTGTTGCCATTCTCGTCCTTGACGATCTTGCCGGTGATGGGATTGCCCTCACGGACGGGGCGGCCCTTCTCACGCACGTCGAAGGCGATGGCATTGGCCCTGCGGGTCGATGTGGTGTTGAGGTTGTAGTTCACGGCAATAAGGAAGTCTCGGGCACCCACAGCGGTGCAGCCCGTGCGTGCAACGCCCTCGTCAAAGGGACGGTCGCCGAAGTCGGGACCCTTCTCAGGGTTGCCCATCTTCTCGGGCAGTGCTTCATACTCGCCGGCGCGGCAAACGGCCAGGTTTTGGCGTCCGGGCTTCATGGCTGCAGCCTCATAGCAGTAGCAGGGAATATTATGTTCGCGGGCAATGCGCTCGGCCAGTTTGTGGGCCAGTTCAGCACACTCTTCGAGAGTGATACCAGCCACGGGAATGAGAGGGCACACGTCGGTGGCACCCATACGGGGGTGTGCACCGTGGTGACCACGCATGTCGATGAGCTGACCTGCCTTGCCGACAGCCTGGAAGGCTGCCTCGAGCACAGCCTCGGGTTCGCCGACAAAGGTGACTACCGTGCGGTTGGTAGCCTCGCCTGGGTCAACGTCGAGCAGCTTGACACCCTTGACACGTTCAATCTCATCAGTGATTTGCTTGATAATGGCCATATTGCGTCCCTCACTGAAGTTAGGCACGCATTCCACGATTTTTTTCTCCATACTCATTTGATAGTTAGATATTTGAATTTGTTTGTAATGTGTAAAGGTTAATTTTTCCCCAAAATTACTGCTTTCCTCCCGACTGAACAAATTTTTTACACTTCATCTTCCCACTTTTAATGTTTTATAAACATTAAGCGAAGACACCGTGAATTTTGCGGCTACGACATGATTAGAGCTGGCATTCAATGCAAATGCTGATGCGCAAAAACATCATTCTTGAAGATGATTTTGCAACTTATTAAATATCAGTCAAATATAATCTCTTGAAGGCCTGGTAGATAGCCTCGCCAGGGACTGAAGCGGGAATTAGATCTGCTTGATGGGACGGCAGGGGCTGCCAACGGCGATGGAACCCGAAGGGATGTCGCGAGTTACAACCGATCCGGCCCCAATGGTCACATTGTCGCCAATGTTCACTCCGGCCAGAATGGTCACGGAACCGCCTATCCACACATTGTTGCCGATCGTGACAGGCAGGGCCCATTCGCGCCGAGAATTGCGTTCAACAGGGTCAGTGCTGTGGCATGCCGTGTAGATGCCCACATTAGGGCCGATAAAGCAGTCGTCTCCGATTGTCACCATTGCCTCGTCAAGCACTGTGAAATTGAAGTTGGCAAAGAAGCGTTTACCCACCTTGATGTGCTTGCCATAGTCGCAGTAGAACGGTTGATTGATCAGGATATCATCATCGCCCACATGTCCCAGTAGCGACTTGAGCATTGCGGTGCGTTTGGCAAAATCGCTTGGCATGAGTTGGTTGTATTTGTGGATAGTGTCTTTGGTCTCGTTGAGCTCCTTCAATAGCTGCGCATCAGTGGCACAGTAGGGTAGGCCAGCCAGCATTTTCTCTTTCTCGGTCATAGTCGTGCAGGTCTCATATTATTTTGTGCAAAAGTAAGCATAAAAAACTATTTGCACAACCCGTCATTCCCGACCGACATCAAAAAAAATCAGCACTACTCTCACGAGCGATGCTGACAATCATGTTTAACCCTAAAAAACCTCCAAAAATTATGAGTTCACATCTATATCTGCAATAACCGTGCCAACTTGCGACATGATTGCTTTCATTAAAGATGGTTGTGGGTTGGGATATGGAAGTGGATCAAAACCGAAGCCTGGCAAATGGGACGGGCTATCTCTTTATGGCAACGGTTTTGATGTACTTCCAGGATATGTGTGGTGGGGCTTAAACGCCTCGACGTGATGACTTGTTCATGACAGATGCGGCAGTTGCTGCTCTGGGCTGAAATGCCATGAATGGGCTATAGGTGTGATGTGGCTGAGGGTTTCTTCTTGACGCGTTTGGAGACACCTATTGCGCCTGTTGGGCAGACGAGACGGCACAAGTGGCAGCCCACGCACCTGCTGCCCATGAGGTGTGGCTGGCGGTTCTCGTCGAAGTTGATGGCCTGGTGCCCGCCGTCCATGCAAGAAATGTAGCAGCGTCCGCATCCGATGCACTTGTCGCGGTCAAAGAGGGGAAAGACGATGGTGTCGCGATCCAATTCGCTGGGTCTGGCAAAATTGGGCAACTGCTCGCCTACCAGGTCTTTCAGGTTGTCGATACCGCGCTGGGCCATGTAATGCTGCAGTCCCAATGTCAGGTCTTCAATGATTCGGTAGCCATATTGCATCACCGAGGTGCAGACCTGCAGGTTGCTGCATCCCAGCTGAATGAACTCAAGTGCGTCACGCCAAGTCTCGATGCCGCCGATGCCGCTGATCTTGAGATTCTTCATCACGGGATTCTTGGCCATCTCATGGATGAAACGCAATGCGATGGGCTTGACGGCTCGTCCAGACAGGCCCGAGACGGTCCATTTGCCCGACACTTCGGCCCTCTGGTCCATTGTCACGCTCTTGATGGTGTTGATGGCGCTGATGGCATCGGCTCCGGCAAAATAAGCGCCCATTGCCGGATTGCTCATCATGGTGATATTGGGGGTCATTTTGGGAATGACTGGAATGGAGACGGCGCGTTTGACATAGGCCGTATAGAATGTCACCAGCTCGGGATTCTGTCCCACGTCACTGCCCATGCCTGCGATTCGCATTTGTGGACAAGAGAAATTCAGTTCCACGGCATCAACGCCAGCAGCTTCGGCCATCTTGGCCAATTCGATCCATTGTTCTTCGGTCGCTCCCATGATAGAGGCCACGATAACTTTGCCGGGATAGTTGTGCTTGAGCCGATGCAGGATTTCTAAGTCAACGTCGACGGGATTCTCGCTGAGCTGCTCCATGTTGCGTAGCGCGCTGAAGTCGCCGTTGTCTCCCTCGCGATGAACGACATCGAAGCGCGGTGAGACCTCCTTGATGTCATCCATGCAGATCGTTTTGTAAAACACTCCTGCCCAGCCAGCTTCAAAAGCCCGTGCCACCATCTCGTAGTTGGTGCATATCGATGACGAGGCGAGGAAAAACGGGTTCTCACAGTGCAAGCCGCAGAAGTCTATTGCCAGCGATGGCAATTTGTCGGCCAGGGGAGCATGCGGCAGTTGTTCCGCTATTTCTCTGATGCGCACGGCGCGGTCATAGTGGATGCAAGCTTGCTCGGCTCTCTCCAGATCGTCATTGCTGCAACCCTCAATCCATTGATGGGCGATGGATTGGTTGCCAAAACGCACGGCTCGGAGTGCCCTTGCGATGTCATTGTTGCCGCAGGCCTTGCTGCATGGCGCATCATTGCACAGCAGGCAACGTGCCACCTCTTCCTGAATATTTACACGATTTCTCTTCATTTGGTGATTAAAATAAGTTAATCTATAAAGGTAGTTATAATTCTTCTCTCTTTGTTTTATAGAAGTACATAAAAACAGCGATACCGCGACCGAATGTGTTGTGGAACACCCAGGGATGGTCTCTGGATAACATGTTAAAGCCCCTATCAATTGGAGGCGGACAGGTAGTACATCATCATCCAGAAATGCATCATCGGCAGGCGCACTTTGCCGATGATGGTGGCTTTATCTCCTGGCCTTGAAGGCATTGGCGATGTCGTCCTTGTTGAGCTGGGATAGTTCCTCGTTGCTGATGCTGGGCTGGGAAGACAGGCGGTTGGCCTGCTGCTCGACTGCCCTCTCAAAGACGTTGCGCACGTAGCGGGCGTTGCCAAAGTTCTTGGTCTTGTTGGCAACGGCGCGGTTGAGGTTGTCCTTGAGCAGCTGGGCGGCGTCATCGGTGATGGTATACTGGTTCTTGTCCAGATACAACTTGAAGATGTCGAACAGTTCCTGGTCGGTGTAGTCAGGGAAGTTGATGTATCGGGTGAAGCGTGATTGCAAGCCGGGATTGGAGTCGATGAATCGCTTCATCTCGTCGGGATAACCTGCGATGATGACCACCAGCTTGTCGCGGTCGTCCTCCATGCGCTTGAGCAGAGTGGAGATGGCTTCCTGGCCATAGTCGTTGCTTGAATTCATGGGCACGAGAGAGTAGGCCTCGTCAATGAACAGCACGCCGTTGAGTGCCGAGTCGATCACGGCATTGGTCTTGACGGCGGTCTGCCCCACATACTTTGCCACGAGGCCAGAGCGGTCGGTCTCCACGGTGTGGCCGCTCTTGAGGATGCCAAGGTCCTTGTAGATGCGTGCCACGATGCGTGCCACGGTGGTCTTGCCGGTGCCCGGACTGCCCGTGAAGACGAGGTGGAATGACATCTTGGGCACCTTCAGGCCCTGCGCCTTGCGCTGTTGCTGTATCTTGGCAAAATTGGCGAGGGTGTGTACCTCTTCTTTTACCGATTCCAGGCCGATGAGCTCGTCGAGTTCCTTGTAGGGGTCGCCTTCTATCGCCTTGGTAATGACCACGCTGTCTGTGGATTCTTTGGGCTCCTGGGCAATCTCGTTGATTGGCTTGACCGTCACCTCTGAACGATCATTGGACATAACGGCCCATCCAAGCAGGATGGCGATGAGCAGGGATGCCCCACCGCCGCAGTACATCGCCTTTCTGGTGAGTTTTACGGGTTCGTCTGGGTGCAGGAACTTGTACATCAGCACATAGCCCAAATAGATGAAAGGTAGCAGTATAACGAAAAACGCAATCATCCCGAGTGCGCCCATTCCGGCTTCACCGTCGGCGCGCATTTCAAACACCGCGATGATGCCAAGAATGATGAACATCAGCGAAAAAGCAAGTATCGTAATGCCGCAGCCGCCAGATAGTTCTCGTTTCATAAGCTTAAGATTATTTCCTGATATGTTAATTATCTAAGTACCAGCGGTAGAGGGCGGATACACCATCCTCGAGTTCCATGGTGTGGTGCCAGCCCAGCGAGTGCAGCTTGCTCACGTCGGTGAGTTTGCGCAGCGTGCCGTCGGGCTTGGTGGTGTCCCACTCGATGATGCCATGATAACCGACGGTGGCTTTCACGAGTTGAGCCAGTTGGCTGATGGTGACTTCCTTGCCGCTGCCTATGTTGATGTGGCAGTTGCGCACCTCGTCACCGGTGCCGCGCACGTCCTTGAAGTCGATGTGCTCCAGACAATAGACGCTGGCATCGGCCATGTCCTCGCTCCAGAGGAATTCGCGGATGGGTGCTCCTGTGCCCCACAGGCGCAGACGATCGGCCTGGATGCCGTATTTGCTCAGGAGGAGGATGATCTGCTCGTCGGTTGCACCGCCGCCAATGTGCTCGACGGGTCGTCGGTCCATGTCGGCACGGATGCCGTCCATGTTGCCCTCGTTGAGCAGTTTGGCCAGATGCATTTTCCTGATCATGGCTGGCATGACGTGACTGGTCTCGAGGTCGAAGTTGTCACGCGGTCCATACAGGTTGGTGGGCATCACGGCGATGTAGTTGGTGCCATATTGCAGGTTGAAGCTCTCGCACATCTTCATGCCGGCGATTTTGGCGATGGCATAGGGCTCGTTGGTGTATTCGAGCGGCGATGTGAGCAGGGCGTTCTCGCTGATGGGCTGGGGCGCCTCGCGCGGATAGATGCAGGTGCTGCCCAGAAAAAGCAGTTTCTTGACGCCGTGCCGCCAGCTCTCGCCGATGACGTTCTGCTGGATGGCAAGGTTCTGGAAGATGAAGTCGGCACGGTACTTGAGGTTGGCCATAATGCCGCCCACATGGGCCGCCGCAAGCACTACATACTCGGGCTGCACCTCGTCAAAGAATTGCCGCACTGCCACTGCGTCCATCAGGTCAAGTTCCCGGTGGGTGCGTCCAATGAGGTTGTTGTAGCCCTTGCTTTGCAGGTTGTTCCAGATGGCGCTGCCCACGAGACCGCGATGGCCGGCCACATATATTTTTGAATTCTTGTTCATTTCAAGTGATAGATTTTCTTGATGTGTTGCATGTCATGCTCGACCATGATGCGAACGAGGTCCTTGAACGACGTCTTCCTGGGGTTCCAGCCCAACTGCTGCTTGGCTTTGGTGGGGTCGCCCAAGAGCTGATCCACCTCGGCAGGGCGGAAGTACTTGGGGTCAACCTCTACTATCACCTTGCCGGTGGCCTTGTCGATGCCCTTCTCGTCAATGCCCTCGCCTTGCCACTGCAGCTCGATGCCGGCGTGATGGAAAGCCAGGGTACAGAACTCCCTCACCGAATGGCACTCACCGGTGGCGATGACAAAGTCGTCGGGCTCGGGCTGTTGAAGAATGAGCCACATGCACTCCACATAGTCTCGGGCATATCCCCAGTCACGCAGGGCGTTAAGGTTCCCCAGATATAGCTTGTCCTGCAGACCGTGGGCGATGCGTGCCGCAGCAAACGTTATCTTGCGGGTCACAAAGGTCTCGCCGCGGCGCTCGCTCTCATGGTTGAACAGGATGCCGTTGGCGCAGAACATGCCGTAACTCTCGCGGTAGTTCTTCATGATCCAGAAGGAGTAAAGCTTTGCGCAGCCGTAGGGGCTGCGTGGATAGAACGGTGTGGTCTCGCGTTGAGGTACCTCCTGCACCTTACCATAGAGTTCGCTGGTGCTGGCTTGGTAGATGCGGGTGGTTTTCTCGCGTCCTGCAATGCGCACGGCCTCGATGAGGCGCAGTGTACCAACGGCATCAGTCTCGGCCGTGTACTCAGGCACATCGAATGAAACCTTGACGTGGCTTTGTGCAGCCAGGTTGTATATCTCATCGGGCTTGGTCTTCTCGATGATGCGTATGAGAGAACTGCTGTCGGTCATGTCGCCATAGTGCAGGTTGATGAGACGGCGCTGCTTCATGTCGCGCACCCATTCGTCGAGATAAAGGTGCTCGATGCGGCCCGTGTTGAAACTGCTGCTGCGGCGTATAATGCCGTGTACCTCATAGCCCTTGTCGAGCAGGAACTCGGCCAAATAGGAACCATCCTGGCCTGTGATGCCAGTGATGAGGGCAACTTTCTGATTGTTCTCGTTCATGTCTTTATTATAATGCGTTGTCTAATCTCTTCTCATTGTGGTCGGTGATTTTTTCAATCATCGACGGGTGGACAAAGGTGGTAGCCACAGCCACGAGCCCCTCAATGTTAACAACGACGCGGCGGTCGCCCTTGATGCGGACAAAAATGCCCTCGGCTCCGGCGAACATGCCGCCGATGATGCGCACGCGCTCACCTGTGGCAAAGTCTCCCGGGTTGGGGGTGAGGTAAATGAGTTTTTCCTCATAGGTGCCTGCCACCTTGATGAAGTTTTCCATCTCGGCCGTGGGCACGATAACTGGCTTGCGCGTCTCGCGGTCCATAATATAGCGAATGGGCAGTTCGGTCGACATCTTGTACTCCTTCATCCTGCTGGGAGTGATGTGGATGAAAATAAGGTTGTGGACACTGGGAACCAAGCGTTTTACCATCACGCCATTGCGCTCTTCACGCCTGTATTGCATGGGCACAAAACTGGTGATGCCGCGGGCATCGAGGTCGGCTTTGACCTTGAGCTCGCGGTTGTAGGTCACGCGGATGGCAAACCACACTTCCTTCTCGCGTCCCTTCTTCACGATTGTCCTGACTTCCACGAGTGCAAAGGTACTGTTTTTTTTGGAATGGCGTACTTATTAAAGGTTTTCCTCGTTATTTAAATAAAACGAACCACTTTTTTCTATGGCAAAGGAAATCAAGAAATGGACTACGCTCGAGAGCCGCTACATCATCAAGCGGCCCTGGCTCACGGCACGCGTCGATAAGGTGCAACTGCCCGACGGACGCATCAACCCCGAGCACTATGTGCTGGAATACCCCGAGTGGGTAAACGTTATCGCTATCACTCGCGATGGCGAGTTTGTCATGGTGAGGCAGTACCGACATGCCATGGACATTGTGCTCGACGAGCTGTGTGCCGGCGTGGTGGAGCAGGGCGAGGCTCCCTTGCAGGCCGCACAGCGTGAACTGCTCGAGGAAACGGGCTATGGTGGCGGGCAGTGGCGCGAGATCATGACCGTGGGACAGAACCCCAGCATCTGTGACAACATCACTCATTGCTTCCTGGCCGAAGGGGTGGAGCGCATCAGTGACCAGCATCTTGATGCCAGCGAGGATATCGCCGTGCTGCTGCTCTCGCGCAACGAAGTCGAGGCGATGCTGCGTGAGAATCGCCAGTTGCAGGCCCTCATGGCGGCCCCGCTGTGGCGCTACCTTGCCGAGCACCCCGGTGGTTAGTTGGAAGTGAGAAGTTAGGAGTTAACTAAGGACTAATTCACATCAGGTGGCCGTGGTCGTTGTAGCTGTAGTAGCGGCCACCGCGGCACACGATGATGTGGTCCACCAGCTGGATGTCCATCACCTTGCAAGCCTGGTGGACGCGCTCAGTGAGTCGGTCGTCCTGCACGCTGGGTTTGGGGTTGTCGCTGGGGTGGTTGTGTGCCAGGATGATACCCGATGACAGTCGCTCGATGGCGGGCCGCAGAATCATCTTGATGTCGGCAACTGTCATGGCTGTGCCTCCGCTGCTGATACGCACACATTCTTCTACCTGCTTGGCATGGTTGAGCAAAACGACCATGATTTCCTCATGGTCGAGGTGTTCCATTCGGGCGCGCAGGTAGTTGTAGGCGTCCTCGCTGCAGGTAATCTTGAAACGCTCTTGGAATTCCTCCTGCTGGTAGCGGCGTGCCAGTTCAAGTGCGGCAAGGATTTCGATGGCCTTGACCTCGCCGATGCCGTGATAGTTCTTCACCAACTAAATTAGGTCAAAACAGACCGAAATAAATCTTAAATCAAATCACGTAAAACACTGTCTTACAATTAACTCCGCTTAACTAACCTTATTCTTCGCCTAT
>ERZ842401.4232-NODE-4232-length-16902-cov-4.642013_pt1 | contig 16902 bp, 14 predicted proteins | sample MGYA00521270_ERZ842401 | MGnify/ENA primary metagenome ERZ842401 (study PRJEB31892, sample SAMEA3878208) | bioreactor metagenome | biome: Moose rumen | place: Sweden | collected 2011-10 | study: EMG produced TPA metagenomics assembly of the PRJEB12797 data set...
GGAGTAAAAGCTAGCATGAGTTACTGTATCAATAGAACTGTATCAATAAGCTCTGTTTGGTATTATATTGCCGCCTTGTCCAGCGGCGAGCAATATAATACCAAACAGACCCCTGTGACACAGTAGCAGTGACACACTAACGTCGCATAATCCCCGACGACAGAAGGGAGGGGCCGCGAGATTCGCCTACGACGAAATTTTGGGGACAACCCCCGCGAAATGGCTGAAAAATAAGGGTTTCTTGGGGTCTGTCCCCTCCGAGGCCGACCCTGCCCACCTTTCGCGCTACCACCGCATTTATATAAATGCGGTGGTATGTCATATCCACGGGACGAAAGTCGCTTCGCGCGGGGAGGTTCCCGGCAGGATATGTCGTGGAGCTGACGCAGGAAGAGATCAAGGTTCTAAGATCACAAATTTTGACCTTAGAGACCAAGGCCGGTAAAAGACAATTAAAAACACCATGGCTTGCGGCAGCGCCCTAGCTCTCGCTTCTCAATCCTGTCAATCTTGTAAATCCTGTCTAAAAACCTGCGCCTAAAAACTCTCGTAAGCGGTTGAAGAGTGCGAAGCCTAAGCCGAAGTGGTAACGGAGGCCTTTTGCGAACCGTCGGAGTTGAACCCTCTTAGCTACTCTGCGTCTCTGCTTTAAAATCACCACCACCCGTAAACTTCTCATAGACCGCCCTACAAGAACGGACACTCTGAATCATACATAAATCAATAAATCCATATTGAAGTGTGAGAGTGTGATGTGATATACTATAAGCCATGAGAACAACTTTAGACATCCCGGACACGATGTATCGGCGCATCAAGACTCGGACGGCCCAGGAGGGCAGTACCGTCCGCGCCATTACGCTGGTTCTTTACTCGCAGTGGCTTGGAGACGAGCCTCGCACTGAGGCCACACGGCAGGCAAGGAGCAGGAGACCAAAGACCCCATCATGGTTTGGAAGTGTCAAGGTCGATCCGAATCTGCCGCACGACATGGCGTCCATTCGTGAAAGCATCGCCCGCCGGTACGGAGAATAAGCCATGACATTTGGACTGGATACATCCGTGGTGCTGCGGCTTCTTACTGGGCAGCCGCAGGAGCTTGCCGTCCATGCACTTGCTCGTTACCAAGAGGGAATTGCCAACGGGGATTCCTTTTATGTGAGTGATGTTGTAGCGTCCGAGGCGTACTATGCGATTCAGCATCATTACGGCAAGACCAAGGAATAGGCACTGTCGGCGTTGAAGGATTTCTCGTCTGGAGAAGGGATTTCGTTTTCGCAGAATTTCGCCGCGTCGATCAACACGCCGAACATCCATAAGGTGAATCCTGGATTTGTCGATCGGATGCTTGCTTCTGGCTATAGGGAACAGGGACAAATTACGCTTTCGTGTGAAAAGTCGTTCAGACGCCTTGCGGATACAGAGGTGATTTCATAGGAGTAGAAGCTAAAAATGGGTAAACTCCAGCAAAATGAAGCATTGCGTGTCGTAGCAGATATATGGTAGAATTCTTATCATGAAAATCTGTGAAGTAGTGTCGCAATTGAGACGGTCGTGGTGACGGAGGGGAAATGACTGTTTTCGCATCTACGGTCCTGTCGCTTTGGTCGGCATTCGCAACGCCGCCTGAATCGGCTCGCCCGTGGTGCTATTGGTGGTGGGTCAACGGACATACCGACCGCCAGACGATCACCGCCGACCTCGAATCGATGAAGCGCCTCGGTTTTGGCGGAATCCTCATGATCGACTCGCGCGGCTACTGGGAGAACGACGAGCATGTCGTCAATTCCAAGGCGGAGCTTGGCTGGGGCACTGAAGGATGGTACGACCTCGTGGAGTTCTCGATCCGCGAATGCGCCCGCCTCGGGCTTGAGTTCTCGATGAACGCGTCCGCAAGCGGCGGCACCCTGAATGGTTTCATCGACGGCAAGGAATACGAGGTGGACGTCATGAACCGCGATGAAGTGGTCGCGCACCTCGATCGCGCCGTCGGGCCGCTTCTGAAGCGCGTTCCAGATCTCGTCGGCAAGACCTTCACGCACATCTACTCCGTCAGCTACGAGGGAAGCGTCAAGACCGGCGGCAGCTGGAGTGCGATAAAAGACAACTTCTACGCGACGATGAAGGACTGGTCCCATAGTCATGGGCTCAAGGTCTTTTCCGAGTCGGGCGGGCCGTGGGCGTTCGGCGCAAAGGCGGCGAAGCTTGACTGCGACCAGCTTGATCTCCTTGCGCACAACGACTTCCCCCAGGGCGAGTTCTGGGTTCTCGACGGGTGCCTTGAGGGACCCGATGCGCGTAGGGCGAACAGAGGCGGACGCTTCTTCCAGCGCGCGGCAGTCCTTTCCGCTCGGCGCGAAGGCCGGCGCATCGTCTCCTTGGAGGCGTTCACCCACATGCTCCGCCATTGGTCCGTCGAACCCTCGACGCTTAAGCCGCTCGCCGACATTGCGTTCGCCGACGGCGCGAACCGCCTTGTCTGGCATACGTATTCGTGCTCGCCCGAGAAGTTTGGCGTTCCGGGTGCTGAGTACTTCGCCGGCACGCACATCAACCGCAACGTGACATGGCACGATGACGCGGTCGCGTTCATCAACTACCTCTGGCGCTGCCAGGCGATGCTGCAGCGCGGCGAATACGTCGGCGACGGCGAATTCGTAAATGTCGCGACAAACTATCACGGGTGGGGTCGCTACCGCAAAGACGACAACGCGCAGTTCACGACGATCCACCGCCGCGAAGGAGACGCAGACTGGTTCTTCGTCGCCGGAGAGGGGAATGGCGAAGTCGTTTTAAACGCATCGAGCAAAGGTCGGACAGTTGAAGTCTGGAATCCGGTGACAGTTGGTAGGGCGGGCTGTCCCCAGCCCGCCGCCTGCGCAGACGGCAAGACCAGAGTCTCGCTCGACCTTCCGGTCGGCGGCAGCGCGTTTGTCGTGTTTGCGCCGAGAGATCTTCAGACAGGATTTACAGGATTGACAGGATTGGAAGAAGGTTATAATCATGTAAATCCTGTTAATCCTGTCAAAACCATCTGCCCCGTTACCAACGCCTGGCACGTCTCGTTTGCGTATCACCGCGGCATATCCGCCGCGCCGCCCGCGCCTGTCACGATGGAGACGCTGCGCGACTGGACGAGCTTTGGCGAAGACGGCAAGGCGGCGAGCACGGAGCTCCGTTACTTCGCCGGCACGGCAACCTACCGCACCACATTACCCATTCCATCATCACTGAACTTTTCAACTTTTCAACCTTTCAACTTTTCAACTGTCCAACTTGCCATCGGCAAGTTGGATAGCGGTCTTGCGCATGTCTTCGTCAATGGCGTCGACTGCGGCGTCGTGTGGTGTGCGCCGTGGGAGGCAGACGTCACTTCCGCGCTGCGCGAGGGCGAAAACGAGATTGAGATCCGCTACACGAACAACTGGTACAACCGACTCGTCGGCGACTGCTTCCTCCCGGCGGAAAATCGGGTCACGCGCTCGACGGTGCACTACTGGAGCGTTCCTCGCCGCAAGCCGGAAGGCCAGAGCCGCTGGCCGCTCCTGCCGACGATCCATTCCGGCCCTTCGGTTTCCGACAAGCTCCAGCCGTCCGGGCTTCTCGGCCCCGTCCGCCTTGTCGTTCGCGGCAAATGCGCCGCGACGCCTTGGTTGGCGAGCGAGACGGGATCCGGCCAGTTCAACTGGAAATGGGCGCTCGACTTTGCGGACAGAACATTTTGCAAACACGAAACGAAAGGAGAAATGAAGTGACAGGAAGACGGGATTTTCTGATTGGATCGCTTGCTGCGGCCGGACTTGTCGGCTGCGCAGGCGTGTCCGGTAGCAGGCAGAAGGGCGGCGGGAAGGGGCGCGTCCTCTTCGGCGCGTGCCGCTCGTCCATCGAGGATGTCAAGATCATGCGTGATCTCGGCTACGATTTCTGGGAATGGAGCGCTGGCGCGGCGTTTGATCCCAATAAGGACGACACCTGGTGGCAGACGCAGAAGGAGGAAATCGCGAAGCGTCCGCTCCCCTTGAGGAGCTGCAACGGCTTCATCCCCGGCAAGTTCCGGCTGACGGGGCCGAGCGCCGACCACGCTCCTGCGCTCGACTATGCCGAGAAGGTGCTGCGCCGTGCCGACGAGATAGGCGTGAAGACGGTTGTCTTCGGCTCGGGTGGCGCCAGGAACGTGCCAGGAGACTTCACAGGGAAGGACCGTCCCGATCTCGAGAAGGGTACGCGCCAGTACGCAGACTTCTGCCGCGAACTCTCGAAGCGGGTCGCAGACTTGAAGACGACTGCGGTCGTGATCGAGCCGCTCAGGCCCAACGAGTCGAACATAATCAACTACGTCTTCCAGGGGCTCGCGATCTGCCGCGACGTCGATTCGCCGCGCCTCAGGCAGCTCGCAGACATCTTCCACATGATGATGGGCGGTGACCCGGCGACGGCAATCATTGAGGCGGGGCCGTTCCTGGCGCATTGCCACATCGCCGACTACGGCACGCGCCAGTTCCCCGGGCACGACCCGCGCGAGACGCGTCGGCTTGCGCCATATTTTGACGCACTCAAGACCATTGGCTACACTGGCGGCGTCAGCTGCGAGTGTGGCTGGGGAGACTCGAAGGATTTCGCAAAAAACGCAAAAACCGCAATTGAAACAATGAAAGGACTAGTCTGATGGAAAAGATAGATCGTCGTGAATTCTGCAAGGGAGCCGCTGGCCTCGCCGGCATAATCGCCGCCGGGTATGGCCCCTCGCTCTACGCCGCAGGCGCGAACAACAAGATCCGCGTCGCGTGCGTCGGCTACTCCGACCGCTTCCGCGGGTCGCTCCTGCCGTGCTTCCTGCACCACAACAAGGAGCTTGACTTCGAGATGGTCGCAGTCGCGGACCTCTGGAAAAAGCGCCTCTACGAGCACGCGAAGCCCGAGATGGAGGCGAAGCTCGGTCACGAGGTCGAGGCGTTCGGGAGCGACATCGCGCTATACGAGGCCAAGGACCGCCTCGGGCTCGACGCGGTGATCATCTCGACCGCCGACTTCCAGCACGCCCAGCATGCCGTCCATGCGATCGAGGCGGGTTGCGACGCCTACTGCGAGAAGCCGATCGCCGAGGACATGTACTCCGCGAACATGCTTCTCGATGCCGTGAACGCGAAACGTGCGATGGGCACGATGAAGCCTGGCGCAGTCCTCCAGATTGGCTCCCAGCGCCGCTCTGGCAAGAAGTACATGGCCGCCAAGGATTTCATCAGCTCCGGAAAGTTCGGCGACATCAGCTACGTGCATCTCACGTGGAACGTCAACCAGCCCAGGCGCTGGCGCCGCGACGAGAAGCTCATCGCCTCGCTCAAGAAAGAGGATGTCGACTGGAACATGTGGCTCCTCGACCGCGACCCGGCGGAGTATCCGTTCGATCCGCGCAAGTACCTCGAGTTCCGCCTTTTCTGGCCGTTCTCGTCGGGCGTCACGGGACAGTGGATGTGCCACCAGATCGACACGGTCGCGTGGTTCCTCGGCCAGCCATATCCGAAGACGGCCGTCTCGTCGGGCGGCCTATACCAGTGGGTCGACGGGCGTCAGAGCTACGACACGTTCACGACTCTTCTCGAGTACGGTGAGTCGGGTGTGAAGGGCAAGGGCTTCCAGGTGATGTTCCAGTCGCACCAGACCAATTGCGCCGGCGGCTCGATGCCGAACCGCGAGTCGGCGGTCGAAAAGTATTTCGGGCCGACTGGCTGCATTGACCTCGGTTCTGGGTGCGTCACAAACGAGGGCGTCGAGCATGTGAAGCCGGCGAGCGAACCGCTTCCGGCGCCGCAGGAGCAGGTTGTAATATCCGCAAACACGGGTGGAGACACTCTTACGTCGGCGCACATGCGCAACTGGATGGAGTGCGTCCGTGCCCGCAAGGATCCGAACGCTCCCGTCGAGGCGGGCTACAGCCATGCCATCGCTCTCATCATGGCGAACGCCGCGCTCCGCACCGGCATGCGCGCCACGTTCGACGAGAAGACGCGTCAGGTTCTCGCCGGAGGCAAGCCGTGGACCGGCTACAAGTCGACCCACGACGGCAACTGGTTCACTAATTTGTTTTGAATCGATTCGAACGACAGGGGCGGGTAATCAGAAATACCCGCCCTTGTCGATTATCTCGCTGATGGTGTCGCCCTGGCGGACCCATGAGAAGATGTCGACCTCGTTGCGCTCGATGCCCTCTGCGCGGAGCAGGACTTCGTAGGCGATTTCGCGCGGAATGCAGATTACGCCGTCGATGTCGCCCATGATGATGTCGCCGGGACGAACCGTCACCTTGCCGATCCTGACAGGCACCTGGTAGTGCGTTATCATGCAGCGGCCGAGCGATCCGTTCGAGACGCGGTACTTGTAGAATATCGGGAACTTCTGCTCGAGAATCTGCTTCGTGTCGCGGATTCCTCCGGCGATCACAGCGCCGCGTATTCCCTTTGTCATCGCCGTCGCCGTCATGACGCCGCCCCAAAGCGACGCTTCCACGTCGTCAGACGTATCCCACACGACGACGCCGTTCGGCTTGAAGTCGTCGAGCATCTGCGCGCGGAACGTCATCTCGCCCTCGATCATGCAGTTGGGCGCGGACTTCACGGTGAACGCCTCGCCGCACACGACCATCTCGTCGCGAAGCGGCATGATCTCGTGGGGGAGGTTCTGGTCGAGAAGACACGCCTCGCGCATGACGTCGTTGACGCAGCCAGTGTAAAGTTTCTCGAAGCGTTCGCAGAGCTCCTTTACCGGAATCGGGAATTCGTTTGTCGGCACGCTCTGGCGCTTCGCGATGAGCTTGTCGAGTTTCATCAATCCGGCCTCTTTGGCCTTTGAACGCATATCTGCTAGTGATGGCATTTTATCATTCCTTTCTTAATTTTGATTAACTCCGATTGTGTCCGAAGGCTCCACTAACGTTTCGCCATCCTGGGGATTGTCGAAACGCTATAAAGTGCCGAAACGGTAGTGTAGGCTTTTGACAATCATCGGAGTTCCTTTCATGAACGAAAATATTGTCGCCGTCTCGCAATTGCGATGATGCCTGCGCCTGCGAGGTAGAACGCCGCGAGCGAGGCGAGCGCGGTCGTCGACGAGAAAGCGTCCTTAACGAGCCCAAGCACGACCGGTGACGTCGAGCCGAAGACGAACGCGCATGAAAGCATCAGCCCAGCGCCCGAGGCGTGGTAGCGCTGCGGTATTAGGTCGAAGAGCGACGCCATTAGGTTCGAGTCGTATACGCCGCGGAACACGCCGAAGAGTGCCATCGCGATGCCGCACGCGAGAAGCGACGGCGCGTAAGCCATCCAGACGATGAACGGCACGGCGAGGGCGAGCCCGGCGATGTTCGTCTCCATTCGCACCGATGGCCGTGTCTTTGCAAGCTTGTCGGAAATCCTGCCGCCAAGCGTCACGCCGACGAACGCGCCGATGTAGTGCCATAGGACGGCGTTCAGCGCGGCGGAACCCTTTGCGACTCCAAACGACTCGGAGAGGTGGCTCGGCATCCACGTCTTGAAGCCGACGTCGACGTAGATCATCATGCCGAGCCCCGCCGCAAGGAGAAGCGCAGATGGGTTGCCGACGAAGACCTTGAATGCTTCCCTGAGCGAAGGCTTGTTTTGGACAGGATTTACAGGATTAACAGGATTGCTTGTTGCGGAAATCCTGTCAATCTTGTTAATCCTGTCCAAACTTTTCCCTTGCAGGCCGAAAGCGAGGACGATTGCCCAGAGGATGCCGATGCCGCCGAACACCTTGAACGGTATGCGCCAGCCCTCCGCGCCAGACTCCGCAAGCCATCCTGACGCCGCGCTGCACCCGATTATGCCGGCATATAGCCCCATCTGCAATATTGATAGCGCCGTTGCGCGAGTCTCCTTGTGAAGCTCGCCGATTATCGACGTCGCGGAAGGGTAGTAGAACGACTGCCCGAAGCCGTTGAGGATTCCGTACGAGACAACCATCAGTCCAAGCGACGCGACGAACCCGGAGGCGAAAATTCCCAAGCAGAAGACGAACACGCCCGACACGACCATCCACTTGCGGTTGAAGAGATCAGCCGCAGCACCTGCGAACGGAACGGAGAGCCCGTATGCGAATGTGAACACAGTCGCCACGACGCCTATCGCCGCCGCGCTCGCTCCGAGCGATCCCTGTATCGAAGTAAGCGTCGCGCCGAAGATCTGCCGCGTTCCCTGCTGAAGGAAGAACGCGACCCATAGAAGCGCCAATGCTCGCCATTTATAGTGCATGGTTGAAAAGTTGAAAGGTTGAAAAGTTGAAAGGTTTATGTCGAAGCGGCGGACATCGGCCCGACCTTAGCCTGGGAGGGAAAGTCCGCCGTCGATCATGATTGTCGCGCCTGTGATGTAGCGCCCTGCGTCGGATGCGAGGAGAAGTGCAGCCCCCGCCGCGTCTTCGGGCATCGCGTAGTCGTGCATTGGAATAGCCGCCGTCACCTTCGGACCGTAGACGGGATCTGCGAGGCATTCCTTGTTTCTGTCGGTGTAGAAGACTCCCGGGCAGAGGTTGTTCACCGTTATTCCCTCGGCCGCGACCTGCCGCGCGATTCCCCTGACGAGATTTTCCTGCGCCGACTTTGTCGCGGCGTACACGCACATGTCGGGATGAGGACGGCGCTCGTTTACGGAACCTACGACGATGAGGCGTCCCCATTTCTGCGCCTTCATTTTCGGGTGGCAGAGCTGGAACATCCGCAATGTCGCGAGGAAATTCACCTGCACTTCCCTGCGCGCCTCTTCCATCGGGAATTCGGTCCACGGAATCTTCTCCTGAACGGACGCGTTCGCTACGAGGATGTCAGGTATTGTTCCTTCCGCCTCAAGCTTTGCGAAGAACGCTTCGATCGCGGCGGTGTCGGAGAGGTCGCACACCTTCGTGTTGTGGCGGATTACCTTCGCGCCGTATTCCTCGAGCGCGTCGCCTATCGCCTTGCCGATACCGCGCGTACTGCCAGTCACGAGCGCCGTCTTGCCCGTCAAATCAAACTTCTCCTTCAACATGTGAACTCATTCCTTTCCTTTTCACTTGAACGAAAGATAGCCGCACGCCCACGCGCCGATTCGCGGCAGGCGCACGCGAACGTCCGCGCCCTCACGCACGAAGGCGATTGCGACGTCCTCGGTCTCCGGCTGGTGCCAGACCGCCGTCTTCGCATCCGCCGGAACGCCACGCAGGCGAACCGTCACCGGATCCTGCCGGTCGATCGAGGCGTTCACGATCGCCACCGTGGCAAGCGTCCAGTCGTCGCGCACGCGCGGCATCGCAAACGCCCGCACCGCCGACTCGAACACAACCGGCAGCTTCCCGCCGGAGGCGCGGTCGCACCACGCGTAGAAACTCGTCAGGCCCGTCGAGGAGGCAATCTGCATGACGCGCGTCTGGTAGAGCGGCGAATGCACATCGACCTCGCCCGATCCCGCCATGCGCACGCTGATCGACGCGATATCCGGCAACGCCCCCAGCGAACGACCCGTCGCGCCGACAATCGGCACGCCCCGGCAGGCGACCAGCTTCGCGGGACGCCCGTTCGGAACGGAAAACCCGCACGGGCGCGTCCCGCCATTCGCCGCATGATAACCCTGGAGGAACGCATGCGCCGCCGCCAGACGCGGAAAGAGGCCGTCGGCGTAGAATTCCGTCGTCTCGTCCGTGCGCGCATCCGCCGCGAACATGCTGAGAAAATCCATCCCAAGGGCAAGGTTCTCGAACGCCTCGAGGATGAGTCCCTGCACCGTCCGGCAGGCGAACGTGCGCGGGCACGTCTCGATCTCGGGACAGCACGCGCCCATCCACTTCTCGTCGCGAAAGCCGTCCAGCATCGTTTGAAGGCAATAGGCCTTGCCCAGCTGATCGTAGGGGTCGGTGTCCCAATATGCGCCCGCCCCCGGACGCAGCCGGACGGGATGTCCGCTGCCGTCGTAGAGGCCGCGCGGAACGGCGGCGTACAGCGGCCCGCCGTACTGGTACCCCATGACGGTCTCCGGCGAGACACGGTGCACGGCGGCGGCGATCGCGCGCGTCAGCTCGCCCATGACGCCGCACGAATACTCGTCCCAGCGCGTGCGAATGGCCGCGTCCGAACGGATCGCCTGCGCGAGAGCCGCCCGTTCCCACGTCTTCCCCTCGGCGCGGGAGAAGCCGGCGATGCAAGCGTCGCAGAAACAGCCGGCAAGCCGGTTGCCGGGCTTCAGGACAGGCGCGCGATTGCGGTAGGAGAGGTCGTCGTCCACCCACACGGAACCCGGCTTCCAGGCCGCGTGCATCTCGGCCACGCGGACGAAGTAGGCGATGAGCTTCGGATCACGCGGACAGGAGAGGTGCTTTGCCGGCAGACCGTCGGCCGAGACCATCGTCCCCCAGTCCTGGCCCGAGCAGTCTCCGGAACCGATGATGTCGTCCGTATGCCCGATGATCGTCTGGATCTCGATGGAGGGGACGATGCCCATCTTTCTCAAGTCGTCCGCCGCCTGCGCGCACTGCCGCGCATGCGTCTCGTGCCAGGCGAGCGACGGGAAGCTCACGCCCGTCGAGAACCACACTTCGTCGAACGCCGGACGATTCTTCTCCAACGCCGCGCGCATCTTTGGCCATTTGTCGGGCTGCGTGAAGCGGTAGCCGAAACGCAGCGCGCAGAACGGAACCTCCGCTGCGGCAGGGAAGATCGCACACGCAAGAAGGAATGGGAACGCCCCCTTCTGCGCCAGCCTGATTTTGTCCTTTTGCATTGCCATTCCTTTCTGCAGTCAGCTCCAGCGGCGGTCGTTGGACCATTCCCTGTCCCATTCCTTTGTGGAATTCCACGGCGGCGGGAAGTCGGCGCATGCCTGCTTCTTGATAAGCTTTTCGTTCAGCTCGCCGATGCCAAGACCCGGCTTCGTCGGGACCTTGATGAATCCGCCCTTGTACGAAAGGGCAGGCTTCACGAGGTCGCCCCACCACGGCACGTCGACCGAGTGGAGCTCAAGCGCCATGAAGTTGCGCGTCGCCGCTGCGGTATGCACCGCTGCGAGGCATGCAATGGGCGACTCGGCCATGTGGATGTTCATCTGGACTCCGTAGTCCTCCGCCATGTCGCCGACTTTCTTTGTTTCCATGACGCCGCCGCAGGTGAGGAGGTCGGGATGCACCACCGCAAGCGCATGCGACGCGAGAAGGGACTTGAAGTCTTCCTTCAGATAGATGTCCTCGCCCGTGCCGAGCGGGGTCGTCGTCGCGGCGTGGAGCTGTTTCCATTGTTCCGTGTTGCGCCAGGGGAGCACGTCCTCCGCCCAGGAAAGGTGGTACTTCTCAAGACGGCGGAGAAGCTGCACGCAGTCCTCGTAGGGGATGTGCCCGAGGTGGTCGATGGCAATCGGCACCTCCCAGCCGATGACATCGCGGACATCGGACATGTACTTCTCAAGATAGTCGAGGCCCTTCTCGGTGATGTGTATGCCCGTATGCCCGTGTGCGGTTGTGAACAGCTCGAACGCCTCGCCGCGCATCGACCGGGGGTCAATCGATCCGTGCGGGGTCTGCACGACGTGCTTCATCTTGCGCATGTAGTCGAGATAGCCCAGAGGTGCGATGAGCGCGCCCTTGACGTCGGTGAGAAGCTCGATGCCGAGGTCCATCTTGAGGAACGTGAATCCCATTTTCATGCGCGCCTTGAGCGCCGCGCCCATGTCGCGGCCGCCGCCTTCGGAATCCGTGTCGCAGTAGCAGCGAATCTCGTCGCGCCACTTTCCGCCGAGGAACTGCCACACGGGGAGTCCCCACGCCTTGCCGCAGAGGTCCCAGCACGCGAGCTCAACGGCGCACACGCCGCCCGCCTGGCGCGAGTCGCCGCCGAACTGCTTGATGCGGCGGAAGATCTTCTCGACATTGCAGGGGTTTTCACCGAGGATGCGGGACTTGAGCATCGCCGCATAGGTACGCGAGCTGGCGTCGCGGACTTCGCCGTAGCCGACGAGCCCCTGGTTCGTGTAGAGCTTCATCAGCGTGCAGCGCTTGGGCGCGCCGTCGATGTCGGCGAAGCGCATGTCGGTGATCTTGAGTGTCGCGGGGTTTATCTTGTTGAGGTTCATCGGGAAAAGTTTAAAGTTTGAAGTTTGATGTTTGAAGTTGGAAGTTGATAGTTGTTAGTCGTTAGTCGTTGGTCGTCTGTCCTATAATCTATCGGGGCGGCGGACTTCAGTCCGCCACGTCGACGAGTTTTGATTGCTTCTTGCCGGAGGCGTCTTTCCAGGTGAGGCGGTAGCGTCCGCGGAAGCCGCGGAAGGAAACCTTGCCGCCCTCGGCCTTGACCGTGGTCTTCGTCTTCCATTCGCGGTTGATGAGGTCGTCCATCGCGAAGTAGGCGGCCTTGGGCTGCATGTCGCGCGTGAAGATGCCGGAGATCGACGGCTCGCCCGGCGCGCCGCAGTTGTCGACGACGTTCCACCACGTGATGCCGTTCATCTTCTCGACCGCGAACCACGCACGGTAGCAGTTGCGCATGATGATCGCCTGCACCATCTGTCCCTTTGGCGAGTTGTCCGGCGCGGTGATGGTGATCTCCGAGAGGTGGATCGGACGTCCCCCCGACGCCTTCGCGACCTTCTCCATCGTAGTGGCGATGCCTTCGGGCGAGACCTTCTGCCGCGTCTCGGCCGTGAACTCGCCGGCTGCGAGCTTCCTTGACTCCGCCGGATTGAACAGGTGCATCTGCGAGCCGACGACGTCGAACGTCGCGCCGTTGCGCTCGAGGTCGGCGATCTGCCCCGGGAACGCGTCCATGTTGTACTCGTTTACGTTCAGCCACGCGCCGGGGCGCATGTACTTGCGCGCCAGCACGAGCGCCTCGTAGGCGTAGTTCGCCGGCATGAGTCCGTAGTGGCTCTTCGTGACGGGCAGGTCGTTCTTCGCCCCCTTCCCGTGCGCCCAGTCCGTCGCGCTTTCGTTCACGACGTCCCATGAGTCGACGCGCGTGCCGTAGCGCTCGCCGATCTCGCGCACGCGCTTCTCGTAGAAGTCTCGCTGCGCTTTCACGAACGTCGGGACGAGCGCGGCGATCTCCTCTTCAGAGAGCTTCGCGTAGATCTCGGCCCATGCCCTCTGCCAGCCCCTCCAGGCCGAATTCGGCCCCATGTCCTTGACGCAGATCGGACGCGTCACGTCCCGCACGGGCATCTTCACGCCCGTCGCCGCCTCAAGGGCGCGCTTCTCGCTCTCGGGGCAGAAGTCGTCCCACAGCCACGTCGGCGTGTGCCAGGCGTTGTTCCCCCAGACGAGCGGATGGCCGTGGATGCGCACCCGGCGCGTCTTGAGAAACGAGATCACGGGGTCGACCGCGGGACGCCGCCAGTGGGGCTTCGCCTTGCACCCCTCGGGGTCGATCGCGTACTCGCGGCACCAGTACTCCTCGGAGTCTTCGTAGCCTGCGGCGAAGCGCGGGGCGTTCGGATACTGCTCGAGCGTGCGCCAGTAGAACGCGACGGTCGCGGAGTTGAAGAGTCCGTTCTCCTGGCCGTAGAGCGCCTTGTAGCGGTCGTTCCACTCCTTCTTGCCGAGCTGGTCGAAGTTGAAGATGTGCGCACCGAAGAAGAACGCGTGCGTGATCTGCTCGACCTTCACCTCCGCGCCGTCCGGCGCCGCGACCTCTACAGACGCGTCAGTCTTGCGGTACTTCTCGATGTCGGCGTCGATCTTCGCCTGGACCTCGTCGTTCCAGATGCTCCAGTACTTCTCGCTCATCGCCGTACGGTCGACCTTGAATTCCGCCTGGGCAGTCAGCGCGAGCACAAGCGCAGCAGTTGTCGCCAATGTCGTCTTCATTTCGTGTCCTTTCGTGTTTTGTCGTTTGCAGATCAGCTCCAGCGGCGGTCGTTGGACCATTCCTTGTCCCATTCCTTCGTGGTACTTCTCCAAGTAGTCGAGCCCGGTTTCTGTGATGTGGATTCCCGTATGGCCGTGCGCCGTTGTGAAAAGCTCAAACGCCTCGCCGCGCATCGACTGCGGGTTGATCGAACCGTGCGGCGCTTCGGCGCGCCGTCGATGTCGGCAAAGCGCATGTCGGTGATCTTGAGAGTGGACGGATTGATCTTGTTGATGTTCATGATGCGACTATTGTATCAATTTGCCGTTTTCTTAGCTATACTTAAACAAGCAAAAAAACCACACATTTTAGGCAAGGAATATGGTATGATGTTCGCCATGAAGAAAAAGGTGTTCATCGCGCTGAAAATGGCCGGCGTCGCTGGGCAGAACAAGCTTGCCGGAATTTTCCGCTACCTTAGCGAGCGATACCCTGACGATTCGCCTTGGGACGTCACGCTTGTTCGCACGCGGGCGGAACTTACGCGCGAGTTAGTCGAGAAGGCTGTATCGGTTGGAACGGACGGTTTCATAGTCTCCATTCCCGAGACAGAGGAATCGGTAGTTCCGCTTGCGGACGTCTCTACGCCCACGATAGTGATGGACATCCGTTCCGCTCCTCTCGAACGGCGCGAGCGGAACTTAGTTACGATACGCAACTCCGGCGAGAAGATCGGCTGCGCGGCGGCGCAGTACTTCATGGGGCAGGGCGTCGCCCGGTCGTATGCGTTTCTCCATTCCGAAGGGATGCTTGACTGGGATCTTGCGAGATTCAAGTCGTACAGGAAGGCGCTCAAGGACAACGGCATCTGGTGCGATGAGCTTTTCGATCCGTCAGAGGCGCTGAAGCTTAAGCGTCCCGCCGCCGTCTTTGCGGCCTACGACGACCGTGCGAACGACCTCCTTAAGCTGCTGTCTTCGAAGAGGGTAAGAGTTCCGCAGGACATCGCCGTGCTCGGCGTAGACAACGACACGCTCATCTGCGAAAACACGCATCCCCGGCTTTCGTCGGTGATGCCTGACTTCGAGGGTGAGGGCTATCTTGCGGCGGAGACGCTTGATTCGATGATGCACGGCGAGGGCCCGAACTCCTGCGTCCTTCTCGCTGACATAAAGGAAGTCGTTCGCCGCGAGTCGACTTGCGAGCTTTCGAGCGCTGGCCGCCTTGTCCAGAAGGCAGTCGTCTACATCGACCGCCATGCGCTCGAGGGGATAGGCGTCGAAGACGTCGTGCGGCACCTCAAGTGTTCGCGCCGTCTCGCCGACCTCAGGTTCCGCGAGTTGCAGAAGCGAAGCATCCTGCAGGCGATAACAGAGCGCCGTCTCGACGAGGTGAAGCGGCGCCTCTGGGAAACGCGCGAGAAGATGGACTCGATCGCCGCAGCCTGCGGATACTCCAACCCCAACTACCTCAAGAACCTCTTCAAGAAGCGCTTTGCGATGTCGATGAGCGCCTTCCGCCGCGCGGCAAAAGGGCCTGGCGCAATTGCCGCGGCGGACTACCGCTGAAGGATTCCCGCCAGAAGCGATGACCTGACTCTTTTTGCCGATTTTATGGTATACTGTCCACTACAAAAGCATAAGCAATAGCGACCCATAACAAGGAAACTCGCCATGAACAAGAAGCTTGTCGTTGTCGCAGCCGTAGCGGCTGCATGTTGCGCCCTCTCGGTGGAAGCGAAACCCGACCGCCTGGGCGACATTAAGGAGCGCACCCAGGCCAAGGAGTTCGTCGGCGCGGAAGGGAAGGTGTTCCGCTACCGCTTGGCCGAGAAGATGCCGGAGGATGGGAGTCGCGTCCCCCTCGTCCTCTTCCTGCACGGCGCCGGTGAGCGCGGTACCAACAACGTTGCGCAGCTTGTTCACGGGATCGGCGAGCTGGTGCGGTGGATGGACGCGCACGAGAAGGGTTTTCGGCTTGTCGCCGGGCAGGTCCCGAACGGCAAGCGCTGGGTCGAGGTCGACTGGAGCGCGAAGAGCCATGCGATGCCAGCGGAGCCGTCTGAGACGATGGCGCTTCTCATGGAGCTTGTCGACAAGCAGCTTGCCGATCCGGCGATTGACGCGTCTCGCGTCTATGTCACCGGGATTTCGATGGGCGGCTACGGCACTTGGGATCTTCTGAGCCGTCGCCCCTAGGTGTTCGCCGCCGCGATGCCGATATGCGGCGGCGGCGACGTCGCGCAGGCGCAGAAGATTTCGAAAGTCCCGATTTGGATTTTCCACGGTAGCGCAGACGGCGCGGTCCCTGTGTGCCGTTCGCGCAATATGGCGGCGGCGCTCTGGGCTGCCGGTTCGAATGCGCACTACCGCGAATATCCCGATGCGGGGCACAACGTCTGGAGCAGGACCTATGGCGACGCGGAAGTGCTCAATTGGTTTTTCAAGCAGAAAAAGGCAAGTAGTCTTTGATGTGGGAACTTTATGACTTGGCGTGAGACGATTGCCAAGGCGGGCGCCTATCTTCAGGCGAAGGCCGTCCCTGACCCGCAGGTGGCGGCCGAGCTTCTCGCCGCACGGCTCCTCAAGACGGGGCGCGGCACACTTGCCGCGCACCTCGAAAAGGAGGTCCCCGAGAGGTTTCTCGAGGCGATGCGCCGCGGCATGGCGCGCCTTGTGAAGGGCGAGCCGGTGCAGTACGTCTTAGGCGAGGCAGAGTTTGGCGGCCGCAGGTTTCGTGTGGCTCCCGGCGTGCTCATTCCGCGGCCAGAGACGTATGAGCTCTGCCGATGGGTCTTGACGGCCGCCTGTCTGCTGCCGCCCACAGCCAGAATTCTCGACGTCGGCACGGGCAGCGGCTGCATAGCCTGCACACTGGCGGCGGAGCTGCCGCAGGCGCAGCTAACGGCGTGGGACGTTTCTGAACAGGCACTCGCGATAGCCCGCGAGAACGCCAAACGTACCAATGTTCACGTGTCGTTAGAGCTGGTGGACGTGCTGAACGGCCCTCCTGTAGCGCCATTCGACGTCATTGTCAGCAATCCGCCCTATATCTGCGAACAAGAGAAAGCGGCAATGGCGCCTAACGTGCTC
>ERZ842401.4235-NODE-4235-length-16895-cov-6.106235_pt1 | contig 16895 bp, 11 predicted proteins | sample MGYA00521270_ERZ842401 | MGnify/ENA primary metagenome ERZ842401 (study PRJEB31892, sample SAMEA3878208) | bioreactor metagenome | biome: Moose rumen | place: Sweden | collected 2011-10 | study: EMG produced TPA metagenomics assembly of the PRJEB12797 data set...
AGAAAATCTAGTAACTCTAGACTCTCTAGATCCTCTATATTAATTAATTTTAATAATGTATATCAGGTCAAGAGGGGAAATCACTCCTTCTCGCCAGTGACGCGCTCAAGCCAGTTAACCATGCCCCACATCACGCCCATGGCGACGAGGCAGATAACCAGGAAGACTGCCCAGCACATCCACAGCTTGGGCATCTTGTTGAGCATAACCGGGCCAATCCAGATGAACAGGTTACCCAGTGCGGTGGCACCCAGCCACAGACCCTGGCAAATACCCTGCAGGTGCTTGGGAGCAATCTTGGAAACAAACGACAGGCCCAGCGGTGAGATGAACAACTCGGCAACGGTCAGGAAGAAGTAGGTGGCGATGAGTACCCACCACTGCGACTTCATGGCTGCCTGCTGATCGATACCCATGGCGCGGAAGGTCTCGCCATTGGGATAGTCATAAGCCATGCTCAACACAACCAAGAACAGGTAGGCCAGGCCGGTGATAAACATACCGATGACAATCTTGCGCGGGGTGGAAATGGCGTGACCCTTGCGTGCAAGTGCGGCAAAGATGGCCATGATGATGGGCGTGAGCACGATCACGAAGAACGGGTTCACAGCCTGCCAAATCTCGGGAGCAATCTTGTCGGTGATGACATAGTCACGGGCGAATACCGACAGCGACTGACCATTCTGGTGGAACGACAGCCAGAAGAACACGCACACGCCCAGCACAGCGAACAACGCTGCCATGCGCTGTTTGATTTCCTTGGCCATAGCCTTCTTCTCCTCGGCGGTATACTGCTCGACGGCAACAGCCTCCTTCTTGGCGGGAGTGGGGAAAATCTTCTTGAAGGCAATGAAGATAGCCAGCGAGATGAACATGGCAACTACCGATGCGATGAAACTGTAGTGCACACCCGTGTTGAACACCTCAAGATAACTGTTGCAAGCTTCATCCATGTTGCTCAGGTCAAGACCTCCCTGGTTCACCTTCCCCATCAAGGTGGTGAGGTTAGTCATCTGGTCAGCAGCCATGTTGGCGCCCTCCTTGAGGTACTGGTGACACAATGCGGGCAGGCCGGCATCATAGACCATACCCTTCACACCCAGCCACCACTGGCGCAGCAACGGAGCGACGAACGGGGCAATCAGACCACCGATGTTGATGAACACATAGAAAATCTGGAAACCCGAGTCTCGACGGTCCTTGATGGACTTGATCTCCTCCTCCGACTTGCCGGCGGCAATGGCATCGGCCTCCATATTGTCATACATCTGGCCCACGATGGCCTGCAGGTTGCCCTTGAACAGACCGTTACCAAAGGCTATCAGAAACAGAGCCACGCAAGTGAACACCAACAGCCACATGTGGTTGCCAGCCGAGTGAACCACGGGAATCGACAACAGCACATAGCCGATGGCCATGATCACAAGACCCCACTGGATGGTGCCCTTGTAATTCTGGGTGCGGTCGGCAATGAAACCGCCGACAAGGCTCAACACGTAGATACCGGCATAGAAGACGCTGTAGATTGCGCCCGACGTACCCTCGTCAAGGCCGAACTTGGAGCACAGGAACAGCAGCAGCACGGCATTCATGATGTAGTAACCGAAGCGCTCGCCCATGTTGCTCAACGCGGCAGGGATTAGACCCTTAGGATGGTTTTTAAACATAATTTGTTAGTTTTTTATTGGTTAATATTAATAATGTTATTGTTTTTTCCTGATTTTAACAACCGCCATGCTCACGTGCCTGGAACGCGATGGCATAGGCCCTGATCTGCTTCACCATAGCCAGCAGGCCGTTGCTGCGGGTGGGCGACAGGTGCTCCCTGAGGCCGATGCGCTCGATGAAGTAGAGGTCGGCGTCGAGCACCTCCTGGGGCGTCGCCCCGTCGAGCACACGCACGAGCATCGAGATGATGCCCTTGACGATGATGGCGTCGCTGTCGGCCTGCAGTTGCATGCGGCCGTCGATGCAGTCGGCCTGTAGCCACACGCGGCTCTGGCAGCCGTCAATCAGGTTGTCGGCCGTCTTGTACTGCTCGTCCAGCGCAGGCATGGCGTTACCCATGTCGATGATGACACTGTAGCGGTCCATCCAGTCATCCAGACCCTCAAACTCCTCAATGATTTCGTCTTGTCGATCGTTGATTGTTGACATTGAAAACTGTTGATGTTTTGGTTTAACCTCCAAAGTTAGTCCATTTTTTTGAAACATTGCCCATTTGGATGGTTAAAAATACGATTTGACCCAAAAAATCATGTCCCGCGGCCTCAATGACCACGGGACATGAACAGTAACTTTACTAACTCTCTAAAATCAATAGAAGTCGATGAGACGCTTCTTGACCTTGGTAGCCTTGTTCAGGATGTTGTAGATCGAGCGGGGATTCGAGAAGATTTGAGCACCGCGGGTCTGAGCATAGCGGTTATCGAGTTCCTCCTTCGTGCGCTCGCGGCTATCCTTCTCCTGCTTCACCACCTGATAAACATAGACAGCCTGCTCGCCCTTCCAGGGACCCTGGAGCTTGCCCTGGGCAGCGGTAGCCATGCGGCCAATGAGTCCATTCTCACCCATGAGCTTGGGGTTGGACATGGCACCGAAGACCACGTTGGCGGTGTCTACCTGGGCACCCATGAGCGCGGCATAACCGTTCAGGTCCTTGGCCTTGCCCTGGTACTGCTTCATCAGGTCGTCACCCTTCTTGCTGTTGCGCACACGCTGTGTGAGCATCTCCTTGCCCTGAGCAAAGGTGTGGGGCAGGTATCCGTCCTTGTAGATGTCATCGATGGCCACTGCCAGCATGACACTGTTGTTGTCGCTGAAGATGGGCGACACGTCTCCGACCTTGTTGTCAAAGGCCCACTTGATGGCCTTGCGGCTATCCTTGATGCCGCCGCCATACTGGCTCATGCCGAGCTGTGGAACGCTGGGAGAGATGAGCATCTCGATAGCGTTGTAACCGGCCTTGGCTGCATTGGCCTCAAAGTCCTTGATGGTCTTGTTCTTGTTCAGGAATTCCTGGAACTGGTCACGCAGCTGTTCGCTGGTCTTGGTGCTGGCATAGGCATCATAGGTGACAGTGGCCAGCGTATAGAACGTCTTGGGAGCCTTCTTGTCATTGACCTTGAGCAGCTGAGCACCCTGCTCTCCGCTGTTGTAAACGAAGAAGACACCGGGAGTGGCGTTGGCGATCTTAGCCTTCATCGAGTCGGGCGTGTTGAAGATGCGCTGCCACTGGCTGAGCTGACCGTCAATCTTCTGGGGATAGTCCTTCTTGAGCTCGTCAAGGGTCTTGCCGGCGTTGAGCTGGTCAAGGACAGCCTTCTGGGTCTTGGCATCACCCTGGATGACCACATAACCGAGGTCAACCGAGTCAAGGCTCACCTGCTTGTTGATGAGCTTGTACATCACGTGATGGTTGTTGACCGTGCTGTCGCGGCGGGTCGTGCCCACCTCGGCGCTGGCAAAGGCATCACGGAACTTGGCGGGAAGCTCTTTCTGCAACAACTTGGCGGTGTCGATCTGCACAGTGCCCAGCAGGCGCACAGAGTCCACGCCGCGGCCCTTCTGCAGTGCGAGGTAAGCAGCGTCAGCAATCTTGTTGGCGGCAGCGATGTCCTCGGCACTGGGCTCGATGTTCACAGCGATATAATGAATGGTGCGATACTCCTCGTCGATCTTGAACATGGGCTTCATCTTCTGCCACTCGGCCTTGAGTTCCTCGTCACTGACGGGATACTTGTCGTCGGGCACAGAAGCATAGTCCTTCTTGGCAAAAGTAACGATGTTGGTCACAGCATCATCGGCAGCCATCTGCGCGCGGTCCAGGTCGTTGGCTTGCATACAGCCGGCCATGAGGCTCTGGAGCTTAGCGAACATGTACTGCTTGGTGACATCATCCTTGAGTTTATTCCACTGGTTGCGCAACTCGGCGACCTGTGACTCCTGAACGCCCTGCTTGCCGGGGTTCATGATGAAGTCGTAGAGCTCGGCAGGGCTCTTGGCACCCACCTGCTGTGCGAACTGCACCACGGTGGGGATCGGGTTCTTGCCGATCATGAGTTCGCTGATTTCCTTGTCGCTCACGGTGATGCCCAACTTCTTGTACTCCTGCTCAAGGAGCTTCTCGTTGATCATCTCGTCCAGAACCTGCTGCTGGCGCGTTGCGGCGTCCATCTGCTGGTTATTGTTCTGATCCTGAGCGGCTTCCTGCTCCACGCGGCGCGAGAAGGCCATAATGTCAATTTTCTCATTGCCGACTTTTGCGGCTGCGCTGTTGCCACCGGAACGTCCGATGGCCTCGACGCCGACCTCGATAATGAAAGCGAGCAATGCGGCACCGATCACGATGGCAAGGATCTTTTTCCTCTGCCTAATTTTCTCTAATGTAGCCATTTACAATTATTTATATTACGTTATTTCTCTCAATATTAGGGCTTTTCGCCAAATAAACACGCAAAGGTACTTATTTTTTACATTATAGCAAAAATCTTGCCCTTTTTTCTCATTTTTTCTTAAAAAACCTCTCCTCCTGGCCCCAAAAGCCGGCGTGCTGTCATATTCCTTGCAGTCCTCACGGTCTTTGATCAAGGCACCTTGGTCACTTGCATGGGCACATAATATCGCATCTCGACGGCGACAATCAACATTTATAGGTGATTTTTAGGAATATTTTAGACGATGTGGAGGGCTTATGTGGCAATTTAGTGTTAAATTTGCAGTTAATATTAATGTGTACGGCAATGCTCGCCTGGTGATGGCGACGCTAATTCCCGCGTAAATAACTAAATAACGATATATGAAGAAGATCAAGAAAGTCCTATTGTCAGTGATTGTTGCTGCTCCTGCAGTGGTGTCGGCACAACCTGGCGTGATGAACAGTGAGGCCGCCGGCTATCTGGAGCGCGGCAGGCAGATGTATGAATCGCACAACTATGTAGGAGCCATCGATCAGCTGGAGCACATCAAGCAACTGCCCAGCGACGCGTCGATGCGAGAGCAGGCCGACTACTACATCGCAATGAGCCGCTTTGAGCAGGGCGACGAGACAAGCTTGGCGCTATTGCACCAGTTCATCGATCGTTACCCCTCGTCACCGCTTGCCATGGACGCACAGATGAGGGTGGGTAACTTCTACTTCTACCGCGGCCAGTGGGAGAGCGCCTTGCTGAGTTACTCGATGGTGCGCAACCGCGCCCTGGACCTCAACAAGGACGAGGACCTGGAATACCGCCGCGCCTACTGTAACCTGCGGCTGGGCAACTACCACGAGGCCGAGCGCCAGTACTATGAGCTGGAGCGCAGTTCCCGCTATGGCGGTGCGAGCGACTTCTACAAGGCTTATCTGGATTATGCCCGCGGCGACTATGACAGCGCCAGCGAGAACTTTGAGCGCATCCCCGAGGGTAGTGAGCTGGGCTACCAGTCGCAATACTACCTCACACAGATCGACTATCACCACAAGAAATACGACAATGTCATCAACCACGGCAAGGAACTGCTCGCAGCCGGGCAGAACGACTACTTTGACGCCGAGTTGAACCGCCTGGTGGGCGAGAGTTATTACCACCAGGGCAATGACCGCGAGGCGCGCACCTACCTGCGCCGCTACCTCGACAACCCCGAGGGTGCGCCCTATCGCACGGCAGCCTACACGATGGGCGTGCTCGATTATCGTGACGGCAACTATGACGCTGTGGTCAACGACATGCTGCATGTCACCGACGGAAGCGATGCCCTGTCACAGAGCGCCTACCTCTACCTGGGTCAGGCCAAGCGCCAGCTCAATGACCTGAACGGTGCCAACATGGCCTTCCAGCAGGCTGCGATGATGGACTGCGACAAGAATGTCAAGGAGACGGCCTACTACAACTACGCCGTCGGCGTGAGCAAGGGTGCCCGAACACCGTTTGACAAGAGCGTGGACCTGTTTGAGGAATTCCTGAACGAGTACCCCAACTCGCGATACAAGGACAACGTGGAGGGCTACCTGGTCGATGCCTACATGGGCACGACCGACTACCAGCGGGCCTTGACGAGCATCAACCGCATCAAGAAGCCTGGCACCAAGGTGCTTAAGGCCAAGCAGAACGTGCTCTACAACCTGGGCGTGCAGGCGCTTGCCGAGGGACGCAACAAGGAGGCCGACACCTACTTCAAACAGTCTATCGATGTGGGCAGTTATGACAAGACTGTCCAGAACGAGAGCCGCCTGTGGCTGGCCGAGTCGCAGTACCGCGAGGGCAACTACAAGGAGGCTGCCAAGTACCAGCAGGAATATGTCAAGGCCATCGACAAGAGCGACGAGAACTATGGCCTGGCCCAGTACAACCTGGGTTACAGCCTCTATAACCAGAAGCGCTACTCCGAGGCCAAAACCGCCTTCCAGAACGCCATCGCCAGCAAGCAGTTGAGCAGCGACCTGACGGCCGACGCATACAACCGCATCGGCGACGCGCAGTACTATGCGCGCGACTTTGGCGGTGCACAGGCCTCCTATGACCAGGCGATGCGCCTCGACAAGAACACCACCGGCGACTACTCGATGTACCAGAAGGGTATCATGATGGGCCTGAGCCACCAGTATGCCGACGAGATTAACCAGATGGATGCACTGGTCAAGGCCTATCCCAAGAGCGACCTGGCACCGCAGGCCATGCTCGAGAAGGGTAACGCCCAGGCACTGCTGGGCAAGAACAGCGACGCGCTGGACACCTATGCCGCACTGTTGAAGAACTACCCCAAGAGCGTCGAGGCCCGCAAGGGACTGCTCCAGACCGCCCTGGTCAACAAGAGTATCAACAAGGAGGATGCTGCCATCGAGGCCTACAAGAAGGTCATCAAGCAGTATCCCACCAGCGACGAGGCACAGGCTGCCGCCGAGGACATGAAACTCATCTATGCTGACCGCGGCCAACTGGGCGAGTTCAGCAAGTTCCTCAGTAGCGTGCCCAATGCTCCCAAAATCGACGTGAACGAGGTGGAACGCCTCACCTTCGAGGCCGCCGAGAAGGCCGCCATCGACACGCGTCCCAGCATCGACAAGATGCAGCAATACCTCAAGGACTACCCCGGCGGCACCTATACCGCCAAGGCCAAATACTACATCGCGCGCTATCACTACGGCAAGGGCAAGTATGACGAGGCGATGCAGGCCATCGACGAGGCCCTCCAGGGAGGCGGGGATGCCTCCTACGCCCAGGATGCCTACGCCATGCGCGGCGATATCCTCACCCGCCAGGGCAAGCTCGACGAGGCCCTCGAGAGTTACAAGGAACTGGCCGAGCGCGCCACCAGTGATGACAACCGCACGCTGGCACAGATAGGTGCCCTGCGTGTCGCAAAGCAGATGGGCCGATGGAACGAGGTGCAGGCCATCACCGGCACGCTGCTCGACCGCGGCGGACTCACCGCCAGCGAGGAGAAGGAGGTGACCCTGGACCGTGGCCTGGCGCTGGCCCAAATGGGCAACACCAAGGATGCCGAGGCGGCCTTCAGGACCCTGGCACGGGACGTGAACAACGAGTATGGCGCACAGGCCTCCTACGAACTGTCGCGCATGCAGTATGAGATGGGCAACCTCAAGGGTGCCGAGCAAACCATCAACGCCCTGATTGATGCAGGCACGCCCCATGTCTACTGGCTCGGCAAGAGTTTCCTCACCCTGGCCGACGTTTACTACAAGCAGGGCAACGTGACGCAGGCCCGTGACTACCTCCAGAGCCTCAAGACCAACTACCCCGGCAAGGAGAAGGAAATCTTTAACGAGATTGACGCCCGACTGAACAAGTGGAAAGGCGGTAACGCCTCCTCGACCGGCAACTCGAGCACCGACAACGGCAAGAAGAAGAGCACCAAGAAAGGCAATTAATCACCACATCACACATTCACAGAGCAATGAAAATGAGAAAAATATATATCGCCATGCTGCTGGCAGCGTTCACCTGCAGCGCCGTGCAGGCACAGGACAACAAGAACCTGAACAAGGAGATTACCCTCGAGAAGGACATCGCCCCCATCGAGAAGAAGGCCGTCAAGAAGAACGACCTGCCCAAGGTCAAGAAACCCGCATCGACCGGCCCAAAGACGCAACTGGGCTATAGCGACCTGACCACCCCCATCGAGGTGCCCACCACGATTCCCACGTTGCTGCCCTACGGATACCGCACGGCCCACAACTTCAGCGACAAGCGCGGTTACCTGGACATCGGAGCCGGCACGCAGGCCAACTTCCGACTCGACTTCGGATACCGCATCATCGACACCGAGGCCGAGAAGCTCAACTTCTGGCTCAACCACAACAGCACGTGGAACGGCAAGAACTCAAGCAAGTTTGTCCTGGACGACGACAACCGCCTCAAACAGAAGGTGAACGACAACACCATCGGCGTGAACTACAACCGACTCATCGGCAACGGAACACTCTCACTGGGAGCCAAGGCACACATCGACAACTACAACCACTACGCCGGATGGACTAAGGGAGAAACCGAGTTTGTGGGTGAGATGCCCGTCTTGCATCTTCCCACCTATGACTGGGAGAAAGAGAAGCAGACCTTCACCGACTTCAACATCAATGCAGGTTGGACCAGCCACTTCACGATGCTGGACAAGCCCCTGTTCTATAACATCGACCTGCAATATGGCCATGCCGCCTACGACAAGTCGTTCAACCCCATCTACAAGCATGGTGCTCACGACAACTGGGGCATCCTCACCCTGGGTGGCAACTATGACATCACCGACCTGACCAGTGCCGCGCTGGCCATCAAGGGCGAATACCTGAGCCGCGGTGCCAAGGCCGTGCCCAACACGACCGACGACCTGTTCGACGAGGTGGGGATGATCACGCTATCGCCCACCTATACTATCCGCGGCGACATGTTCAAACTCCAGTTGGGTCTGAATGCGCACATCAGTTTCAGCGACGGGGCCACCTTCCGCCTCTCGCCCAACATCCGCGCCAACCTGGCCCTGGTGGACGGCTTCTCGGTGTTTGCCAACGCACTGGGCGGCAAGGCACTGGGCTACCGCGTGCCCACACACTACGCCAACCACCGCTACGACAGCCCGTTGCTGATGTACGGCAGCATCTACACTCCGCTTGACGCCGAGGCCGGTATCAAGATCGGACCCTTCCAGGGACTGAGTGCCAAGGCCTCGATCGGCTATGCCATCGTCAAGGATCAGCCGGGCATCTGGTACTATGCCAATCACCCCGATGGTGTCCCCCAACTTGCGCTGGGCACTGGATTGATGAGCACCTATACCGTTATCGATGGCCGTGGCTACTATCTTAATGCCGAGGTTAAGTACAAGTACCGCTCGCTCATCGAGGCATCGGCTGGCATCAAGTATGCTCCGCACGACAACCAGTTTTACGCCACCGACAAGCACTACAATAACTACAAGTTGGGCGTGGACCGCGCATCGACAGTGGGCAACATCGACATCAAGGTCACTCCCTGGCGCCCCTTGAGCGTGAATGTGGGACTTGAGTACCGCGGCGGCCGCATGGCACTGTTTGGCAACCAGACCTCTCTTGTGATTGACGAGAATGCCTATATGATACAGCAATCAACGCCCTATCAGTTTGTCGACATGGATGATGTCGTCAACCTGCATGCCGGCGCCACCTACCGCCTGAACAGCAACCTCGGGCTGTGGCTGCAGGCACACAACCTGTTGAACCGCCGCTACGACATCCTCTTTGGCCACGGCGCACAACGCATCGGCTTCATGGTGGGTGCCAGTTTGACTTTTTAGTCGGGACGTTCAGGCATCAAGTTTGACCCTTTAGCAAAACAATTCAAGACCTGAAACAATTTATTCGCGATGAGATTCATTTCATGGAACGTAAACGGCTTGAGGGCCGTTGTGGGAAAGGGATTTGGAGACATCTTCAAGCAACTGGACGCCGACTTCTTCTGCCTGCAGGAAACCAAGATGCAGGCCGGGCAGTTGGATCTTGAGTTTGAAGGGTACCGCTCCTACTGGAACTATGCCGACAAGAAGGGCTACTCGGGGACGGCCATCTACAGCCGCCACGAACCGCTGTCGGTGACCTGTGGCATGGGCATCGACGAGCACGACCACGAGGGCCGCGTCATCACCCTAGAGATGCCCGACTTCTTCCTGGTGACCTGTTACACACCCAACAGCCAGGACGGCCTGCGACGTCTGGACTACCGCATGACGTGGGAGGACGCCTTCCGCGACTACCTGCTGCAATTAGACAAGAAGAAACCTGTCATCGTGTGCGGCGACTTGAATGTCGCCCACCAGGAGATTGACCTCAAGAACCCCAAGACCAACCGCCACAACGCTGGCTTCACCGACGAGGAGCGCGCCAAGATGACCCAACTGCTCGAGGCAGGCTTCACCGACACATGGCGCTTCTTCAACCCCGATGTCACCGACGTGTACTCGTGGTGGAGTTACCGCTTCAAGGCCCGTGAGAAGAATGCTGGCTGGCGCATCGACTACTTCCTGGTGAGCAACCGCCTGCAACAGCAACTGGCCGACGCCAAAATCCACACTCAAGTCTATGGCAGCGACCACTGCCCCGTGGAATTGACAATCACCCTCTAGACTATCTAGTATATCTAGATTCTCTAGAACATCTAGAAAAACCAACCAAAAAATGGCAGAACAAAAGAAATATGACTTTGACCGCGTGGTGAGGATGGTGTTGACCCTCATCAGCGTGGCAGTGGGCGTGTGGCTCGTCAATTACCTGAGCCCCGTGCTCATGCCGTTTGTCGTGGGCTTTATCCTCGCCTACCTCATCGAGCCGCTGGTCGAGTGGCTGCAGCACAAGGCGCACATCCGCGCGCGAGGCATCGCCGTGGTGATTGCACTGGTGATTGTCATCGCCGTGATTACCGGGTTATGCTGGTTGGTCATCCCCTACCTCATCGACGAGTTCGGCATGATGTCCAAGCAGTTAGCGGCCTATGCCAAGTCATCGCTGCGCATCCCCTACGTCCCCGCCGAGATCAACGAGTTCATCCAGCGCTACATTGACCTGGAGAAGTTCAACGAACTCTTCAGCAAGCAGCAGTGGATGGACATCATCAACAAGGCGGCGTCGGGTGCCTGGTCGGTAGTGGGCGGCACGATGAGCGTGATCTTCAGCATCCTGTCATGGTTCATCGTGTTATTGTACATGTTCTTCATTCTGCTCGACTTCCACAAACTGTCGCGCGCCTTCAAGGCCGCCATCCCCGGCAAGTACCGTCGCATCGCCTTGCGCATCTTTGACGACGTGGCGGGCACGATGAGCCGCTACTTCCGCGGCCAGGCAGCCGTATCATTCTTTGTCGGCGTGATTTTCGCCATCGAGTTCTACATCATCGGGCTGCCCATGGCGATTGCCTTCGGCCTGTTCGTGGGAGTGTTGAACATGGTGCCCTATCTGCAACTCATTTCCATCCCCATCGCTGCCTTCCTGTGCCTGGTGGCCACGGCGGCCACGGGCGGCAGTTTCTGGGTAATGTTTGCCTGGGTCATTGTTGCCTACATCATCTGCCAGGTAATCCAGGACATGGTGCTCATCCCTGTCATCATGAAGTCGCAGATGGGCCTCAACCCCGCCATCATCTTCCTGTCGCTGTCGTTATGGGTCTATGTGCTCGGCTTCATCGGACTGATCATCGGCTTGCCGTTGACAACGCTCATCATTTCCTATTACTGTGAGTTCGTCCTGCACCAGCCCAACCCGTTGCACAAAACCCTCAAGAAGGAGGTCAAGGACAGCAAGGCGCCCCTGGCTATCACGTCCTCGTTCCTGAGCAAGTACCGCAACGAGGACAAGTAAAGAATAACAATCTATATAGTCTAGAAAATCTAGAATATCTAGATAATCTAGAAAAAATCTCACAATGAGCAAGACGTTGATTGTCATCACAGGGCCCACGGCAGTGGGTAAGACCGCCGAGGCCATCGGGCTCGCCCAGCGGCTGCGCTGCGACATCATCAACGCCGACTCGCGCCAAATCTACCGCGGCATCCCCATCTGCACCGCCGCGCCCACGGCCCAGGAACTGGCCGCCGCGCGGCACCACTTTGTGGCCTTCAAGGACCTGGAAGAGAGTTACAACGCCGCCCAGTTCGAGAGCGATGTGATGGCGTTGCTGCCCCGGTTGTGGCAGCAGGGCGACTATGCCGTGATGTGCGGCGGCTCGATGCTCTATGTCGACGCTGTGTGCCGCGGCATCGACCAGTTGCCTGACATCAGCCCGGCGGTGCGCGCCGCCGTCAAGGAGAAACTCGCCCACGAGGGGCTGGAGAGCCTTGTCAGGGAGTTGGAGCAGTTAGACCCGCAGTATGCCGCCAGCATCGACCGACACAACACCAGCCGCGTGTGCCACGGCGTGGAAATCTGCCGACAGGCGGGCGTCCCCTGCTCCTCCCTGCGCACCGGCAACGCCAAGCAACGCGACTTCAACATCGTGAAACTTGCCCTCAACATAAACCGCGAGCGCCTGTTCGACCGCATCAACCGCCGCGTGGACCGCATGATCGAGGCAGGGCTCGAGCAGGAGGCACGCAGCGTCTACCACCTGCGCCACCTCAACTCGTTGAACACAGTGGGCATGAAAGAGATGTTCGCCATGTTCGACGGCACCATGGACCGGCACACCGCCATCGAGCGCATCAAGAAGAACACCCGCGTGTATGCCAAAAAGCAACTCACCTGGTACCGTCGTGACCCCGACATCACATGGGTCACACCCGACGATGCCATACCCACCGCACTACAACAAATTTGACCCGGCAGCATAAACTTGCTACCGGGCCAAACCAAAGTTTTATCGTTTTTCTCATTCCCCTTATCGGGAGAGGATGAGGTTGATGACGGTGTTGATGTCAGCAAGATTGATTTCGCCGTCCTGATTGACGTCGGCCGTGGGGTAGAACACGTCTGGCTGGGCAAAGATGGCATCAACGATGGTGTTGATGTCGGCCAGGTTGACCTCGCCGTCCTTGTTCACGTCACTGCGCGGATCGGTGTAATACAGGCAGAAGTCATCAAGGTAAGTCGCTGCCGAACCTCCGCCAAACATGGTGATGCGGAACAACGCATGCTGAGCCTCATTGATGTGCAACGTCCAGTTGGCAAGCACCTGACTCGTTGCCGGCACTTCCAGAGTCTCTTGGCCGTCAAAGGTATAGACCTTCTGCCACGTTGCGCCACCATCCACCGAATACTCAAGCCTGTACTTGGACAGCGAGGATGAGGGATTATAGAAAATCGCTTGAGCCATAAAGAAGTCACCACTCACGGGCACTGAGCTGGTAATTATGCTGGGCTTTTTCATCATTACGGCATTGGTGCCGTTGCAGTTGTCCTCGCCTGGAGCACGAACGCCACACTTGGTGAAGTCCCACGAGGTGAACTGGCCCTGTACGCCCTTGTCATTGGTAGCACTGTTGGCCGTCATCGACTCGAAGTCCTCGAGCATCTCATGGCAAGGCGGGAGCACGAAGATAGAAGACTTGCTCACCACATAATCGCCGCTCTTGCTGTCATACCGCATCATATAACCGCCACTCTCATCGTTGAGCACCAGATCATAAACGCCCCACTCATCGGGAGCGGTGATCTGCATCTCATAGGTCTGGGTCGTGTTGTTGGCAACACTCACCTCATACAGATTGCTTGTGCCCATCTCGACGCCGTCCTTGAGTATCGAGAGATAGACGTTGCCCACAGGACTAACGCCATCGGACCATGTCTCATAGGACAGGTCCACGCCCACGGTGAACGGCTCACCCGTAGTGATGCCACGAGGCACGACAAAGGCGCTCACCTCATAGGTGTTGCCCAGGAAGCAATCCGACAGATAGGCAACGCCATCGCGCACCACCATCTTCACGTACAGGTCCTTGCCGCTGAAATCTCTCACATACTGAGGAACCGTCGATTGCGTCTCGCCTGGCGACAGGTAATTCATCTTGATCTTGTATTCTCCGTCACGCAAGGTTGTGGGCAAGTCGAGGTCCAAAACATCATCCTGCATGAACCAGTCAGACAGGATGTGATCGATGCTATGAGTTGCGGAATGGCACAGCCCGCCATTGCTGTCGAACACGGCCAGGCACAAATCCATATTGGTGTAATAGAATTTCCTGTTGCCATACTGGTGATAACCCACAGTGTCGATGTCGTTACCCTCAATCATGAGGTTAGACAGATTAAATTCCGCGGTACCGCCCAGGGGAACTGCCGAAGCCAAGGGCAGCAACTGGGAGCGTACATAAAGGACATCATCCACCTCGCTGGCACGATTCTCGGGAACAACGCCAAAGATGCCGTCCTGACCAATCTTGAAGTCGGTACCAGACATCGGTGCAAGCACCGACACAAGGAAGTAGCCGTCATAGGTGCCACCCCAGCCCCAGTTGACGTGATAGTAGCCGTCGGTATCAAAGCCGTCAAGCACAAAGGCATGACCCTCATAGCCGCTCACACCCATGCTATAACCGCAATACAGTACCGGGCGGCGGGCGGCGATCTCATCGACCATGATTTGATCCCACTCATCAGCACCATAGTAGTCGCGGTGGAGCAGATAGGCTTTGTTGGTGTACTTGAAATAGGTCTTCAATGCTTCCAGCGCTTCGGTTTCCTGGGCACCGCTGCTGCTGCCATAGCCCATATTCACCGCGATGCCCACGTCGGACATCAGCTTGGCCACAGCCTCGCACGACTCTGGCGCACTGCTGGGATAATAATCATTGAGCATCAGGTCCCAACGGTAGACCGACTGGCTGTAGTCGGCACTGAGCGTGACGCGGTTCGAGCCATTCACGTTGCAGTTGTAGGAGTGGCTGCCACGACCCACGTCGGGCCACTGGTGATAATTCATGATCTGAGCCATCGCTGTCGCCACACATCCAGTGACGGCACGTGCTGTACCATCGTTATAGGTGGGGCACTGGTCGTTGTAGGGAGCCCCCTGGTCCCAGTGTGATTTCATCAGCGGCTGCACCTCGGTGGCGCGGGGAGCTGGTTTATAGGCCACCGCACCGTCATGGGACTGGAGGTACTCAATCTGCCTGTTCATCTCATCCACCCAGTACTGCACATTGGATGGCAGACTGACCTGCGAGAAATCGCTCTCGGCACCATAGGCCAAAACCTGCGGCAGACGGTCATCGCCGGCCACCACTACGAAACCGCTGTTCACACCACGGTCAAACACGTAAAACCGTTCTTGCTCGGCTGTGTAAACAAGCCGTGTTGCCGACTGGGGGCCACCAGGTGCCTTCAGGCGCGTGGATTTGGCTGAAAAAAAGTTGTCAGCGACTTGGCGGGCAGCCATCTCATCGACTCGTGCGGCATGCACATCGCACACCAGTGCCATCGCAACGGCAATGAAAAAAAATATACGTTTCATCATAAATTTACAGACTCCAGAAAATGTTGCTCGTTTTCTATTGCCCACAAAGGTAATGCAATTCGAGAAAATATGCAGCAATTTTGAAATAAAAACTGAATTTCTGGGGCTCTACCTCATCAATTGGGTGATGGTGGCGGCAACACGGCGGGCGGTTGTGTATTCCAGGGCGGCTTCGTTGGCACCCGGGCGACCCATGTAGAGGTCGGGATTGACATACTGCATCCCGCTGGGTTGAGGCTCACGGGCCGAGAAGTGGAACTCCAGCAGGCCTGTCGCCTCATGGATGTCACGGATGTTCTGTTCGGTCACGCCACTGCCGGCCATGAGACTGATACGTCCTGCCGCCTGGCGGTTGAGACGCGATAGCAGTTCCACGCCCTGCAAGGCCTTGGGCTGCTGGCCCGAGGTGAGGATGCGGTCAAAGCCCAGCGCTATCACGTCCTCAAGGGCCTGGCTGGGGGCTGCCGCACGGTCAAAGGCCCGGTGCATCGTCACGCTCATCCCCCGGGAGCACTCCAGCAGGTAGCGGTTGCGCTCCATGTCGATGGTGCCATTGGCCTTGAGACAGCCGAACACCACGCCGTCCACGCCCAGCTTCCGGCACTGGTCGGCGGCCTTCTGCACGCCCTCCGGCGTGTTGAACTCCGGGCTTCTGGCGGTGAACAGGAACGTGCCGCCGTGCTGCATGATATCCGACACGCTGCGCACGCCCATCTCTTCCACGTCCCCGGTGAGCAGGCCGTTATATCCCCGGCGGATCCCATAAACCCTCATGCCCATGGAGATCCCGGTGCGGACCACAGCCCGGACCGCGGCGTTCATTCCAGGGGCGTCGCCCCCGCTGGTCAATACTGCAATACTTTTGGCGCCCATAGCAACTCCTCCGTTATTCATCATTGTGCTTTGCACAAAAATAGACAGTTTTATTATACTGGATTTGCGCAAATAATCAAGTAGCCCGCTGAAATTTATTCCACCATGGCCACGTTCTCCGCCCCCAGCAGGCCCCGCAGGGCCTCCAGCAGCTGGGGGCACACGGTGATGCGGCTCTTCCCCGGGGCCCGCAGCAGCTTCTGCTCCCCGGCCAGCGCCGCCTGGGCGTCCCGGCTCTCGGAGAGGATCTCCATGGTGAAGCCCGCCACCGCGGCCACCAGGCCCATGGTGTCCCCCAGCGCCCGCTCCGTGCTGGAAATCAGCACCGGGGTGATCTGCTCCTCCGTCAGGCCGGTGAAGCTGGCGTTGAACACCGTGCTCAGCTTGCGGATGAAGGCCTCCTCCACGGAAAACGGCAGGTGCATCAGCTTGTTCTTCACCTTGTTGCCGCTTAAAAGCGCCACGATGATGAAGGTGTTGGAGTCCACATAGATGATGTCGAAGCGCTTCACCGTGTCCGGCGTCCGCGCCGCCACGGCCAGCGCCGGGAGATTCGTCATGTCCGCGGCGATGCGCCCCACGTCCTGCATCATCTTGTCCAGCTAGATCGGAAGA
>ERZ842401.4236-NODE-4236-length-16895-cov-4.472031_pt1 | contig 16895 bp, 12 predicted proteins | sample MGYA00521270_ERZ842401 | MGnify/ENA primary metagenome ERZ842401 (study PRJEB31892, sample SAMEA3878208) | bioreactor metagenome | biome: Moose rumen | place: Sweden | collected 2011-10 | study: EMG produced TPA metagenomics assembly of the PRJEB12797 data set...
CGTGACTGGAGTTCAGACGTGTGCTCTTCCGATCTCGAGAATGGTGCGTTCTATCTGTTGGTAGGTTTCCTCCACGCTGCCCTGATGGCCCAGCGAGGCATGGACGGCGGTGATGAAGGCCTGTATCTGTGAGCGGTAGAAGCGGATGTAGTCGTCGCGCTCGGTATCGTCCTTCGGCTCGTGGTAGGTGCCGTCGTGGTAGTCCTGCGGGTGCTGCTCGTAGTCGTCCAAGCGCTCGATGACGCGCAGGGCCAGCGGCAGGGCCTCCAGGTCCCGCCCCGCGTCGCTCATCGCCTTCAACTTGCGCTTAGAGGTGACGACGTAGGTATCGAGCCAGTTGAACTGCCGGTGCTCGTGGTTCTCGAAGATGGCCAGCACGCTGTCCAGTTGCGCCATGCCCCGCTCGCGCTGTCCCATTCGGCAGAGTGCGGCGCCCACCTCGGCCTCTGTGCGCAGGGCTTCGGGTTCGGCATCGTCGCCCTGGCGGTGGCACACCTCAACGAGTTGCTGCGCCCGCTGCAACCACAGCAGCGTGTCCTTGTGCTGCCGTGCTGCGCCGACGAGAATCTCCAGCACATCCTGCTGCAAGGGCAGGTCTGCGCGGATAGAGTCGTACGTCAGCAGCCGCTCACCGATGACACGGGCCGAGTCGAAACGCACGCCCTCGCTGAAAGGCTGACTTCCTGGGGCCCGCTTCTGCAAGAAAGAGTCGAGCTGCGCCCCCGCCAGCGTCTTGCTATAGACAATGGCACGCACTAGGTCGCCCTGTACCTCGCTCAGATTTCCCACGATGACCGCCGAATCCACAATCTGCAGCGCCCGCAGGGGGTCGTAGTCATAGACATCCATCGCCGCCTGCTGGGTGTAAACGGTGTCTTGCGGTTGCGTACTTTTCTCCGGAGTCTGAGGATTCCTGCCTGCGCAGCCAAGCAGGGCCGTAACCACACATATTATATATAAATATGGGGAATGTCTCACATGTTCTTGTTTATACGTTTCTTGCGTGCAAAGGTAGCAATTATTTTCGAATAATCATGCCGATGAGCCGATATTTCTTTGGTTGAACTCAATCACTCGCCGTCAGGCGACCTCATTTCATCGTAGGAACAGATCACCAGACAGCGTGTTTTTATGCAGGCAAAAAAATGGTGCACCAAGTGCACCTCTTTAGCTACAGGCCGTCTTCCTACGGGCAGATGGCTGGTGCACCATGCAGAAAAATGGTGCACCAATTGTCCACCAAGTGGACTGAATCGTGCACCACCCCCTTTGCTCAAAATACGAACGCCGTTTGAAAAAATACGCACGCCTTTTTGGAAAATACGCACGCCTTTTTGAAAAATACGCACGCCTTTTTGGAAAATACGCACGCCTTTCTTTGGTAGTTTAGGAGTTTTATTTTTCTCCGTATGGTGATAAGTGCCTAATCCTAATTTGGAGTGCGCTACGCGCAGAAATTTTTCAAAATTATATTCAAAATTAAACAAATCATCTTCCTGCTTACCTCTTAACTCAGAGGCCTTTCTGTTATGCTTGAATAATTTTGGAACAAATTATGTTTAATTTCTTCGACGCGCGAAGCGAGTTGAACCTGATTACTTGCCGTCAGGCAACCCCATTTCATCGTGGCATCCTTCACCGGAAGTCACTGTCAGTCAGCGCGTTGAGTCCACCGTGAAGGGTTTCTCTCCTTTTACATTAAGATGCAAAGTATAGATGGAACGACTAGGCTAACCCTTTTGCATTGAAAAGCATGGCAACAGCCTCTTCGAGTTTAAGGATTTCCACGTATGGAAACTCATGCTTCGACAGATGCTGAAAATGCTTGTCGTCAGACACTATGCAAAGGGCCTTTGCCGCAACGGCACAGTCAACGAACTTGTTATCATCCGGGTCTGCCTCAATAACCTTGAAGCGATAGACTGGCGTCGTCAATATCGTATTGGGGCTATTTGTTATAATCTCCAACACGATGTCGGCCAGTTCTGCGCCAGCTTTTCTTTCCAGCACCTCCACATACTCGTCCAATATCTCAGTGGTGACACAAAGCTGATTGCGACCATCAAGAAACGACAGCCACAGCTCGTGGTTTCTGTTGCGCCTTGCCAAGCACTGCAGCAGGCTATTTGTATCAAGTACCAGTTTAGCCATCAGTTTTTGGCATGAAAGTCTTCCTCCATCCACTTGTCGAGGATCTCGTCGCTAAAGACTCCTTCCTCCCAGAGGCGATCTACTTCTGCATCTAACTTCTTCTGGAAGTGATGTGTCAGCACTTCTTGAATCTCATGCACAAACTCATCGCTTCCGTCAATGGAAAACAACTTCAACAGGTGCAGTTGGGCTGGAGTTAATGTTTTTGCAGTCATGGTCATGTTGTTTTATGGCTGCAAAGATAACATGTTTTTCTGAAACCGCCAAATGTTTTTGGCAGTTTTCCTTGTCCAGATGGTGTGTCAATAAGTCAAAGAACTCGTCCTTTCGTTCATTCGTCTAAGACCTTTCGTCCCTTCGTCTATTCGTCTAGGATACGGAGGGCCTCGCGGTTGCGGCTGACGTCGAGGCCTTGCTGCTGGGCGTGGTCGAGGTGGCGCGCGGCGTCGTCATACTGCTCGCGGAGGATGCAGAGCACGGCGCGTGCGTTCTCGGCTGCGGCGCTACTGCCCGCCTGCTGCAGCAGCGTCTCGGCCTTCAGCAGGTCGTGCTGCTGTATGGCCACGTTGGCCAGGTTGACATTGGCAGCCTCATCGTCGGGATAGTAGTTCAGGGCCATCTGCATGGCGCGGTTGTAGTCGTCGCTGAAGGCGGGGAAGGTCTGTGCCACGCGCCAGAACTCATAGAGCGACAGCTGGTGGGGCTTGCTGCGGTAGATGTCCAGGCACTCCTCGATGGTGTTGAACTGGCGGATATTGAAGGTGATCTCATAATCCGAGCGGCGAAGGCCGGGATAGACGTTCTGCAGCAGGTAGCGGTACTCCTGCGGATAGCGCTGGCGGATGCGTGCCTCCTTCGGATCGGGCTGCAGCGAGGGATCTTGTATGAGTGCCAGTATCTCCGTGCGGTGGGGCAGCACGTCGGTGCCCGTCTGCTCTACTGCCTCGCGCAGGCCTATCCAGTTCTCGGGCGTGGCCTCGGCGGGGGCGAAGACGCTGGCGGGAAGGCCGTATTTGCTGCGCACCCAGTCGGTGAGGCTCTGTGCGCGGTTGGTGGCCAGCATGCGGTTGTGCTCATAGGGCGACTCGGGGCTGGCCCATCCGTGAATCTTGATTTGCTCAACGGTGATGTTCTTGTCGGCCACCATGATGTCGAGCGTGTCGGTGATTTTCCGCAGCTCGGTGGCGTTGTTCATATAGTCGGGCTTCATCTCCCAGCGGTCCACCACGAAGGTTATATAGGCCGTGCCGTGCAGCTCCTGCGACGGCTTGTCGGGGGCGGGCTCCTGGTTGGCCAGCTCGATGAGCTCGTAGGGATTGGGCCTTGTCAGCGTTCCCAGGGCGAGCAGCTCGGAATCCATCGGATTGCCGCATCCGCAGAGGTCGCACTCCAGCAGCACCTGGGCCGAATGGTGCCAAGGCTGGCTGGCGGTGGCGTCGGTATAGCTGTAGGTCTGGGGCTTCCCGTTCTGCCGCCGCATGCTGACGCAGTTGTTGCGGTAGAGGGGGTCGATGCCGTCGCGCTGGAAGACGATGTCCTGCCTGCGCCCGCTGACGATGACCGTCTTCAGGCGCACGCTCTGCGTGCTGTCGGCCGAGCGGAGGATGGGCGTGAAGGCGCGATAGCGGTTGGAGGGCACGTGCAGCGAGTCGAGCACCAGGTCGAGGGTTACTACGGTGCGGTCGGCGGCGGGCGTGACGGTCATATTCTCCGTTCGCACGATATTCTTGAGATGGTTGTCTGCCAGGCGGAAGGTGTTCTGAGCGCCGGTGGCAAGGGTGGTGGCTATGAGGAGTGCCACGGCAGGAATGCGGAGGTGTTTCATCATGTTCAGCATCAGGCGGGGGGTTAGAACAGGTACATCAGTGAGAGGGCGGCCTTGGTGGGGCCCACATATATCTTGTGGCCATCGTCAACCTTACTGCCGCAGAAGCCACATTTGAATTTGTCGTAGTCGATATAGGCGGCGCCAATGCCGATGGCGGCTTCAAAATTCCAGTGCTTCGACATCACCCACTGGTAGCCGTAGCTCAATCCGCCGCCGGCAAACCACCCCTCGAAGCGGTGGTCTTGCAGCTCGTCCCACCATCCCAGGGGCATCTTGATGTTGGTGGCATCATACTGCCCGCCAAAGGCATGGATGCCGATGAAGGAGCCATTGAAACGGTGGCAGAACCAATAGCGGTACTCGGGGTTCACCACCCAGTGCTTCAGGTACTTGCGGTCGTCGCCATGACCGAACTTCCAGGGATGAAGGCCGTAGAAGGCTTGAAGGGAATGCTTCTTGCCCATGCCGATTTCCAATCCGACGTTGGGGGTCGCTGTGGCATCGTAAAGCAGATTAGTCTTCAATGCTACCTGTTGGGCACATACGGACAATGTTTTCACAGTAAGGATGACGGCAATAGCAGCCATCCTCCACTTGAACAAATTATTCATATAGGTATAGTATTATTCCTTAGGGATGGCAAAGTTAACCATTTTTTTCTTAACGGCCAAGCAGAATGACGATTTTTTGAACAATTCGAACAAAAAAAGAACAATATGGCAAAAGAAATGGGTTTAATCAAAATAGGAGTTTAGACTTCCCTTTCCTGCGAAGCTTATGTCACTGTGCTCTTAGGTCGCTGGGCTTGCGTCCGGTCTTAATCTTGAATTTCGAGGAGAAGTAGTCGGGCGACTCGAAATTGAGGCGATAGGCTATCTCCTTGATGCTCATGGCGGTGGTGGTGAGCAGCTCCTTGGCACGCTGCAAGCGGAGGTCCTGCTGATAGGTGGCCGGCGAGAGTCCGGTGTGCTCCTTGAAGAGCTTGCGGAAATTGGAGTAGCTCATGCCCAGGTCTTCGGCCACCTGCTGAATGGTGAGCGACGACTCCAGCTCTTCGCGGATGCGCAGCCGGGCACGGTTGATCAGGTCCACGTGGGTCTGGCTGCGGTGCTGCAGCTGGATGTTGCGCTCCTTGGAGTACATCAGGCCGATGAGCAGGTTGACGATGCCCGCCATGACCTGCTGTGAGTGGGCAGCCTCCTCGATGGCGGCATCGAAGGCGCTCTTGTAGAGGCGGACGATGGTGTCGGAGAAGCCCACGTGGTAGATGGGCTTGGTGGGGGAGAGGAAGCCGGCGCGCACGCGGTCGTCCATGTTGTGGCCGCGGAAGCCTATCCAGTACTTCTTCCAGCCATGAGGGCCGGTGGGGTGATAGGAATGCCACTCGCCGGGGAAGAGCAGGAAGAAGTCGCCCTCTTTCAGGTTGGCTTCCGGCACCGTGCGGCTATGGAAGATGCCCTCGCCCTCGATGATGTAGAGCAGCTGGTATTCAGGCAGCGTGCGCCCTTTTTCCAGGTCGAAGTAGTAGCCGTCGGCATGGCCGCGGGTGGGGTAGGGGTCGCCGTTGGCTATTTCCTCATAGCCGATGGTGGTCACGGTGAGTCCCCACTGTTCATCGCGCTCGCTGGCGAGCATGTATTTGCTGGTTTGCATAGTTTTGACTTTAGGTTTTTGTTTTGACTACAGACTTTAGATTGGCTACGGACTTCAGGATGCTGGCTCTTTCTTGCAGGGGATGAAGAGCCAGTAGGTGGAGCCGCTGCGCTCGTCCTGCTGTCTGTCGCTGTCGGTATGAGTGCCTTCACAGTAGATATAGAGGCCTTTGCGACCGCTGTCCTCCTCTTGCTGATAGCGGTAGCCGATGCGGAGGATGCCCTGCGAGCCGTGGCTGACGGCGCGGCTTACATAGCCGGCAAGCACCTGCTGCACGTGGCTGACGTCGATGCGTGTGGGGAAGGTGTCGTAGGGATTCTCTTCGACCAGCGTGACCGGCGACTCTTTTCCTGCCTGTTGCTGCAAGGCGAGGAAGATGTTGTCGAAGGCCACGGCGAAGTCGGCCCTTCCCTCGTAGAGGGCGCGGGCCATGGGGGGCAGGTTCGACAGCGCTTCAAACTTGCAGGCCGTCTCGTGGTTGGTTATCTCCTCCTGCTCGTAGTTGGTGACGTCGTGGATGGCGTTGATGATATAGGCGGGCTGCCCGTCGCCGTCGGTCTCGACGATGGCATGGCCGTGCAGGTAGAGCCATGTGCTGTCGTCATCGTAGCTCTTCCACCGCTTGTTCAGCACGAATTTCTTCTCGCGGCCGTTGAGCAGGCGCTCTATCTTGTGGCGGAATTCCTCTTGTTCGCTTGGATGGATGTGCTGGGTGAACTCCGAGAGGCTGATGCCTTTCTCGGGCAGCAGGCTGCCGTACTGGTTCTTCATCTCGTCGTGCCTGATGTCGTACTCCGTCACGTCGAAGCTGCCCATGTGCAGGGCGCGGATCATCATGTTGTTCAGCTCGGTAGACTTGCGCGTGGCAGCCTTCACATGGCGCCTGGCCAGCAGGTTGAACAGATAGAAGAGGGCTGCCAGCAGCACGATGCCGCCGGCGATGAGGAGGTTGAGGGGCAGCGTACGCTGATGTTCCTGGCTGGGGCGGCGCCAATTGTCGATGATGGCCTGTATGTCGCCACTCTGTTTCAGGCGCGAGAATTGGTCGTCGAGGGCGTCTACCAGCTCGCGGTCGTGGCCGATGATGTAGATGTCGCACACGGGGATGGGCACGTCGTGCAGCACAATGCCGTCGAGGTCGTACTCGTGAATCTTCCACTTCAGCATGTCCTCGCTCCATACGAAGTATTTGTAGATGCTGTCGGTCAGGCCGGTGAGGGCCACCTTGGGCGACTGATAGGCTATCTTGTCGATATAGGCCGGACTGACGTCGCGGAAGAAGTAGGTGGAATAGGAGGCGGGCTTGAGCACTACGCCCTCGGTGAGCAGCTGCTGCATGGATACGCTGCCGGCAGTGTCGGTGCCCAGCGTGGCGGCCATGATGTGGTAGTAGTTGACGATGTTGTCCGAATAGACGAAGTCGCTGTCGGGATAGGTGTTGGAGAAGGCCAGTATGATGTCGGCATCGCCGCGTTCAAACATCTTTGTGGCAATGCTCCAGTCCTTCAGTACATACTTGTAGGGCAGGTCCATCTCCCTGCACACCCTGTCCATGGTTTCCACGTTGGTGCCCGAAGGCTGTCCGTCGCCGTTGAGGAACTCGTAGGGCGGGGCATCCCAGTCGCCCACGATGATGAGCGGGTGCTCGGGCGTGAACTTCTGCTTCCATTGCTGTGCCATGGCCAGCTGGAAGCTGAGCAGGAGGGCGATGGCCATGATCAGCTGGCGGGCAATGGCAAAGAATCCCAGGGGCTCCTTCTTCTCGTCGGGCACCATGATGATGCAGTACTCGCATGCCGGCTCCTGCTGCCAGGCGTGCATGCCGTCGAGCTCGCTGATGTCGACGCTGCCGATGCTGAACAGGTCGTAGATGGACGGGCGGCGTTCCAGGACCTCGGCGGCTTGGCAGCCGTAAATCTGGCAGGCCTTCTCGTTTATCTCCTTCAGCAGGCCATACTTGTTGAAGTACATGATGCCCACTAGCCGGGTGTTGAAGAGTTTGTGATAGTGAAGGGTCAGCTCGTTGGCCTGATGCTGTAGCTCGATGGTCTCGGTGACGTCTTTCTTCGTGCCGATGATGGCGGTGACTTTCCCGTGGCTGTTGCGGCGCAGCACGCTGACGGCGATGATGTAGTCGCGCACTTCGCCGCTGCCCTCCTCCATGTCCTTGGCCTTGATGCTGAGCCTCACCTCTTCTTCCTTCCCGTCGGCAGGCGCAGGCGTGGCGGCCAGGCGGAAGATGGTGTTGCGCAGCAGCTGATAGTCCTCGGGCGAATAGCGCTGCGAGAACTCTTCGGGGGTGTAGGTATAGGCGGCCTGTCCGTTTTCGTTGCGCCAGGTGAACTGCTGGGCCTTCACGTCGTAGGTCCAGATGTGCACCTCGCTGGTCTCCAGGATGAGGGCCAGGCGATGGAAGCGCCTGTTGTTCTCGCGGTTGATGCGGCGGCCTTGCAGCCGGTAGATGAATCCGTAGGCCAGGATGACGACGAGCAGCAGCGCAATTCCCGCGACGGCATACCACACCCACGGCGGTAGCACCTTCTCGCGGCGCTCAGGGTAGAACCACTTGTTCTGCAAGGGGGTGATGAGCTTCTCGGAGTTCAGCACGTCGTAAATGCTGTCCATGCTGGCCAGCAGCTGCGGGTCGTTCGACATGAACTTATATTCGCCGTGGGGCATGTTGACAGGGGTGATGACCAGGTTGTCGAGCCGATAGCGGCGGACCAGCCACTTCAGCCCCAGGTTGTTCCACAGGACGATGCCGTTCTCCTGGCTGCTCATGGTCAGCATCGCTTCCGTAATGTCGGTAGTGACCTTGGCGTTTTCGCCCCATCCCTGGTTCACCATCAGGTGGTAGGCCAGGCTGCCGGCATTGACGGTGACCTGCTGGTGGGCCAGGTCGCTGAAGGTGTGGATGGTCACGGGCTGGCTGCGGGGGGTGGCCACACTCTGCGTGAACAGGGTGATGGCGGTGTTGCCGTATTGGCCGTATTCGTCGTGGAAGCCGGCGGCGATGCCCAGCATCAGGTCGGAGCGGCCTTCCCTCAGGTCGTTGAACACCTCGGGCTGTGATTTGAGCTTGATGGCGTAGGGGATATGGAGCCTGTCGAGGATGAGGCGCACCAGGTCCACGCTGTAGCCGTCGGGCTCGCCTTTTACGTTCTGGAAGGTGTAGGGCCACAGGTCCCACGAGCCTTCATAGATGAGCGGCGCATCCTTGGTGTAGTTCCTGCTGGCGGGCAGGGGAGGACCAGCCTCTTCTTCCTGCTGCTGCATGCTGTCGGCAGGCAGCGGGGCGGCGGGCGCCTCTGCCTGTTGCGCAGCAGCTCCAAATGGCAGAATGAGGGCTGTGGCCAGCGCGAGGATTATGCTACGGTATGTCATAAAAGATTTATTGTTTCCTTGTAGTTAAGTTTCTGTCGTTTTTACCCCCCCTCTATGGGGTCGCTGAGCACTGGGCAGGGCACCCATATCCAGAAGGTGGATCCGCAGCCGTCGCCCTCGCTGTCGACGCCGATGTGGCCGTTGGCACGCTCGGCAATGGCCTTACAGATGTTCAGGCCCAGGCCGGTGCCCTGCACGAAGTCGTTCAGCTTGACGAAGCGGTCGAACACCTTCTTCTGCTTTTCCTTGGGAATGCCGGTTCCGGTATCTTCGCAATACATATAGATGCCTTTCCGCTGCTCGCTCTCTTCTTCTGCCTGATAGCGGTAGCCAATGCGGATGTGGCCCTGGTGGGTGTACTTCACGGCGTTGGTCACGAAGTTGGTGATGACCTGCTGCATGCGGCCCTTGTCGAGAATGGTGGTGAAGTGCTGGTAGGGATTCTCGACAATGAATTCCACGCCGGGCTCCTGCACGCGTTGCGACAGCGAAAGGGCGATGACGTTGAAGAACTCGGCAAAGTCTACCTCCTCGGGCTTGATCTCCAGCGGCTTGACGTCCATGGTCGAGGCTTCAAAGATGTCGTTGATGAGGCGCATCAGCATGTCGCAGTTGTTGCGTATGATGTGGACGAACTCCTTCCGCTCTTCCGTAGAGCCGACCATGTGCAGCAGGTCGGAGAAGCCCATGATGGCGTTCAGCGGCGTGCGGATCTCGTGGGTCATGTTGGCCAGGAAGGTGCTCTTCAGCATGCCCGAGTTCTCGGCGCGTGCCGTTTCCTCCTTCAGCCGCTCCTGGGCTTCCATCAGCTCGGTGACATCGCGCACGATGCCGAACAGCTGGGTGACATTTCCCTTCTCATCGGTCAGCGGCATGCCGCTGATAGCCAGCCAGCAGGGTTTGTCGCTGGTGGGCGTATAGTAGAAATGATGCACCATGTTGAACGGCTGCCTGACGGCACTCAGCTCTTGGGCCATCTTTGCAGCAGCCAAACGGTCTTCCTCGTACATGCTCTGTACGTGTTCTTCCATGGTTCTGGTGAACTCCACCTTGTTGAGCGTGTGGGAGAAAGAGATAATGCCGGTTTTCAGGTCTGACCTCCACACAAACATGTTGCAGTTCTCCATCAGCGTCTTCATTTCCTGCTCATAGAGGGTGTTGGTGGCTTCCATCTGGTGCAGGGCCTTGGTCTGGCGGCTCAGCTCCAGGTACATGGCACGTTCGGCGGTCACATCGCGCGCGGATATAATATAGTATAGCAGCTCATCGTTCTCATCGAAGGCCGGGCGCACCCTGAATTCAATGTACTTGTCGATATTGATTTCGGGGTAGTACATGTGCTGGCAGATGTGGAAGGCTTCATTACTGCCGGGGTCGAAGTCGCCTTGCAGAATATCTATGTCGAACAGATTCTGCTGGCGGAAGAAGTCCACGCTTTCTTCGGTGATTCCGCACAGCTTCTTCATGTTTTCGTTCAGGTCGATAAGCATCCCGTCCTTATCGTAGAACGACATGGCGAGGAGCGTAGAGTCGAACATCTTCTGATAGCGCTGACCGCGCTCCTGGATTTGATGCTCTTCTTTTATTTCCTCCGTAATGTCGCGCGTGGTGAAAATGACGTTTATGGGGTGTCCGTACTCGTCGTATTCCGTGAATGAATAGCCCGAGATGACAATCCAGTTCGGCTGCTCCAGCGTGTTGTTGTTCCAGCGTATGGTGAAGGGGGTGGCCTGATGGTCTTCCAAGTTGCGGTTGCGGTCTCTTTCTATCGTGGCTTGCCGGTCATCAGGATGAATGTAGGCCGTCATTTCCTCGAATGTCAGGCCCTCGTCGGGCAGGGCATCGCCATGCTGGTTATAGACGTGATTGTGTTTGTAGTCGTAGACCATGACATAGTAGCTGCCCATGTTCAGCGCCTGGTGCATCATGGCTTCCAGGTCGCGGTTGTTGCGCACGGCGTTCTTCACCCGCAGCTTGATAAGGCGGTAGACGGCAAAGATGAACAGCGACACCAGGATGATGGCCAGGGCGATGTAGAAGGGCAACATCGAAGTGTGGGGCGCCACGGCATCCGGGTGGAACCAGCGGTTGCGCAGGTGGTCAATCTCGCCGCTCTGCTGCAAGCGTGCAAACTGGTTGTCGATGTCGTCGATGAGCTTCTTGTCGTAGCCAACGATGTGAATCTCCCTGGCTGGCAGGTCGAAGTCGTGCAGGCTGATGCTGTGCAGGTTGTACTCTTTAACCTTCCATTCCATCGGCTCCTCGCCCCAGAGGAAGTAGTCGTATTTCCCGTTTTCAAGGCCGGCCAGCGCCTCGCGGGGGGTGGCAAACTGCGGATTGATGCTGTCGATGATGCTGTGCAGCGCGGTTTCCATGATGGAGTCGTTGCTCGCATTGAGCACGGTGTGGCTGTTGTGGAACAGGTCTTCCGGTCTGGTGGCGACGGGCGAGCCGTTCTTTGAGGCTACTATGGGCTTGTAGTAGTGCAGGATGCTGCGTGAGCGGACATAGCTGCTGTCTTCTTCCTGCATGAAGCGGTTCTTATAGTCCACGATGAGGTCGGCTTCGCGGTCCATGAAGGCTTTGATGCCCTGCTTGCGGGCGTTCATCATGAACTCGTGGGGAATGTCCAGCTGCTTCAGTATTCTGTGCAGTACATCGATATTGAATCCTGCCGACTTGCCCTCGCTGTTGATGAATTCGTAGGGGGCAAAGTCCCAGTCGCAGGCAATGATAATGGTCTTGCCCGCTTGGGCGCTGGCTGGCGCTGCGTGGCCTGCCAGCATGCATAGCAGCATCAGTAGCTTTGCCACCAGGGAGGAATGGTATATGGTGTTCTGCTTGTGCATGGTGAGGTCTATTTTTCAATTTTGTGTTCAACGGTAATGGCTTCGCAGGGCAGGGAAATCCAGACGGAGGTGCCCTTGCCCATTTCGCTGTTGACTTCGATGGTGCCGCCCAGCTGGGTGATCAGCTCCTTGCAGATAGGCATGCCCAGGCCGGTGCCGCCCTGGTTGGCGTTGGCCGAGGTGTTGAAGCGCTCGAAGATGTGCTCCAGCTTGCTGGGAGCGATGCCTTCGCCGGTGTCGTCGACGGCAATGACCAGCCTGCCGGCGATGTATTCGTAGCGGGCTCGCACGGTGCCTTGCGTGGTGTGCTCCACGGCATTGGTTATGACCTGCTGGATGATGCGTCCGATGTTGGCGTCGTCGATGTTGACCACGAGCTGGCTGTATTGGTTTTCGACCACATATTTCACGCCTTCCCGCTGCTTGTGTGCCCAGCCCATGTGGCAATGGCCCTCGAAAGTCTGCGAGAAGTCGCAGGGCTGGGGATTTATTTCCACCATCTTGGCATCGAGGCGCGAAAGGAAGAGGATGTCGTTGATGAGGTCGAGCAGGTAGGCCGAGTTCTTCTTTATCTCGTCGATGAACACTTCCTCCTCTTCGGGGCTGTGGTCCTTCTCGAACATTTCGGCAAAGCCCACCACGATGTTGAGCGGAGTGCGTATCTCATAGCACATGTTGTGCAGGAACTTGTTCTTCACCTGCTCAATTTCCTGGGCCTTTTCTGTTTCCTGCATCAGCAGCATCTCGGTGTGCATCATCTCCGTGGTGTCGCGGCAGATGCCAGAGTAGCGCACGATGTTGCCATTGTTGTCGCGGGTGGGGAAGAGCTGCAGCTGCAAGCAAAGAATCTTTCCGTCGCTGAGGCGCAGGTTGGTCTTCACGTCGCAGTTCATGGTCATGTCGGCATGGCGGTCCATGGCGCGGAACAGCCTCATCACCTGCCGCTCCGACTCGCGCGACGTCAGTTGCAGGCAGCGCTGCTGCGTGAGCACATATTGTGCTTCGTGCATGCGGTGATAGATGGCCATCATGTGGGTCTTCGGCGTATAGGTGACCATGCGCACACCGCCCACCTGCATGGCATAGTTGATGTTGTCCACATGGGCCGTGACGGCCTCGGTGGCCTTGCCCAGCTGTGAGACGGTTTCCTTGGCGCGGCTGTAGGTCTCGGCCACTTCCGTCACGTCGCGCCCGGTTCCGTATGCTCCCAGCAGCTTGTGTTCCTCGTTGTACACGGGCACCACTTGCAGCTCGTAGTACATGACGTTCTTCAGCTTGCGCGACTTGATATTGCGGTTTTCCGTAGGCGTGTTCAGGAACAGGGTGGCATTATAGCGCTCTTCGTTGTTTCCGAAGACGTCGAAGTTGAACTCGTAGGCACCGATAAGGTCGCGAATGTTGACGTGCTCCTTCAGCGTGTCTTGCAGGTTCATGTGGAAGGTCTGCTGTGCGCGCTGGTTCATGTTGGCGATGTAGCCGTCCTCGTCGTAATAGACCATATCGACCATGGCGGTGCTGAACACGTCTTCATAGCGGCGCGTCAGTTCCTCGGTTCGCTGCTGTCGTTCGTGGACTTCGGTGATGTCGGCCTTGGTGCCGATGATGACGCTGGGGCGTCCTTTCTCCTTGCGTAGCACCTTCAGGTTGATGTTGTAGGAACGCTCTTCGCCATTTGCGCCATCCTTGGCGTTCAGCTCCAGTTGCAGCTCTTGTTGCTTCCCGCTGGCCACCGAGGCAATGGCAGCCTTCAGCCGCCGGAAGTCTTCAGGATGATAGCGGTGCGAGAACTCCTCTTCCGAGAAGCGGCGCTCGGCGTTTCCGCTGTCGCCATGCCAGGTGAAGGTCTTGTTGTGCACGTTATAAGTCCATATCCTCACGCTGAATGTCTTCAGGATCAGGGCCAGGCGGGCATTGCGCAGCCTGGTTTCGTGGGTGGCCTTGCGCTCGCGCACATGATAAATCAGGCTGATGACGATGAGCAGCAGGGCGAGCAGCGCCATGCTGGCTATGAGGTACCACACCCATGCCGGTGTCGGCTCTTCAAAGTCTTCTTCGGGATGGAACCACTTTGTCTGCAGCGCCTGCAAGCGGTTGCTGGCTGCCAGCTCGGCATATTTGTCGTCGAGCTGCTTCAGCAGGCGCTCGTCGTTGGCCATGAAACGGTAGTCGCCCGACGGCATGTCGACTGGCGTCAGCTGCAAGTTGTCGGCGTGGTATTTGTTGATGAGCCACTTCAGCGACATGGTGTTCCACAGCACCTGTCCGTGCCTTTCGGCACTCACCATCTGTATAGCCTTGTCCATGTCGTTATAGCCCGTGGCATTTGCCCCCCATCCGCGGTCCTGCATCAGGTGGTGACTGAAGCTGCCCGTGTGGACGATGACCTTCTGCAGGGCCAGGTCTTCCACCGTGTGCACTGCCGGCGACTCGTTCTTCGGGTGGGCTATGGAGTGGGTGAAGAGGTGGATGACGTTCTTGCCGTAGTGCATCGTGTAGTCGTCGTGGAAATTGGCCACCATGCCCAGCATCAGGTCGGCCTTGCCGCTGCGCAGGTCTTCCAGGGCCTGCTGGGTGGGCTTCAGGTGGATGACGTAGGGGATGTTCAGCTCCTCGAAGATGAGCTTCAGCAGCTCCACATTGTAGCCGGTGGGCTCGCCCTGGTCGTCCAGGAAGACGTAGGGCCACAGGTCCCATGCATCTTCATAGACCAGCGGCGCCTCCTGGGTGTATTCTCGTTGGAATTCTGTCTGGGCTGTCGCAGCGAAGGGCAGCACCAGAAGTGCCGCCGCCGCAAGGACCCATTTCTTCCAATAGTAGTTGCTCATGCCAGTATCATTTTCCGTAGTTCTTTTTCAGCACTGCCACCACCTGGTCGGCTATTTGCTGCATGCCATTCACGTTGGGGTGGCCGGCCGTCTTGTCGATGTTGCTGAGCTTGATGACAGGTATGCCATAGTGCTGGCAGATGTCACCGACGGCACTGTTGATGCTCTCCTTCAGGTCGCAGTTCAGGATGTAGTAGACGTCGGCTGTGGGGTAGCGGTCCTTCAGGTGGTGCAGCAGATAGGCCAGCGCAGGGCGGAAGGTGTAGAGGTCGGCCCGCTTCCAGCCTTCGTATTTGAATTCGCCCAGCGGCGCGCCGCACCAGGAGTCGTTGGTGGCACCCAGCAGCAGGATGACGTCGGGGCTGCCCAGGCTCTTGTGGCGGGTGATGAACGAGCGGTGCGTATAGTCGGCATCGCCATAGCCCGTGTTGCAGATGGTAGAGCCGCTCCACGAATTGTTCACTTCCAGCTTCCAGCCCATGCGGTCGATGACTTGCCACCACCACGTCTGCCTCACCGTCTTCACGTCGGTGCGCTTGGCATCGTTGGCATTCAGGAAATACCACGTTTCCATCGAGTCGGGGGTGAGATAGCCTTCAAAGGTGGAATAAGAGTCGCCGAAAATGGTCACAGAAGGCTTTGCCTGCGAGAATGCGCTGAGCACACACGACAGCGCGAAAGCTGAGAGTAGTAGCGTTTTTTTCATTCAGGTTTTTATTTATTGTGTTGCAAAGATAAGAATAATGTTTGATTTTTAGGGCAATTTACGGAATTTTAACGTATTCCGTGCCCAATAAAAACGCCTTTGGGGCAAATAGCGCCACTATTTGCCCCAAAGGAATGTCTGTTTTCGCCTGAAGTCTATTTGTTGACCACTTTTCTCGTTTCGGTGCCAACCTTCACGATGTACACTCCCTTGATGAGTGTCTTCAGGTCGTACGATCCGCTTGTCGTGGTGCTGAACACCTTTTCTCCCTTCATGTTGTAGAGGGCTACCGACTCGCCCGGAGCCACGGTGGCACGCAGCACGCCGTCGGTGAACTGCATCTTCGACTGCATGGCGGTGGCGGTAATGCCTGTCGGACTGTTCGAGAAGAACATCTTCGACAGGTCCGACAGCGGCAACTGCTGGGTGGTGCCGTCGGTCAGATGAAGCACCATGTTGGTAGCGTCGAAGGTGATTTTCTGAATGTTGCTCACCACGAAGCTGGTCTCTCCCGCAGTCTGTGTAACGGTCAGATACTGATAGTTGTCGGCAAGGGCTGAAGTGCTCAGCATGAGCAGTGCAGAAACGATAAGTGTGCGGATAGTCTTCATAAGTCAATCTTGTTTTGGGTGCAAAGATAGGCATTATTTTGTAAAAAACGCATGCCTTTAGTGTTTTTTTAACGAAAAATGTTGCAAGTACCAAATAAAATGCCTAAATTTGTCAGCAGAAAACAAAATTGAGACGTGAAACAGAAGAAAAAGGAACTGATGTATCAGCAATACGGAAAGTATTGCCTTGACATGTCAAAGTTGGTGTTCGGTGGTATTATCTTGGCAGCCATTATGGATATGGGAGTGGATAGCATGAAGCTCTTGCTGGTAGGATTCTTCATTGTCGCCGCATTTGCTTTTCTAGGTTTTAGGTTATATTCAAAATCGAGATAATTATGGAGTTGATATTTTTTTTATTAGCGTCAGTAATAGCTGCTTATTTGGGCGGATATTGGATAGAGCGTAAATACTCAAAAATGGAAGAGAACTAAAGCTTATATTATATGTTAGACGTAAAAGAAACTTTGCAGAAAAGCGAGGAGCGCATGGAAATGGCAGCCATGTTCCTGGAGGAGGAGCTGAACCGTATTCGTGCCGGCCGTGCTAACGTGGCCATCCTCGACGGAGTGAGAGTAGTGAGCTACGGCTCGAAAGTCCCCCTGAACCAAGTGGCCACCGTCAACTGCCCTGACGCGCGAACCATCGCCATCAAGCCGTGGGACCGCAAGCAGATAAAGGACATTGAGAAGGCCATCATGGACAGCGATGTGGGCATCACGCCTGAGAATAATGGCGAGGTGATTCGCCTGGCCATTCCCCAGCCCACGGAGGAACGCCGCCGCGACCTGGTGAAGCAGTGCAACAAGATTGCCGAGAAAGCCAAGGTGGAAGTGCGCAACGTCCGTGCCGACATCAAGGACAAACTGAAGAAGGCCATCAAGGACG
>ERZ842401.4238-NODE-4238-length-16891-cov-6.446900_pt1 | contig 16891 bp, 10 predicted proteins | sample MGYA00521270_ERZ842401 | MGnify/ENA primary metagenome ERZ842401 (study PRJEB31892, sample SAMEA3878208) | bioreactor metagenome | biome: Moose rumen | place: Sweden | collected 2011-10 | study: EMG produced TPA metagenomics assembly of the PRJEB12797 data set...
ACTTTGGCGGCATACGCATCGAAGACGACATACTGGTTACCAACGACGGCTGCCGTGTGCTTGGCAAACCCATCCCAAAAACAGTAAAAGAAATTGAAGAAACCATGGCGCAGTAACACGCTGCACCACGGCAAATGCCGGCATGCAACCTTTTCGAGTCCTGTTGTATCGTTGGTATAAATAATTAGGACTCAGCAAATTAAAATCTTTTACAATATGGAAGAATTCAACCAAAACGAAATGCAGAACCAACAGATGTACAACGAAGTTCCGCAACCCGGATCCCAAGCTCCGCAGAGCAACGGCGGCATCGACTGGGGTGGCGACATTGTCCGCTTTTTCACCCACGACCTTTTGGAGATGCTCCTTGCCGTGATTAAACGCCCGGCCACCGGAGCGCAGAAATGGCTCGACGAAACCAAGTCGAAATCTATAGTTATGCCTATCTGCATGACTGTGTTGTCTTTTGTGCTTGTAACATTTCTCTCGTTTCTGATTGCACGAATCAAGTTGGGTGAGTATATGGGCTTTATGGGTTTCAAGTTTGGTACATTTTTGGCTTTGGGCACTATGCCAGTGTTCTTTGCCTGTTTTGTTGCAGCGGCAATGTTCGGTCTTTTTGCAATAAAGAAAAATCCCGATTATATTTTGGCAATACGTCATGCTGGAGTGCATGTTTTCCTTTTCACACTTGCTGTGATAGCCATGCTTACTGTAGTGATTGTTTTTGGAGGCAGTAAATTTGGAATTTTGATTATGGCTCTGGCGCTGATATGTGCCATTTCGATGGGATTTAGTATTGCCCGTACCGCCATTAAACAGTATGAACCTGAAGGCAAAGAGTGTTTTTCTTGGTATCTTGCCCCCCTGGCAATTATCATATCGTTGTGGCTGGCCTACCTCATTTCATCCGCAATGATGCCCAAAACGATACTTTCGTTGTTTATGTGATTTTTGTCGGGTACAATAGCATAAACAAAAAAAGAGAGCTTACGGGCTCTCTTTTTTTATGCCATTACTGCTCGTGGCGTTGCGAATAAACACATCCGCAATAGTCTTGCCGGTAAAGTCCGTGTTGCCGCGCGGCAGCGAGAAAAAGTAGAGGCGATGTGCGCATAGACCAAAAGACAAAACGCATAGCCTGAAAATCGGGAACTTGCGCCGCCGGCGCGAATTGGGTCTGCACTCTTCCAATCAGTAATATACATCCTTTAAAAATCTCCCCCAGACAAGACTGTCTGTTTTTTTGCTTCCCGCATATGCTTTTATGAGGTTTTTCAAAAAGTTTTCCCTGACACAAAAAAAAATATGTATATTTGCAAACAACAGTGTCGCACATTTTGGCGCGATAATGCCTTGTAAACGTGAATATTAACTTCGAGGATGCAAATAAAGGGATGAAAAATGGGAAAATTATCATCCGTCATGATTGCCATTTTGGGTGTTGTGGCCATGATTTTTGCCGCCGTCCGCGACCACGAGGGGAACTGGTGGAGGAGATGGTAGGGAGTTGGGTTTTTGGTAGTCTTTTTGTGTGCCAATATCGTCACTTAATTCCGTGAAAGCAATATGCAACTGTAAATTTAGGTATTATGAAGAAGTTTTTGTCGAAAATTATCCTGCTTTTGCTCGTAGCTCCGTCGTATTATGCGGTGTCGCGTACTATGGAGCTTCGTTTTTCGGGCGTTGACGCTTACGGCGCCTACGTCAGAATGGATTCGGTGCTTGCAGAAAACCTTGTGCGTGGCTGGAGCGAAACGTTGCTCTTTCCCGACACGGTGCTTACCTTCGCAGAAAACGGTTTGCAGCAGGCTTTCTGCGGCAATGTGGTGATTAAGGCCTATCCCAATCCTTTCATGGGCAGTGCAAGGGCCATGATTTCCGCCATCGAGGACGTAATGGCCGATGTGCGTTTGTACAGCATTGACGGACAGCGCGTTCTGCAAAGCAACCAACTGCTTGTCCAAGGCGATAATCTTTTCGACATATCGTTGCAAAAACTGGGTGTTTATGTGTTGGCAGTCCGCACTAATAGCGGCAAAGCCGTGGTAAAACTCCTCAACCGCGGGGGTGGCTCTGCAAATGCTATCACCCGTTGTGGCACGATACCGAGTGTGGACAAACGCCAGTCGGCGCAGCCATTCCAGCCGGGCGACACCATGCGTTTTACCGGCTATGCCAGCATCGGTGGGGCTCGGATAGAAAGCCGCTGGGTGGTTCAGCCTCAGCGTGTTAGCCAAAGCGTTGAACTGGTTTTTAGTGCCGGTACCGAGGGCACGCTGAAAGGTTTGTTCTCCGTCTCACCTACCAAAAGGGTGCGTTTTTCGCGGGGAAATCTGCAATACAGCAACGTGGGCACACATGCCGTGGCTGTCGACACCATTATGCCCGGCTCTTGGCGTTTTGCCGGCAATCAGTGGGACACCCTTGGATTTTCCAACGACAGGGCTGACTCCGCATACACTGGCTGGATAGACCTTTTTGGCTGGGGTACAAGCGGTTACAACAACAAATGTCCTTACATGAGAGACCCAAACCCGACGCATTACGGCAACGGTATGAATCCCATTGCCGGCACCAACTACGACTGGGGGGTGTTCAATGCAATAATCAACGGCGGCAATGTGCCGGGGCTATGGCGTACCCTCACTTTCGACGAATGGCGATATGTGCTTGACCAACGGCCGGGCGCACAGCAAAAGTTCTCCTACGCCCTTATCGACGGGATAGGAGGTGTGGTGCTCTTGCCCGACTACTGGGTGTTGCCGCAAGGGATCACCTTTGTGCCGCGAAGTGGAGGGGCTAACAGCTACTCTGCCGGCCAATGGACTGAAATGGAGAAAGCCGGCGCCGTTTTCCTGCCTGCCAACGGCTTCTGCACCGGTAATCCCGTAAGAGCTTTTCAGGTGAATATAGTGGGAAGCTATTGGTCGTCAACGCGAAACGTAAACGACACGTCAAGCCTAAATGCCTCTTGTGTGTCTTTTTCGCATCATATAATAAGTTATGATACAACAAGCGCCCGCTACAATGGCCATTGTGTGCGCCTTGTGCAGGAAGAGTAGCGGTAATCCGGAGTTCGGAATTAGGAGTTGGGAGTTGGGAGTTGGGAATTATTTGGATGATGTGTTATATCGTTTAATGAAATGTTTAGGATAAAAAAATGGAGATATGACAAAACGTTTTTTTTCTTTGCTTTTGACAGTTTGTGTCCTGTCGTTTGCCAAAGCGCAGGACTACTATTGGGTGTTTTTTGCCGACAAGGCTGGCAGCACTTTCAATCCCTGCGAGTATTTCGACGGCAAGGCCATAGAACGCTACCGCATGAACGGCGTTTCGCTGTACGACAGCACCAATTTTCCGCTCAACGGCGGATATGTGGCTCAGGTTCAGGACGTTTGTGATGAGTACGTTGGTGAGTCGCGATGGCTCAATGCCGTTGGGGTAGGGGCTACCCCCGAACAAATTTCCGCAATAGCGGCGATGCCTTTTGTAACGGGAGTCCTGCCCATATCCCAACCGATGGAATATGCTCAGCGCGAAACCGATTTGTCACTTCGCGACAGCAATTTATGGTCGGAGGGCGTAACTCCGCAGCTGCGCCGCATGAAAGGGGAGCGGTTTGTGGCCAATGGCATCGACGGTACGGGCATACGCATTGCCGTGTTCGACGGCGGTTTCCCCAAGGTTGACGAGCATCCTGCCTTTGCACATCTGCGTGCCGGTGGACAAATCAAAGCCACATGGAATTTCCCTAAAAAGAAAGCCGATGTGTATGGATGGAACAAGCATGGCACCATGGTGCTTAGCTGCATTGCCGGCAAGGTGGGCGACACCCTGCTGGGACTGGCCACCGGCGCCGAATTCCTGCTGGCACGCACCGAGGTGAACACCGAACCCAAGAAAGAGGAGATTTGGTGGACCATGGCCGTGGAATGGGCCGACAAAAACGGCGCCGACATCATAAACAGCTCCCTCGGCTACGGCAAGGACCGCCATTACACTAAGGATATGGACGGCACCTCCATTGTGGCCAAAGCCGCCAACCTTGCCGCACGTAAGGGAATGCTGGTGTGCAACGCCGCCGGCAACGAAGGCTCCGACCGCTGGACAACCATCATAACCCCGGCCGATGCCGACAGCGTTCTGGCCGTTGGCGGAGTGGAAGCAAGTCTTAACAAATACCAGCACATAAACTTTAGCTCTTTCGGCCCCACCGCCGACGGACGCCTGAAACCCAACGTGTGCAATTTCGGGCACACCCTTTGTGCCACGGTTTCGGGCAGCAGAGCGGTCAACGAAGCCTACGGAACATCATTTGCCAGTCCGCTCACCGCCGGCTTTGCCGCCTGCGCATGGCAGTGCCGCAAAGGCTACACGGCCATGCAGATGAAAGCCGAGATAGAACGTTCGGCTGACCTTTATCCTTATTTCGACTACGCCTATGGCTACGGAGTGCCGCAAGCCACCTGTTTCCTTGACGAAAAGGCGCGGCAGCAGCCCACCTTCCATTTCGAGGAGGATGCCGAAAATCTCTATCTTGTGCCAAACAAAATGATTTCCAAGACTCACCTTTTCTGCAACCTGCAAAATCCCGCAGGACGATTGCTGCAGTACCGGCAGTTTGCTCTCGACTGCGACACCGTGCGTACCCTCACAATGAGCAAGGAGCAGTGTGCCGGATATACGGCCAATTTCTCGCTCGACGGTTATTACGCATCATACACTTTCAAAGGTCAGATGCGCGACAGTGCGCTGATTGACAATGTGTTCGATATGAAAGGCGGAGCAGGCAAATTCCCATACATTGGCAAACGGAGTGTGCTGCTGTCGCGCAATCAGGGCAACGAGCCATTCGGCAAGGACAAACGTGCGCAGTGGGATGTGTTTGTGCAGATGGGCTCCGTGGTGAACGACGGCAACGCCGACCTCCGCAACTGGTTGCCGACTTTCACCTTGGGCGGTGCCGTGGTGTTCCCCATCTCCAAAGTGTACAAAATAGGCGTGGGGCTGGACTACCACCGCCGCAACTACAAGGCGGTGAAGGATGAGCTTACCCGTTTCGACGCCGCTCTCGGCCAGCAGGAAGAGGCTATGGCCGATGTGGAGAGGAAAAATCTGGTGGAACGCGGTTTCAATCTGGAGCTGTTCCAAAGGGTGCGGTTCGTGTCGTTCGGCGAGTTGGGCGATGTGCATTGGGATTTGGGTGTGTATGGAACACTGAAATGGCAGTCGTACCGGCTTAGATACGACGGGCACGGCAACTACCGTTCGCAAACGCTGCGTTTCAACCGGCTGAGTTTCGCCTCGCCACTCGACTGGGGCGTGGTTACCCGTCTCAACGTTTCGTTTTTCGGCATCTACGGACGTTACAGCCTGAAAGGACTGAACACGACCTACAACGCCCCCGACAAATATTTCGAAGAACTGCCACGCTTGGAAGTGGGAGTGGAGCTGAGATTTTGAATAATTAGGAATCTGGAAGTTAAGGAGTTAATGAGTTAAGGCATAAGTATTGACCATTGTTCATTGTTCATCGTCCATTGACCCATGAAATGAATGAGTTAAGAATAGATATACACGGATTGTTTGTTGACGAGGCGTTGGGCCGTGTGCGGAGTTTTGTTGCCATGGCGCCGGCGGGCACGGAGCGTATTGTGGTGGTGCACGGCTACAACCGCGGCACCGCCCTTCGCGACGCCATTCGACACCGACTGTACTCCCCCCGCATACGCATGGTGGAACCCGCCTTCTTCAACGACGGCGAGACTTACCTGTGGCTGAAGAGGTGATTAGCTACCAGCATCCAATCTCCCCCTCCCGACGTCGAGTGAAGCAAGATGGAAAAAAAGCAAAACCGCAGCGAACATCGTTTGTCGGCATTAAGTGAAAATCTGACAAGACTTGAAAGTTTTTGCAAAACTTTCAAGTCTTTTTTCTTTGTGCAAAAGGGGATGTTTTTTTTTGTTTGTTATCATTATTCTCTAATTGTCAATAATTTGTCACGGGCTGTTGGAGAGTGCAACGATTGGTGGACAATCGTATATTCCGGCCATTGCCCTAATGTCTTTGACAATTTTTCCATTACCAAAGGTAGAAAAGTTGAAGTCGGGTGGGGGAGATTTGTTTTTTTTTTCGTACCTTTGTTTTTTCGAATAAATAACCATTATAAACATAACTTGCAATGAAACAGTCAATAGCAATACTTACGGGCGGCGGTCCCGCACCGGGAATGAACACCGTTGTGGGCAGCGTGGCCAAGGCCTTTCTGCGCGACGGCTACCGTGTGATAGGTCTCCACGGCGGTTATTCGGCACTTTTTACCAACAATCCGCGTACCGTGGACATCGACTTCCTTATGGCTGACGACATATTCAACCGTGGCGGCTCCATGCTCAAAATGAGCCGTTTCAAACCCTCCGACGCCGATTTCGAGAACAACTTCAACTTGTCGTTCTTCACCGAAAACAACGTTAAACTGCTGGTTACCGTGGGCGGCGACGACACCGCGTCCACCGCCAACCGCATAGCCAAGTTCCTCGAAACCAAGCACTATCCCATAGCCAACATTCATGTGCCCAAAACCATCGACAACGACCTGCCCCTGCCCGAATCCACACCTACATTCGGGTTCAACTCCGCCAAGGCGCAGGGCACCATCATCGGCACCACGGTGATGGGCGACGCCCGCACCAGCGAAAACTGGTTTGTGGTCTGCGCCATGGGACGCTCCGCCGGACATCTGGCCTTCGGCATTGCCAGCGCCTGCCACTACCCAATGGTGATAGTACCCGAATTTTTCGACAAAACCGAGATAACCATCGACAAAATCGTCAACATGGTAATCTCCTGCATACTCAAACGCAAGATAGTGGGTGTGGATTACGGCGCCGTGATGATTTCCGAAGGCGTTTTCCACTCGCTCAGCGACGAGGAATTGGCCAAGACCAAGGTCAATTTCACCTACGACGCACACGGCCATCCCGAACTGGGCAAGGTGTCCAAAGCCAATATTTTCAACAACCTGCTCGAAGAACGTGCCAAAGAGCTGAAAATCAAGCTAAAATGCCGTCCAGTGGAGATTGGATACGAAGTGCGTTGCAACACCCCCATAGCCTACGACCTCACCTATTGCACCCGTCTGGGAATAGGGGTGAAGACCCTCTACAAACAGGGCTGCACCGGATGTATGGTGTACGCCGACGCCAACGGCTCGGTGAAACCGCTTTACCTCAAGGATTTGCAAGACCCCGCCACCGGCAAAATCCCTCCTCGCCAGCTCAACGTGCACACCGACGAAGTGACGACCTACATCGAAAACATCATGGACTACATCACCCCCGCCGACTACGACGAAGCTCGCAAGCTCGTCCCCACCCCCGAAATGTTCGATTTCTATAAGATTTTAAATTGGTAGAACGATAGTTGAAAATTGATTTAGATATTCTGGCATTCCGACTTTCAGATATTCGGAAAACCGGAAAATCTGTTAATCCGAAAATCCACACATCACTAATCACAAAAAAATAATGAAAAAAATACTTTACAGCACAATTATGGCAGCAACACTGATGGCCGCCTGCGGCAACAAAAACGAAACCCCGGAGCTCACTTCCGGTATCGACCTCAACAACATGGACACCACCGCCAACCCGGTGGACGATTTCTATCAATACGCTTGCGGCGGATGGATGAAAAACAACCCCCTCACCGCCGAGTACTCGCGCTACGGCTCTTTCGACAAACTGGCCGAACAAAACCGCCAGCAGCTTAAAGAGCTCATCGAAGACATCGCCAAAGCCAAAAACGAAAAAGGCTCCAACGCCGAAAAAATTGCCACCATCTACAACATGGGCATGGACAGCGTAACCCTGCAGAAACAGGGTGCCGAACCCATCAAACCATGGCTCGACGAGATAATGGCAATAAAGGACGCCGCCGGCATCAACGCCGAAATTATCAAACTGCACCAAAACGGTATCGACCCGTTCTTCGGCATCTTCGCCGAACCTGACCACGATGACAGCAAAATGACCATCGCATGGATGTGGCAGGCCGGTCTGGGTATGGACCGCGACTACTACGTTGGCACCACCGCCCGCACCCAGGAACTCCGCAACAAATACGCGCAGATGATTGCCAACATGTTCCAGCTTGCCGGTTTCGACAAACTCTACGACGCCGACGCCAAATTCCTCGCCGACAAGGTGATGGGCATCGAAATGCGTCTGGCAAAAGCCCAGTACGACAAGGAAACTCTCCGCAATCCTCACAAGACTTTCCACAAAAAGACCTTGGAGGAGACACAGGCACTGGCCAAGAATTTCCCCTTCGGCGAATATTTCAAAGCCATCGGCTTGCCCGAGATGAAATCCCTCAACGTGGCTCAGCCCGAATTTATTCAGGAAGTGGGCCGTGTGCTCGCCTCCACCAAAATCGACGACCTCAAATGCTATCTGGCTTGGAACGTTATCCGCGATGCCGCCGGCTACCTCAGCGACGATTTCGTTAACGAAAGTTTCGAGTTCTACGGCCGCACCCTTTCGGGAAGAGAAGAGCAGCGCCCCCGCTGGAAACGCGTTACCGGCACTGTGGAAGGCATTATGGGCGAAGCCGTAGGTCAGCTCTATGTGGAGAAATATTTCCCCGCCGCCGCCAAAGAACGTATGATAACCCTTGTGAACAACCTCAAAGAGGCTTTCAAAGTGCGTATCAACGGCTCCACTTGGATGAACGACACCACCAAACAGAAAGCCCTCGAAAAACTCGACGCCATATATATCAAAATAGGCTATCCCGACAAATGGCGCGACTACTCGTCGCTGAAAGTGGAAAACGACAGCTATTTTGCCAACATACTGCGTTCCAACCAGTTCGACCTTGCCTACATGGTAAGTAAAATCGACAAACCCACCGACCGCGACGAATGGCTGATGACACCACAGACCATCAACGCCTACTACAATCCCGCCACCAACGAGATATGCTTCCCCGCTGGCATTCTGCAACCCCCGTTCTTCGACATGAATGCCGACGACGCTGTCAACTACGGCGCCATTGGAGTTGTGATAGGACACGAGATGACCCACGGTTTCGACGACCAAGGCCGTCAGTACGACAAGGACGGAAACCTTAGCGACTGGTGGCTGCCCGCCGACGCACAGAACTTCAAAGACCACGCTCAGGTGCTTGTCGATTGGTTCAGCGCCATCAAAGTGCTCGACAACCCCGAAACCTATGCCAACGGCACTATCACCCTTGGCGAGAACATCGCCGACAACGGTGGTCTGCAAATATCCTTCGTGGCAATGCAAAACGCCATCAAAGCCGGACAGGTGAACGCCGACAAAATGGATGGTTTCACCCCCGAACAGCGTTTCTTCATAGCCTACGCCACCGTTTGGGCAAGCAACATACGCGACGAGGAGATACAGCGTCTCACCACCGAGGACGTGCACTCGCTCGGACGCTGGCGCGTAAACGGCACACTGCCGCACATAGAAGCCTTCATCAAAGCCTTCAACATCAAAGAAGGCGACAAAATGTACCTCGCACCCGAAAAACAGGCACAACTGTGGTAATAGCCACTTTGTACAATGCGTAAAAGATGCCACCCCTGCGGGTGGCATTTTTTTTTGTGTCTTGCTTTGTGTTGATTGATAGTGTTTTGTAAGTGTCAAGAGTGAAATAGTTGAAATATGGTTTGCGATTTCAAAAAAAACGTGTATCTTTGCATAGTTGTTTTCGATTACTTGCTTTTACGCAATTGCACAAGCCGAAATTATAAAACAATCAATTTTGGAATCAGTTATGAAAAAAAACGTACAATCAAAGGTGTAAATGGTTGCGGCAAATGAGTGTTTGCTGCAACTTGCTGATTGTTAACTTGTTACCCCCCCCTAATTGATTTTTTTGCTAATTGCGCTTCACACATTTGCGGAAACACCAAAAACGATACTGCATTTTTTTATAGGGGTTTAGATTGCCCTTTTTTATGCCCTTGTTACAATTCATTTTGCAGTACAATATTGTTTGGCTTCTGCCGGTTGGGAACAATCGCGGATATCCAAACAGTTATCAGGGGCAAGAGGTACAGCCTCACCTGACCACGCCCCGCCAATGGATTTATTATTCTTTTGGTGGGGCAAAACGGAAAAAAGCGAATGAAAAAAGACCACAAAGTTATTGAAACTACAAAACATGGACATAATGAAAAAAACATATTTAATTGGCTCAATAGCCATCGCCATAATAGCCGCAGCAAGCATTTTCTTTGCCTGCACCAAGGAAAAAGAGAGTAACGGCTTGTTGTCATACAAAAGTGGAACAAAAATAGAAGTGGGAAAATACGACAGAAGTCAAAAGTCAACCGATAACACAATAGAGATGACGTTTGACAAGGAAAAGTATTTAAGCCGTTTGGAGCAAATTTTAAAAGTAACTCTAAGTAGTGATGTCGTTGTCGAGGATGTTGAACTTTATTTCGATAGCGTTGGACAGGACAGAGTGTATCCTATGATGAAGGTGTCTTTTTTTGATATAACAAACGACTATGGATACACTAACTTTTTCCAGTTGCAGCAGCATTGCGAAAAATCTGCAAGCCTTTTTGGAGGCATGGCAAGTCTGTATGTGTCCGACGATGTGGAAGGCTATGCGGTTTGTAGGGGCAAGAATTGCGGAGGAGGATGTTTTGTGCTTCGCGATGAAAGGGACAGACCCTATGGCTGTTCCGAGTGTCCAACACGCAAAGGCGAATGCGACTCCCACATAAGAGTTCCAACCGTAGTAGCGTCAATATTGTCAGCGTTTTAATTTTTTTTGTTGTGGATTGCCTATTGTAATTGGCAATCCACAACCTTTTTTAGATTTTATTCTCACTATGCAGAAAGTATCAGCAATCGTGGCCTTATTACTGTTTTTTATACAATCAGTGTTTGCGCAAAATGTGGAATTAAGTTTCGATACAAACGGACTCCCGTTTGTAAAAAGTAGTAATAACATGGTGTCGAGTAACATTAAACATGTATGTTATGAAAACGGTCAGGTGAATTATACATTCAATTATAGGATTTGTTCCTCAGCCGAAGGCACATATATAAGGAAATACGGCGACTATTACAACAGATATCTCTATTATGCCAAGGATACCATGGTGATAACCGATTTTGTTAACGGGAACTTTATATTTGGAAGACTGTCAAACAAACCGAAATATGAACTGAACAAAAGCATTTTGACACAATATGTCTCAGGCATAGAATCAAATCTTTCTTTTCTTTTTTACAATGCAAAAGGCTGTTCGGTTTTTGTGAAAGAAACAGACACCGTCTTAGCTGGTGAGGAATATAAACTGATATGTTACAAAAACCTTGTTGGTTACGATTATGATTTTGAAAAACAAATCAGAGGCAACCCAATATACAGTCATGTGTCAATTTTTTTTCCAAAAGGCATTAAACTGTCCTTTAAAGCAGTTGTCAAAGAAGATGGTTTTGAAGATTATGAGGATGTTTATGAAGTGAAAATCATAGACGCATACACCTCTTCCATTCCCGAATGGGCTAAGAATGTGTTTGACAAAAAAAAGTCAGTCTATAAAACATTCACATTTTTCGACCTTGATAAAAAGCAGATACCAGCCTCCGAAATGGGGAAAATAAGCACCGACACGATGACAGAAAAATTGTTGCACTACCCACTGGTCAACAGCAGGGGCGACACCACAAGCCTCAACGATTTTGACGGATGGGTTTTACTCGATTTTTGGATATTTGGATGCCGGCCGTGCACAGAGTTCCATAAGAGAATTCAACAAGAACGGGAAAAGACAGGGAAAATACTTTTTAAGGACATGGGAATTGATATTTTGACTGTTTACATTCTTGGAGGCAACACTCAGACATTCAGAGATTATGTTTCAGCGTACAATATAGCTGACATATCTTATGCGGCAAGAGACATATCAACCTTGATAAACACACCATCATATCCTCGTTATTTCCTGATTTCGCCCGAAAAAAAAATAGTATATGCTTCCGAGAAAATCAACGACTACACAGAACTGATAAAAGCAAAGAACGATTATGAACAAAAGAAAAAGTCGCACGGCAAAGGCAATTAATATCATTACCGCAATGCATTTGCTACTATTGATGTTGTTTTGCGCAACCACCGTGGCAGGAAAAAAATATTTCCATGGTGCCATGATAAAATTCAGTTGCGAGACCTGCGACTACCATAATATCGCCCAAGTCTGCAGCGGTATATGCTATTTCGTTTACACCAACACAGGCACAGAGCCGCTAGTTCTCAGCTCGGTATCGACAAGCTGCGGGTGCACCGTTCCCTATTGGTCCAAAAAACCGCTCCTTCCCGGCAAGTCGGCCCGGATAAAAGTGGTGTATAACACCTCTCACCTCGGCACTTTCCGCAAAGTGATTTCTGTAAAGTCCAACGCCGCCAACAACCCCTCGGCTGTGTTGCGCATAAAAGGCAAGGTCGTCCCAGCAAAACCAACTAAGCCCACTGCGTAAAATGCAAACAGCAGCGTAGCCAATCGGTCCCTCCGCTTTTTTTAATCCTCTGAAAAATGAGCATATTATATGTCAAATAATGGTTAAAAGATAGTTAATCTTTGGGGAAAGACTTCGTTTTTTCAAGAAAAAAACATATATTTGCAACTTCAAAAAATAGTAATTATTTGGACAATAATAAAGAATAAAGTACTAAATATTAGTTTGATATGAAAAAAGCATTTTTGATTGCGGCCTTGCTTTTTGCAGTGGTAACCAATTCTTTTGCGGTGATAGCCTATCCGGGCGTCATCAAATTCAAACAACCCGACAACAAAACCTTCCTTCAGATTTATCTGTTTGGCGATGAGCGTTTTAACTGGGGCGAAACCCTCGATGGCTATTCGTTGGTGCACGACGACGAAGGCTATTTTGTGTATGCCACACAGGACGCCAGAGGCGACATGCAGCCCACACAGTACCGTGCCACCGAGATAGCCGACCGTCCCGCCGAAGTGGTGGCTTTTCTGGAACGCACCCCCAAACACCTGCGCTACAGCGACGAACAGCGTACCACCATGCGCGCATTGTGGAACATGCTGAACGACAACCCCGAATACAACAAAAACAAAATTGGCGAAAAAGTGGCGCCGGTAACCATCGGAAGCGTGAAACTCCTCGTTATTCTGGTCAATTTCTCAAACAAAACCTTCACCAAGGATGCCAATTCCATAGCCAAGCTGTTCAATCAGGTGAACTACCGCAACATACAGATGCGTGGCAGCGTTCACGACTTCTATTTCGAAAACTCTTACGGCCAGATGGACCTCACCTTCGACGTGGTGGGCCCATACACCCTGCCGCAAAACATAGCCTACTACGGCAGTTCGTCGGGAGCCGGCGGAAGCCAAGCCTTCGGACGCACAGCCATTCAGCTCGCTGTTTCCGATAGCGTAAATCTCTCGGACTACGACAACAATAACGACAACATTGTTGACGGCATACATATAATGTTTGCCGGATACGGCGAAGAAAGCTCCGGAGTGGAGGAACAGATTTGGTCGCACAAAGGCACCCTCTCCTTGCCCATCAGCAGCAACGGCGTTGTTGCCCGCACATACTCCTGCTCCCCCGAATTCCGTGGTTCGAGCGGAACCACTCTCACAGCCATTGGCGTTATCTGCCACGAACTGGGTCATGTGTTCGGTGCCCCCGACTACTACGACACCGACAACAACCACGGCGGTTCGGGTACTGAAGGTTTCTCTGGCAACGGCAAATGGGACATCATGTCGTCGGGCTCGTGGAACGGTACCTCAAGCTCCCTTACCGGCAACCAGCCATCGCACCACAACCCATACACCAAGTGCTACACCTATTCGTGGGCCACTCCCACCGACCTTACCTCGCCCCGCAACGTGGTGATGTACCCAACATCCTCCGACTCATCGGCAATTTATAAACTCTCCACCACCACTTCCAACGAATACTATCTTATCGAAAACCGCCAGAATGTGGGCTTCGACCAGTCGCTACCCGGACATGGTATGATAGTTTTCCACGTGCACTCGGCATTCTCGCCATCAAGCCAGACCAACAACGTGTCGCACCAGCAACGTTTCTATCCTGTTTGTTCCGGTCTCAGCACTCCTCATCCCACAGGTACACCAAGCTCCTATGGCAACATAAACTCCAACGGCTGCCCGTTCCCCGGAACCTATCGCAAAACATCGTTCACCGACAACACCACCCCGGCAGCTACTTCGTGGTCGGGACAAAACACCAACAAGCCTATCACCAACATCACCGAAAACACCACCCTCAACACCATAAGCTTCACTTTCATGGGCGCTGCCACCGAGGCTTGCGATGTGAAAGCTGTGGCCCACAACAAAAACCAGATAAATATTAAATGGCGCCCCTTCGGCACTACCGAGGTGATGCTCGCCTATTCGGCCAATGGCGTTTTCGGCACCCCATCGGGCAACTATTCTGTTGGACAGACCATCAGCGGCGGCGGCACAGTGCTTTACATCGGCGATACCGACAACTTCGCCCATACCGGCCTCACCCCAGGCACCAACTACAAATACAAAGTGTTCACTAAACTCACCAGCACCCCCACTTGGTCGACAGGCCTTACATGCAATGCCACCACACCAACCTGCAACGCCACCCCTCTGCCATACAGCCAGAACTTTGCCTCCACATCGTGGCCATCGTGCTGGTCCACCTCAACCACCAACAGCTCCGTGAACTGGCAGATTGGCTCAGGCAACGGCGCCTCCAACCCGTCGTCGGCTTACTCGGCCCCGTACAACGCCTATTGCAAAATTACCGACGCCAATCTTATCGGCGAACAGGCATTCCTGATATCCGAACCTCTCGACCTCTCGTCAACATCGGAGGCAAACATTTCGTTCGCCTATTGCAACACACGTTTCTCCGGCTACCTCGACGTGCTTACAGTGGTTTATCGCTCGTCCTACGGCGACGACTGGTCGCCTCTGGCAACATTCTCCAAAAGCGTCAGCGACTGGACCGAAGTTTCCATCAACCTGCCCAACCTCTCCGATTATTATCAGATTGCTTTTATAGCAACAACAAACAAGGGTAGGGGCGTTTGCGTGGACAATATTCAGATAAACAACGGCAACGCAATAACACCGGTAACTGTGGACAACCCCAAAATATCCATCTACCCCAACCCCGCAAAATCTTCGGTAACCTTCAGCATCGAAGGCAACGACGAACAAAACTCGTTCAGCATCTACGACCTTAAAGGAACCCAGATGATAAGCGGCACAATGCAGGGCGGCGAAAACAAAACCATCTCCGTGTCGAAACTCCAGTCGGGAATGTATTTTGTCCGTTTCCAAAACGACAAATTCCAAAAAACCGAAACACTTATCATAAAATAACAACCAAATCGGAAACAAAAAGGGAAGAGGTGTCCGAGGCGATGCCCTTCCCTTTTTTAGTAAAAAATATAAAGAGATGAAAAAAATATTTGCCATAGCTCTGTTCTCCCTTGTTTTGTTGCAAACGGCAACCGCCGTAACTGCCTACCCCGAGCTGATAAAATTTATGCAGCCCGACAAAACCACCACGCTGATGCTTTACCTCAAGGGCGACGAGCGTGTGCACTGGGCCGAAACGGTTGACGGATACTCGCTTGTAACCAACGACGGCGGATTTTTTGTTTATGCCACCACCGACGAGATGGGCAATATGGTGCCTTCCTCTTTTGTCGCCACCGATGTGGACCAACGCCCACAGCAGGTGCGCCAATTCCTTGAAAGAACTCCCAAACATCTGTTTTTTAGTAAAATGCAAGTGGATGCGCTGAAATCTATCTGGCGCATTCGCGACAATATCGAAAACCGCGCTGACAAGGTCAATTCCAGCATCTCCGGCAACCGCAAAATCCTTGTCATACTGATGGGATTCCGAGACAAACGGTTCATTACCTTGCGCTCAATGGTGAACTCGCTTTTCAACAACGTAAATTACACCACCGCCGGCGTTTATGGCAGTGTACACGACTATTATTACGAAAACTCGTACGGCAAGCTCAATCTCACTGCCGACGTGAAAGGACCTTATACCTGCGACAGCAACGCTGCTTTCTACGGTCGTAACGATAACGAAAGCATTGGCTATCAGTCGTTTGCTACTGAGGCCATAATGGCTGCGGCACCCCATGTCGATTTCTCCGACTACGATGGCGATGGCGATGGAGTGGTGGATTGCGTGCATATACTTTTTGCCGGCTATGGCGAAGAGGCCGGTGGCGGTGCCGACTGCATCTGGTCGCACAAATGGAATCTGTTCCAGCCGCTAAACTACAACAATACCGTGATAAACGCCTACTCCTGCTCCCCCGAATTTGGAGGAAACTCCAACCAGTCGCTCACCAAAATAGGCGTGGTGTGCCACGAAATAGGACATGTGTTCGGCGCCCCGGATTTCTACGACACAGACTACGAAGGCTCTGGCGGACAGTATCCGGGCACAGGCAAGTGGGACCTTATGGCCAGCGGCAGCTGGAATGTTGGCGGAGCTTCGCCAGCTCACCACAACCCTTATACAAAAAGCGAAATATACGGATGGACAAACCTTAAGACTTTGTCAACGCCATCGTGTTACACCCTGCTGCCATCAAGCACCGACTCCGCATCGTTCTACAAACTGAACACCACCACCCCGGGCGAATACTATATCGTGGAAAACCGTCAGCAGATAAACTTCGACCGCGCCCTGCCCGGACATGGCATGATACTTTATCACCGCAACTCGCAAACATGGTCTAACACCACACACCCGCAATTCCTTTATGTGGTGTCGGCCACCCAAAGCACCCACATACCGGCGGG
>ERZ842401.4239-NODE-4239-length-16889-cov-3.620767_pt1 | contig 16889 bp, 15 predicted proteins | sample MGYA00521270_ERZ842401 | MGnify/ENA primary metagenome ERZ842401 (study PRJEB31892, sample SAMEA3878208) | bioreactor metagenome | biome: Moose rumen | place: Sweden | collected 2011-10 | study: EMG produced TPA metagenomics assembly of the PRJEB12797 data set...
ATACCAAACCTCTCTACCCAGATAAAGGATTACATATCCAAATATTGTAACTCTTGTAAATATCGTTGGGTTCATCTCCGGGCTTATAAATAATAGGGTAACACATAGAGGAAAGCTTATTGTCTATTCTATCTACGTCGTCATCCTCAATATCACTTTTCCTTATAAGGTATTCAATTGTGGCAGAGGCAAATGCTTTCTGAAATGCTGTTCCATTAGCAACTAATTTTAAGCATTCCTTATAGCACTCTTCAGGACTTCTTTTGTAAGCATGATTAATAACGCTAACAGTGAACACATCAAAAGTTTCCATAAAGCACCTCCTTTAATAGAATAAGATTAATCTACAATAAACCACTCCCAAGTATCAGTCAGTCTATCCATTATGACCTTTATATTGTTAGTACCATCAGTTAAGACAATACTAATCTTATCACTACCATCTATAGAAACTATATCTTCAACAATACTGAAAGAATCCAAGTTACCATAACTTTGAATATACTCCTTAAGAGCACCTCTTATATACATAGATACATAGTAATCACAGTACTCTTCCAAATCAAATTCGAATTGTATTTCGTCACTGTACTCTCTGTCTGCATATATCTTTCCCAATAGGGATTCTCCATCTGTCACTAAATCTTCCACATCAACATAAGTAGGCTGCTCGTTATACTGATCGTACTTACGAGAATGCGTCTTATTATATAAGAGAATACCAACGCTTACACCAACACCAATAAGAGCTACCAAAACAATTATTACGAATCCATATTTCTTCATAATAACCTCCTAATATTTAACCAAACCATCAAGCTTCATAACACTTCCCAAAGAAGCACCTACACTAGGGTCAACACCACACCATTCTACAATACTATAGTCTTTATGTTTGTCACTCAAATCCTCTGAACCATTCCAGTTTACACCACTCTGAATGTACCCCATACCTTCTCTGTATGTATGTGCCTTAGAATCGCCCAAGCAACAATATATGTAATAAGTACTACCATTGTAAGTAACAATCAAATCAAAATTATGTGCAATACCATCAGCAAACCAACCTCCCGCAGTAGGTGCTTTGGAACTGTTTGCAAATCCTGTGCTGGTATTTATAAGACCTGGATTAAACCATGCAGGTCCTATAGCTACCCAGTATCTTCCAGATGAATTAACTTCACCATGGTCAGCCACAACTCCATTTATAGAGGGCCTTGCATAACTCTTGTCGTCGTATAGTCCCATTGTATACACGTTCCACTGCTTAAGTGTATTCCCTTCTCCCATAGACCACTTTGTTGGTTGATTCATACCAGTAACAGAAGGAACTCCTTGAATTGTACCACCAGAGCTAGATGGAGATGAGTGTAAGACTAACCAATCATCTATTACAACATCACCAGAGCTAGGTTCTATATTAACACTTGTTGACGTAACAGTTACTCCACCCACACCAGAACTTCCACTAGAGGAACCTCCACTCAACGTCGTTCCTGTTGATTGAGCTTCAGTTATGAGATTCTCTTGGACAGTCTCATTAACGTCTCCTTTATAACCAATTGTTACACTAACGTTACCATTCTCATCTCTATTTATATACATTAGTTTCTTATCAAAATTAGACTTACTGTTAGATGTTCTCATTGTTAAGGACATATAAACATCTAACATCTTGTCTCCAGTTATAGAGACCTCCATAATCATAATAGCAATGGTAATAGCAATTATTCCGAGTATACCAAATATTATGTACAACCTAATCTTTCTAATCAACCAATTGGATTTCTTCTTTTTAGGATTCTCTTCTCCTCTTCCATATTTATTGTAGAGAGGAAGGGTTGCTGTTTTTCCAGCTAACTTCATAGCATTTATAAATCTAGGCATAGCCAAATTCCTTTTCTCATAGAGGATTAAATAAGAGCTCATAAGGGCTGAACAAGCAGCTCAGCCCTGTAACATTTTATACAGTACCAGCAGCATCCATAAGAGGATTACTTTCAGACTTTAAATGAATCTCTTTAAGGTGCATAAGAGCACCGTTTATATACTCCAAAATATAACTGTATCCAACAGAAGAGATAAGCATTCCTTCCTCAAAGTTAATACTATCATCAGAAGCAATTGCAGTACTATTAAAAGGTTCCTTAGAGTACTCTGCATAATCTGACTCCCATTGATTATAGAAGTCCTCGTCATAATCCATAGAATCCGTAAGAGATGATGCAAGCTTTATGAGTAACCTCACTGATTCAACCTGTCCGGAATAATTCTTATTTCTGTAATAAGAACTAAGAGCTAACAGACTGCAAAACTCTCCCCTCTGCTTTCCCTTAATTTCTCCCCATAATGTTATTAAATTATCACTCATATAAACCTCCTTATTGGTTAACTGCAACATTACCACCCATAGAGCTCGTCTCTTTAACAGGAGTAAGAACCTTATAGTTATGTTTCCCGGGAATAATAACTTCAGGGTCCATAACTACTTTTATGATAGGGTACAACTCTTTATCCTGCATATTGTTTATAAAGAAGAAACAATTCTTGTACTTTATAGAAGAACCTGGTATCCTGGCTAAGAAATCCAAATGCTGATAGCCAAATTGCTCAAGAACAGTTTTCCTAGCATCTTTAGATAATTCTCCTATAAAGAGTCCCCTTGTATTCTCAATAAGAGGTTTGGCAATATCGTTATCATAGAGAGCCTGTACAGAGTTTCCTAAGAGTAAGGTATCCTGCTTCTGGGAACGTCTAAGAGTGTACTCCTGTACGTACATTTGCATGATATCTTTTGAAACAACCTGTGACTCCTCAAGAACTTTAAACGTTCTTCTTCCCTCAGCATATTGTCTCGTAACGAAATCACCATTCAGCTTAGACATATAGAGGAACTTAAGCCTGAATAAATCAGTATCGATATCAGATACAGTCTGGTCACCTAAGATACCAAAGTCAAACGATAAAGTCCTAGATGCAAGAATCTTTGAATACTCAAATTCTCTTTTGAACACATAGGACTTTGAACCATTAACAGACATATACATCCTTAAAGTACCAATAGTTGACTTATTGATATTGTACTGAGCAATCTTGACAGGTGTAAGAAATTGACTCAAATGATTCCAAATCTCATAAGGATTCAATTGCTCAGTTACAGACCATGAATTCATATTCGTAGGTATTGCTCCTAAGGAGACATATAAGGAATCATGAAACTCATCTAAAAGTTCCTCAAACTCCATCAATTTCTCCCTGTCAGTAATACCAGATAGAATAATTATCTGCTGCTTAGAGAATTGAATTCTGCTCTTGAAATAAGCCTCAGCATGCTCCTGGTCAGTCTCATCCTTATGCATTACCCAAGAATTGATATACTCTGTAGAAGTAGGCCTAAGAGATACAATATAGCCTTCTGTTGCTTTTATGAATGATGTGTATTCATTTCCCTTAATATCCATAAAGCAACATGCAGAATTGTTCTCATATGCTGATTGTGCCATGTTTATAGCTAACACAGTCTTACCAACCCCAGATGGTGCAACAACATACATATTTCTCGCAACAGTTATCTTGCTTACATCCAAGTAATAAGGAGAACCATTCAAAATATTCTGACCAAGATAGTAACCTTCCTTATCATTATAGGAACCGCAGTTAGGAAGCATATCAGCTATAACTTCATTACAAGTCATAACAGGAATAATCCCCTTTAAGTCCATAGTTCTAAAACCCATAAGAGAAATGTACTCAAGATTCGTTTTTATATTTCCATATGCAGGTAAATATGTCGAACCCATCTGAGCAAGACAATCATAAACAATCTTCTCAGCATTATTAAGAGTCTGAATATCCTTAGCTCTAATAGAGAAATATATTCTTGAGTGCTTAAGCCTAGCTCCAGATTTTGCTAAGTGTACAGTATAAAGACATCTAGTAGCAACATCTTTTAACTTCCTACTTGAATAAGGGTTGCTAGCATCTCTTTCCCAAATTCTGATTCGTGACTGTAAACCATCGTCTTTAGGGTCGTAATCATAATTTGTATTCTTTAATGTAACGTCAAGAATAGCTTTATTACCTCTATCCCTAAGAGCCTGATTTATACAACCAATAAGAGTAATTACAGAATTATTTCCAAGTTCATGAATATGAACTATTGTTGTCATATATAACTTTGTAATATAGAGGTTATTTGTAATAAGAATCCTATCTCCAATGTTATCAGGGATTTTTCCTCTATCTTTCATTGTCATGGATACTAGGAAGGCTATCCACATCTTAGCCCATTTAAAATGTTCTTTCTTCTGTTTAACACCCTTGCTGTTCTGAACAGTAGCTCTCACATTAGCACGAGCACCTTTCTTCTTTTCAAGTTCAGCTTCTGCTTCTTTCTGTTCAGGAGTCAATTCAGTATTAGCAGGAACATCATTACTTACTTTAGACTTCTGCTTTTTATTTCTCAATTCATCTCTTTTTGACATATTATACCTCGGTTAAATTAAATCTGTTGCATCCAATAAAGGATTCGATTTCGTAAAAGATAACTCCGAAATCTCGATTGGTTCTATTAACCCTGAAGTTTTGCTGAAATACAAATTAGTGTCAAAGTCACTAAAAGTAATTTTGTCATTATCTCCAATTACAGTTTTATAACTCGATATCAAATCATAGCCTATCAGATTAGGAGCATTTATATAATCAGACACATAGAATATACAATTACCTATCCATGTATTATCTATCGATACATTTCTAATAAATATCTTGTAGAACGTACTGGAATGTCCTCCAAATCCTTTAAATGAATAAGTACCTGAACAGCACTTATTAAGATACTGAATAATATCATCATAAGGAATACCATACATTCTAAATATCTCGACAATATTGATAATTGTTATAGGTGAACCTGTGTCTAATTTAAATGTGACTAAACCATTAGGTAAACATACTTTTACACTATATAGACTATCTTTCTCTGAAGCTAACGCAACCATAACCATAAACCTCCCATAGCAGGTACTGACGGGTCTTCATAGCGATATCCATCGTAATGATTTCCTATACAATATTTACATACATTGTTAGCACTTTCATCACAAAAGTCTTCGAAACAGCCAAATCCATACACATACTGCTCTGATGTAGGGTCTTTATGCTTGTCTAATATTATGATAACCACATGTTCATAAGGACAATATAATTTAGATATATTGCCATAGTAAGGTTTCTTAAATAAATACACACCTTTCATGATTTCGTTTACATTGTCTTTATCAAAAGTCCAAACTTCTCTATCATTTATAACAGTTTCGTAAAAGCCTTCATTCATAATATTTACCTCCAACATTACTCATAGGCACTTCAAACTATTCTACTCTCTTTCGCCAATATTGAATTACCTCTTTAATATACCACACTTTAATTACATTAAATTTATTGCATCTAATAAGGGATTTGACTTCATAAAAGATAATTCTGAAATCTCGATTGGTTCTATAGATTTGAAAATATCGTTTCTATAGTATGATTCTAAATCGAAGTCGTAAAAGTTTAATACTTTTATGTCTCCTGTCACATGCCTGAAATTGGAAATGATATCATAACCAAGCAGATTAATATTATTATATACTGTACTTAAATATAAGAATAAAGGAGATACTAACTCATCTTCTAAAGATACATTAGAAAATCGCAACTTATAAAAGTCGTTAGTCTTTCCACCATAACTAGCAAATGTAACATGCTTTTGATCTATACTACTGATATACCTGTATAAGTCACTATCAGGCAAATTGAACAATCTAGCCAAACTACCAATACTTATTATTGATATAGGAGAGCCAGTATCCAATTTAAAGTGCGTATCCATTGTCCCAATCTTTATAGTAGTATCATAATATTGAGGTCCTCTAAGTGATTTCGATATCATAATCAATTCCTCCGATTGTTATGCCTAAAGGGTCTTCATAAGTGTATGCATAATAACCATTCTCTAAGAAGAACTTAAAAACGTTATTAGATTCTACACTATTTATTGACTCATAAATTCCGAACCCTATTACTGTCTGTTCTCCAAAGAGATCGCCTTTCTGGTCTATTATTACCATGGTAGCTCTGCCAATAGGACATCTTACACTATGAGGCATACCAAAGAATTTGTTCTTAAATACGTATACACCCTCTGCTATCTTTTCAAGATTATCAGGACTACAAGTCCATCCCTTTCTTCCATACTTTTCAACCTGATAGAAACCTTCATTCATAATGTTTACCTCCAATGTTATCCCATAGACATATCAGATTCTTCCTCTGCTTCTTTCCACCAGTATTGAATCATTTCTATAGGAATAAGATAATGATTCGCACATTCGTATAAATCTGAAACAACATGCTTCTGTGATTGATACGTTTGTAAAGCCTCTATAAGAAATCCTTCATTGTAATACTTATGTTGCCACAATATAGTATCAATAATAGCCTTTTCTGCACTAGGATAAAATATAGAAAGGTTAGTAGCATTACCACAAAATTCTGTATCATGTAAGTGCCAGTGCTGAAAAATAATTCTACCACTTCGTACTCTATCCATAAGAGGTTCAGGAGTCCATACTACAATATGGTTATAACCAGATATGAGACCAGCACATGCTAAAGCACTCTCACCTACAACAAAAGTATTACCAGCCCTGTCTCTGACTAATTCCTCCAAACTTGTTATACCAACCATTATGATATAAATCCCCACTCTTCACATCACAGAAACCATCAAAGTTGTAATTATTCATAAACCATTGTAGTCTTTCTATTACTAAAGAGAACTCAGGCTTAAGTATAGGAGACCCATCAACTGTTGAGATATCCAACTTGTCATAAGCCTTTGAGTACTCAACTAACACATTTTCCTTAAAAGGGTCAGCATCCCAATCTATAAGACCTCGTCTATTCACATATTCATGCAACTTAATCATATCTACCTTGAAGTTATTTGTCAAGATAAAGAAATCGTAAATATCTTTTGTTCTTCGAAATCTCTTCCTAGAGTAGATAGCAGAAATCTTATCTGCTAACATTCTCTCCACTTCAAATCTATCACAATTAAATCCTTCATAAGTCCATTTTGTGATTCCCCAACTAAGGTCATGCCAACCTACATCAATCTTAAGATTAGGAATACCAGCACCCATATTTATTTGAATGCCACTTGAGCTAGTAGGAGTAATAGTATCTTTAACTACGTAATCGATTGCAATACCTCTAGATATAAATAAATCACCGAGTTCGTATAAGACATCTCTTAACTTACTATATTGCCCCTCTTCAGATATTAAGAAATCTGTATCCTTAGTAGCTCTAGTTATATCAGGTAACAGCTTTGTAAGAACATAGTCTCCCCTAAAGGCACTAAATTTCAGCTCAATCCTCTGACATAGATAGAGCATAATAGCATCAAGCAATTCTGCTCTTGTAGAATTCTTATTTATATCAAAAGAGTATTCTTCAATGCCTTCAGTATTATCATTAGAATTTATTATAGAGCAATCTGACATTAAAACAGCTGCTTCCAATAAGGGATTGCACTCCATAGTAAACCTCCATGATAATAATTTAATTTGTTATTTCAAATTCTAAATTCCTAGCGTATGTAGCGGATACTTTACGATTGTAAGAAGTTCCATCCTCATAAACAATCTTAAAACTGCCACAATTTACACATTTTACCTTAATAGAGTCAAAAGCTGCATTACATACTTTAGCACCTTTGTGAATATATAATTCAACCTCACAGCCATCAATAGTAACACTCTTCATAAAGGAAGTAGAAATATTATTGAAAGCATAAGAATCAGTTTCGATAGTAAGTACATCAGATTTGTTTCCAGTGATAACAATATCTCCAGTAGTATCCACTTTGGATACCTTAACGTTCCCAAACACCCTGTAAGCACAAGTATCTCCAGTAGACGGAACAGAAGTAGAAGCAACAAACTGTAACCTATTATTCATTTTAAAATCTCCCTTAACTAATCATGTTTGAATCTTACTTTATTCTTTATTAATTATATATGAGACCAACCAGTTTCTATATTCACATTATCTATCTGCATTTACGAACAGACATAAATGCAGATAGATGCATAACATTATTTTCTTTCAAGTAAGCTCACAATTGCTTTCACAATATCCATGGAAGAGTATGCACTGATTCTTGCAGAGGAATCCATATCCTTGAAGTTCTTAAGATAATTTATAAACAGTGTACTCTCATCATAAGAGATGCAACGCTTATCAGGTATCCACTCAGGCTTATCCGCCAAATCCGAGACAGTGTAAAGAACCTCAACGTTATCTCCAGAAATATGAGGAGTAGAATATCCTGCCCTATCAAGAACAATAAGAATAGAGATTCTAGAACTGTTCTTAAGAATATCCTGCATAATATTAGGCTGCATCCCCAACATAAGAATATCACCTTTTATTACATCACGCTCTATAAGGTTGTGATGAGGTTTGAGATTGGGATATTGAGAAATCTTTCCATCAGCATAATAAGACTCAATAGCAAGAATCCTAGTCGGCATATTATAGAGAGTCTTAAGAATCTCTTTCAAATAATAGACTAAGGTATCCACATATTGTACTCTAGTAATTTCCTTAATGTAGAGAATCTTATCATAAGAGTTCTTATCCACATTGAACATTTTACTTTTGTCTATACCCTTATTGTACTGATAGTTAATTCTGGATACCAATGCATGAAACTTAGATTGGTAAGCCAACTTATTCTCTGTCTCCATCCGGATAGTATCTTCCTTCTCATGAATCTCCTTTTGAAGGTCATCGATGGTAGACTGAAGTCTTGCTATCTGGTTAGAATATCTTAACATCTCAGTTCTATCTGTATCTTTATACTCAATAAGACTTCGTAAAGTATCCATGAATTCTGTATCATGGAATACAGCTAATTGTACTAATTCTTCGATAGAGTTGCATTGTTTTATCCTGCTCATTATTTTATCCTGAGTTATAACCTCATCATGAGTATCCAGCTCTATCCGGATATTTATATTTATCCTACGAACATTCTCAAGATAATTCTGTAATCCTGTAGGAGTAAAGAAAGCATGAGCAAAATCCTGTCGTATAACAACTTTATTGGACTCAAGGTTTTGAGAAACAATCTGGTCTAACTCCTGCTTGGTATGGATAAACTTATAACCCTCTACCTTGTCTCTCGTTTCCTCTACCAATGATGCTAAGTACATCATAAACGGTTTGTTCTCCTTTCAAATTTATTCCTCCTGCAGAAACAACCTGTGCAGTTAAACGTTCCTTCTCCAAAAGTATCCTTACAATATCAGTCATCTCAACTGAAGACACATTTATCTCACCCATATCTCTGGTTCTGATTCCAATAAAGATAACTCTATCTTCATCAACATCATAACAAAGACTCGAAATACATTCAAGAATCTCAGGTAAGGTATCACCACAAACAACATTGTAATTTCTACTATAAGGAGTCTGGTCAAAGTTACATTCCTTAACGAGATAGTCTACAAATCCATCCAAATTTGAAATAAGGATATCAAAGATGAAATCGTAGTCATACCGTATACGTTCTTTACATCCGAGAACTATCAACCTAGAGGCACTGTTCTTTATAGTTCTAATTACTTCTGAACAGTTTGTCATAAAGTCTGATATGTCAATGTACTCGAATGTAGCAGAACTTTTAAGAATCATATCAGTTAATGTGTGATATTGAACATCACTTTCAACCAGTACAGTCTTTCCAGTGAGAGCAAGATACTGAGCTTCAATAAAAGCAAATAAAGACCGTTCCATAGAAATCTTACCAACAACATAATAAATGTTTGTAAGAATATCAATAGGAGGAGTATTTGTGTAAGGCTCAGGTAACTCAGGAATCTCACTAAGTAAATCTTCATCCGTTAAATACTTATCTGCATCAGATTGATATTTCTTAACATTCTGAGCCATCGTATACTCTGAAGCACGCATACGATAAGTAATTACTTCTGTCTCAGATTCATCAGCCTGTCTTCCTGCACCGGATATAATATCTCCAATAAACCTAGAACTTAAATCTCCCTGGTATATAACAATAGTCTCGATATCATTCAACTCTAAGAATTCATTTACAACACTCTTAGGAGTCTCTTCGCTAATAAGATATATACAAGGCCCATTAAGTTTTAAGAACGGAGCAGATAAGCAATCCAAAAGCTTACTCATGTTTGTGCTAGTGAAAGGTAACTCTTTCTCGGATACGATGATAGAACCTAACACTACAGGAGTAGTATTTATATATTCCTCAAACTTAAGGAAGTTAGAGAAAATAGTTATGTCGTAAACAGGTGTAATGCTTTTTATAGAATCATCAACATTTCCTGCTACTAAGAATAATTTCTCTTTAGCTATCATAATTTAATGCATTCTCCTTTCTTCCATATCAGAGGAATCTTTCTCAGGTACGAACTTATCAGGAACATCATCTCCGTACCACAGAACCTTAGAGCCGTAGTACTGCTCATTATCATATTTCTTTGTAAGCATCTCCATAATATTAACGTAGCCACAAATATCTCTGTTCATAATATCATTAACCATGTCATAGTCTGCTATAGTCACTTCATTAAAGCACGAAGCTATCTCAGAAGAAACAAGTTCATCAAGATGAGACCTCATTCTCTTCCAATTGTACTTATAACTATGCACAAGAAATACAAATCTATAAAGACCAGTATTACTCCTAGAGTACTCGTCTTGATAAGAATAGAATTCAATTCTCTCTTCTATCACCTGTTTATCTTTATATTTAACTAAGTTTGGTAAAGAGTCTTCACAAAGAAGTTCATCAGATACATTGTGTAAATATAAATCCCAATTCCAAGTATCCAACTCATTCATGAACTCTTCAAACTCAGTAGAGAACCTCGCATCACTTATGTATCCTTTTGGATATCCGGTGACAATATAGGCAACTCTACCATTATCATATTCAATTAGACCATCATCGTGAACAAAAGTGACATGAACAATCTCGTCTGCTGATTTATATTCATCTGCACGCTGTTGTTCATAAAATGCAAGCTTCTCTTTTTCTTTACCTAAAATAATTAAAGCCCATCGCCCACTCCAGAATAAGTCAAAGATAGCAACCCACCAGAATTTAATAGGCGTGTTGATTAGGAAGAACAGCCACACCAATAAAGGTGCAGCTGCTAATCCAATCATAATTACAATAGGTAATACATGACCTTCATACTCACCAAACATATTGTCTATGTTAAGCAGAGTATTCATCTTTTCCTTGTCATGAAATCTTACCATATTTAACTCCTTCTACTAGAAAGCCATACTCTCATCTGAACTAGCCCTAGTACGTCTATTTGTGTTATTGATAGCATTCTCTCTCTTATTATCAGAACGATTAAGCATATCCTCAAGTGTGTCATTACCAGTTCTGAAATTTCTAAGAGAATTAGCAAACTCAGGATTAATAGCTCCCATAATGCCAGATGTGATGCTATTTCTGAACTCTGAGAATCTATTCTGAATAATCTGGAAGTTCCTCTGATACTCATTAAATCCTGAATTCTTCCAATCCTTACACTCTGCCGTAAGAATAGAAATAAGCATAGCGAGATATGCAAGCTGAACAATTAAACCAAACCCTAAGGAAGCAATCACTCCCATATTCCAATCACTTATCTGTAAGGAAACTTTAAGAAATGCTGCGTATACATAGTTTGTACAAACAAGTAATCCACAACCTATAAAGTATCCCTCAATAGCTCTACTCTCAGCACCAAACAGAAGCTTCCTTCCAACAACATTGGTTATAAGAAGAGCTAACAGAATTACAAGCAATACTGGTTTAATGAATCCAGTTATGAATAGTAGGACAACATAAATAGCTCCGAATAATACCCCAACTATTCCTGCTTCTTCATAAACATATCTAGCAAAACTGTAAGAGTAATATTTGTAAACATCTGCTTTAGGACCAACCATAAGACGCATTAAATCTCTTGAGTCAATGTTCATAATCTCAATAGCATTTGCGTCAGGAACTCCCCAAATACGATTATACTCCACAGCTATTTGTAAAGCAAACACCTTAATGAGAACTTCATCAGGAACTCTGCTTAATAGAGATTGATTATTACTAACCCATTCTCTCATATAGTCATAAAGTTCCGTAACTTTCTCACCATTTGAATTCCCTTCTACATAAGGCCACCACTCTGAACGTTTCATAAATTCTACATTCTGTAGAGAAGGCTGTGTAGCAGCAGGAACATAAGACAAAGTAGTTCCGAACATAGAATAGAAATTCAGCAAATCATATCCTTCTTCTAAGAACTCAGATGAAGATAGATAAGGTGTAATAACTCCATAGGTGACAATGTTTCCATTACTACCAATAGAGTAATCATAAGTATCAACCTGATTGTCAATATTGTATGCATTAATATTGTCAATAAGCTGGTCAAGAATGAAATAGTAGGGACATGCAAAAGATGTAGCTGAATTACCTGTCTTCTTGTTTGTGTAGTTTATGTAAGTATGCTCAGTCGGCATATAAGCTAATGTAGTTGATTTGAGAATATCATTAGCATTTATATAGAGACCATCAGCTTTGTATATTACATCCTCTTCACTAAACATTACATCATCTTTAAGAACATCCTCATAAAGCTCTGTGATAGTGTCATAGGTATTAGTAAAGATAGCAGGATAAACAACATCCCACCAAGGAACTTCCACATCACTAACACGAATATAAAATTCGCTATTAGTCTGTGGAGTTGTTATCTCAGTAATACCAATCTCAGCTCCATCGAAATCCTTTGTATAATCCAACATCATAATGTAACCAGTCTCTTCTTTGAGTAGAGATTTGTTAGCATTATAGTAAGACCATTGTATCAGTTTTGGAACAGTAATAATTCCTATAAGAACTAAGGAACAAGTTATGATAAATTTACCAACACTTTTTAATCCAAGTTTATTCTGTGTAGCATCCAAATAAAGATTTATTACAAATCCCACAATCATAACAGCTAACATGATTTTGAATGCATAGAGAATCACATATTCAACACCAGACATAAAAGCAATATTAGGCATTGTAACTAAAGAGTTACCAGTTTTATCAAATCCAGTGCCAACAGTCAGTTTAGAAATCTCTTCTAACTTTGCTGCTGCATAGACTCCATATTTACCAACAGACTTATTTCCATCTAATCCTTCATTTGCATAGTCAATGTACTCAATAGGGGCTCCTCTAAGAACTTCTTCAATAAGATTAACAATTGTGTATTTTACACTTGTGTTATCTTTGAAGAAATCCTGTCCAATCTCATAAGCATTATTGTAGAACACCTGCTTAATGTTCTTGGCATTTTTATTTAACTGATTCCATTGAACTAAGGCTGTAATTCCTTTAGAGGAGATAGACGAAGTCCTAAGACTTAAAGTATCATCTGCATCGTTAAATACAAACCATCCACCACCTAAAGCTTTCTTCTCAGTTACTCTTCCTTCATCTGCAACATATCTGCTTGTCTCGATATTTCCTGAAGTTATCGTCTCATACTTAAGACCAGTAATCCACTCATAAAATTCAGTACTAAACTCATTTGCATCAATCTTATTACCTTTATAGTAGTAAGAAGCAAATGCAGCATTAAGAGGACTCCAATTCTGCTTCAGTATAGTTGCATTAGCCGCAGCAGGTATAATGACTAAACCACTCTCAGTAACAATATTTCCAAACATATCACAGAAAATAGGAGCATTTAAATCAAGAGCAGAAGCAGCATCATTCTTCATCTGCTCGGATAAATTAGCTAACATATAATAGTTATAAATACTAACCCAATCAGCTTCTTTTGTTCCTGGAACTTTAACAATCCCTTTACTTGATTTAAATATAGCATTATCTGTGTTGATAGCTTTAAGAGTAAGGTTGAATAAATCATCACTCCTGTAAATAGCAGACACAGTAGCTAAGGGAACTTTCACAGTATATTCATACTCACCTGAATCTACATCGAATGTATTATTGATTGCAGTCTTATCAAGTAAGTAAGCATCCAGATATCTTTGTTTTATATCTAAAGTCCCCGGAGCTTGCCCCAATCTTGTAACACCTTTAGCAAGAGTAGTAGAGTAATATTGCTGTCCTGCTGTCTTAAGAATTGTAGGAGTATCCAAATCGACTAAGTCCTCAATACCTCCCCACAGGTTTTCCATAATAGCAGTATTATCTCTGGTCTGCTCACCAGTATTCCTAATATTAGTATAATCGAGCTTGTCAAGAATAGTTGAAACCTGACCAGCGTTATAGAAGTTAGTATCAACTGTTAAGATAATATCTCTATCATAATTCAACAAATCATTTAAGGTAGCAACTCTAGAGCTAGATTGCTCTCCTGCAACTGATTGATTTACAATAGCAGAACTATCTGTGTTGATGTATAAAGCCTTTCTATAAAATCCATACTTATAATAGAAATTAGAAATCCAATCATCATCTGATAAGAACGTTACTGAGGAAGCATCGTAGAGATTTGTTTCCATAGGAATATAAGTAGCAGATAATGCATAACCTTTTAACCATTGGTCAGTAAGTTCACCAGTATCACTCTTAAAGAAAACACCTAAGGGGTTCTCATCAGAGTACTGTCCAGATTCTGCCTGACCTTTCTCATAGATATAAGGATTCTGAGCAAGCTGCTCAAAATAATCTTTATTATACTTATACAAAACTAAATAGTCATGTATAGCATCTGTCCAATCATCTTCTCCTATTCCCATCCATTCACACATTCTACCAAGTTCAATAATAGAACGTATAAATGTTATAGAACAATCGGCAGATGAAAATGCGTAAGAGGTTAAATCTCCTGATGGAACCTGACCTTCATAAGTTCCATATTCATCACTATCTTTGAAGAACCTCATTTCATTTAATCCATTTAGTTTCAAACTCTTAATAAGTGCAAGAGGATTATATCCCTGTGCAATACCATCAGCACTAAAAGCACAAATCTCAAAACCATAAGAGATATTATAAAATAAGTTTGCCAACTCATAATAGGGATTATCAGTAGACCAATAACCTTGTGCAACCATTTCTTCTGTTAACTCACTAGGTGAGCAAATCTTATCTGTTGTTTCTACATCATAATCACTCAGGTAAGGTAACAACTTTTCTATTACCCCTATTTTACTAGGGAACCTATCAGGATACCAAGGTTCCACCTGACTTATATAATAGGATGAATTCTCCAATAGACTCTGAAGAGAACTGTTATAATGAGAGTATATTGATGAAATCAAATTCCCATCGTCATCGTAATTAAACAAGTCAGCACTTGTGTTGTTGTACAAACATGCATATAACAAATAAGACATATAAGTGTTAACACACTTTATAGCATTATAAGGTAATCCAGTAGCGTAGTACTCAATTGATGGATCAAAATTACTGAGTAAGTAATTTCCTATCTCTACACTTTCACCATTAATATCAATTGTAGTATCAGTTAAAATCTCATTACTAGATTCGATATAATAATTATAAAGCTTCAACAAGTTACCATCACCCCGGTCTATAAGTCCTGCATGAACCAAATTGTTTATTGACTTACAGTAGGTAGTAGAAACTATATACTTCTGCCATGGCGATAATTTCTTAAATAAAGTCTTTAGCGAAATTATACGCTTGTTAGAGAGAGTGTCATTCACACTTTCTGCAGTGTTAGATAGTGAAAAGCCATCCTCATAAACAGGTAAATCTAAATAGACATTATCATAGTCTCCGAATATATTACCTGGATTCTGTATTTCGACAATAAAGTTTTTATTTTCGTCAAGCTTTATTTCTATGTCAATACCACTACTCATATCGTACTGATAATAATAGTTAATCTTAGTAGCGGTAACACATACATCAAATAAACTCATTCCCTTAAATATAGAAGTATCACCAATAACGCCTTCCAGATAATCGGATGCATATTCTATATTCAAGTTATTAAGGATTGATTCAAATGAACTTCTATATATGCTTAACATCTTTTGCATCTGATGACTTTGTATCGAAGTTACTTTGCTTAAGAGGACATCAGTATCTAATACACCATCACCCGATTGAGACTGCATAACAGCATCATTAATTGCATTTAGTAAAAGTAAGCCAAGTGGATTATTTACAAGCTTGGTCTCATAATCGGATTGGCTCTCCTCTCCTGATTGGTAAGTTACACATCCAACACCAAATCTAAGTGCATCTCCTGTTAAATCAACACTGTATAACACAGTATAAGGAATATTAGTTATATTCTGAGTTAACTCTGATCTAAAACAATTGTATGCTTTATTGTTATTATCTTTAACGGTTAAGCTATCAGTTATAGGACTATCCTTATGAGATTTTACTTCACAATAATAAACTCTAAAACCACTCACAGCACTAAGAGCAACATTACCCTCAGTACCCTCCTCGGCATATATGTAGAAGTTTTTATCAAACAACTCAGATACAGAACTCTCTAACATATCTTTGCTAAGAGTCTTAAATAATATTCTATACGCATTCTTAATATCACTTACATCTATGTTACCATCTTTGTCAAAACGAGTTTCAGTATTAGTACCCTTATAATCAACAAAGTCTGGTAACACTATAACATCTGACCTACAAAACCTCACGCATAGTTCTGCATCAAATTGAGGAATAAAACCAAAAATAGCATCACCGTCAAAATAAAAACTAATTTCAAAAATGTCTATTGTGTGTAATTCTATATTATAATATTCAAATGATTTCATTAAAGATGTCAAAT
>ERZ842401.4240-NODE-4240-length-16887-cov-3.979979_pt1 | contig 16887 bp, 16 predicted proteins | sample MGYA00521270_ERZ842401 | MGnify/ENA primary metagenome ERZ842401 (study PRJEB31892, sample SAMEA3878208) | bioreactor metagenome | biome: Moose rumen | place: Sweden | collected 2011-10 | study: EMG produced TPA metagenomics assembly of the PRJEB12797 data set...
CCAGCACGAGGTCCACGCCGGTGATCTTTTTCAGCAGGTCGATGGAGCGGTAGCCGTTCAGGGCGGATTCCTCATCCACGCCCAGATGCCACAGGCCGATCACCAGATCAGCGGAATCCTTTACGCTGTCCACGGCGGCCTGCGCGCAGGTATACAGATCGTCAAAGGTGGTGAAATGGATTTCCTTGATCAGGCCGGGGTTTACCTTGGTGGCGGTTTCGGGGGTTTCCAGGCCCACGAAAGCGACCTTCAGGCCGTCGGCGGTTTCATAGATGGCGGTGCCGGGCAGAATGGATTCGCCGGTTTCGTCCAGGATCACGTTCGCGGAAATGGTGGTGAAATTGGCTTTGGCCAGGTTATCCATCAGCTGGGCATAGCCGAAATCGAATTCATGGTTGCCCAAGGTAACGATGTCGTAGCCCGCGGCGTTCATCATTTCAATGGCGGATGCACCCTTGGAGGAGGACACATAGATGCTGCCCTGGCTGAAGTCGCCCGCGTCCACCAGGATCACGTTGGCGCCCAGGCTCTGGAACCAATCGCGCAGGGTGGCGATGTAGGCGTAGCCTTCCAGCGCGCCGTGCACATCGTTGCTGTGCAGGATCACGGTCTTGCCATCGTAGCTGCCGCTGAGCAGCTTAGTCATGCCGCTGACCTGTCCCTGCAGGGTGGCCACGGCGGCGTTGGCGTCCGCCAAAGCCTTTTCGGCGGTTTCCTTTTCGCCGGTCACGGCGGCCAGGGCTTCTTCGGCCTTGGCGGCGGCGTCAGCCAGCGCGCTGTCCTTTTCCGCGGTCAGGGCGGTCAGCTGCTCCTGCAGGGAAGCGGCGGCCTCTTCGGCAGCGGTTTTGGCTTCTTCAATGGTGGTTTGGGCAGCCTTGGCCGCGTCGCTTTCCGTCACGGCGGTGGCCAGTTCGTTCACCTTCGCGTCCAACTGCTTTTGCAGATCGCTTACTTTTGTATCCATCTGCTTCTGCAGATCGTTCTTCTGGCTCAGGTTCACGCCGCCGAATATCAGCGCGGCGACCAGCAGAAGGGCCAGCACGATGCTAAGTTTCTTCATCATCATCTCTCCTTTTTATTCAATACGGGTATCCGGTGCTATTATACCAAATTCACGCATAAATTGCAATGAAATTCAGGCGAACGCGCCGGAAAGCAAAAAGCGAAAGGGAAAAGGGGGCGCTTTTGAACGCCGCGGCTCCGCTTTCGCCTTCGCTTTTTAAAGAGTTTCTGTCGGTAATATCAACGATGATCAGGGGGACTCCAGCTTTTTTACGCTGCCCCGCTCCACCAGGCGGACGGGAAGGATCACGTTTTTTTCTGCAACGGGCTCGCGCCGCAGCTGGGACAGGATCATATCGGTGGCCAGGATGCCCTTTTTGTCCGCGTCCTGATGGATGGTGGTGAGCCCCGGAATGGTCAGCTGGGAAAGATAATTGTCGTCAAAGCCTACGATGGATTTATCCCGGGGTACGGCGACGCCCCGCTCGGCGAGGCCCGCCATGATGCCGGCGGCCAGGATATCGGCGGAGGCAAAAATGCCGGTGATATGCTTTTTTTCGCTGAGGCGGTGGCCCAGCTTTTTGCCCTCCTCCACGGTGATTTCCTGGGTGAAGATCAGGGAGGGATCATAGGCTACGCCGAATTCCGCCAGGGCCCGGCGATAGCCCTGCAGCCGCTGATCGATGACGCCGCCGGGGCGGATGGAGGGAGAAGCGAAGGCGATGGCCCGGTGGCCGTTTTCCAGCAGATGCCGGGTGGCAATGTAGCCGCCTTTTTCGTCCTCCAGGCCCACACTGTACACGTCGGGATGATGCACATAGCTGTCGATGAGCACGAAGGGGATCCCCAGGCCCAGTGTGGCGTCAAAAAAATCATCCTGGAACATGCCTGTCAAAATCAGGCCGGACAGCCGCCAGCTGCGGCTGATGGCCTCCAGGGCCCCGGCGTCCTCCACGGAACGCACCATCAGATAGTAGCCCTCCTCCCGGGTGCGCTTTTCAATGCTGTCCACGAAAGCGCTGAGGAAGGGATCGCTCATGGTGCTGCCGGTGTTCTGGGGGGTGATATGGGTGATCACGCCGATAATGGAGGAATGATCATTGGCCAGGGACCGGGCCGACATGCTGGGCACATAATGCTCCCGGTTGATGATTTCCCAAATTTTTGCCACTCTTTCCGGGGATACGCGGCTTTTTTTGTTGTGCACCACATTGGATACCGTGGTGATGCTCACGCCCGCTTCGGCGGCAATATCTTTTAACGTGACCATAGTTTTCTCCGAATCGCTGATGATCTATCGCGTTTGCGTATGGCTAGAAATGGGTAACATAACAAGTATAGCCGGTTTTGGTATTCGTTGCAATACCCTGAGCAAAGAAAAGGCGGGGACCGCTTTGCCGTCCCCCGCCTTGAAAACGTTTGCTTTTGAATTATTCGCCCAGTTCAGCCACAAACTGCTGGATGGGCAGATCGCCGGGCTTGCCGGTTTCGGGCACGGTCATGCCGGCCAGAATGGTTTCCTGGCTGGTAGCGTCCACGGGAGCCACGGCTTCGGAGAAGGTGATTTCATCCAGCCAGATCACGCACTTGGCGAAAGCGCGGATATGGAAGGCGTTGGTCATGCCCGGGAAACCGGAGGCTTCCAGATCGATCACCAGATCCTGCCATTCGGTGGTGATCACGGGATGAGTGCCGTCGGCCAGCACCAGATCAGAGAACCGGGCAGCATAGAACTTGGAATCCTCGGGATGCCAGTCCATGATCAGCTTGTTTTCTTCGCCGCCCTCAGCGCCCTTGATGCGGATGGTCAGGTACTTGCAGAAGGAAATGCCGTCCAGCGCCCACATGTTCACAGCTTCGCCCCAGTTGCCCATCCAGTCGGCGGCATGAGCGAAATAGTCTTCTTCGCTGTCATAGTCTTCGGGATCAAAGGCCTTGGGCCGGTAGTCGATCTTGATGGCGCCCTCTTCATTCTTGGCGCGCAGGTTGGCCCAGTTGTCCCACCACATGTTCACGCCGTTGGGAGCCAATTCGGGCTTGGCGTTGGGATCGCGGTCATCGAAGTTATCCCACAGGAAGGTTTCGCCTTCGGCCAGGGCGGGAGCGGCCACGGCCAGCAGCATCATGGCGGCCAGGATGATAGCAAGAAACTTTTTCATGGTGATCCTCCTTCAATATCGGTTGTATAGGTTTAACGCTAAACCTATCAGTTGGTTTGATTATAGCATGTTGCCTACGGCCTGTCAAGCGGGGAAAATAAAAAATGTGGGAAAAATTTTTCCGTTTTGTATTGCTCAATTTCATTTTACCCTGTATAATAGAAGCAGCGGAAGTTTAACGTTAAACTTCCAAGGCGAAAAGGAGGAATACCGCAGATGAATAGAAAATTCATTTCTTTGCTCACCCTGTGCCTGATGATCTGCCTGGCGGTGAACGGCGCCGCGGCGGAAACCGCGCCCACCAAGCTGACCATTTATGAGGGCCCCCAAACCATGGCCAGTTCTCCGACCGCCGCCGTAAGCGTAAACGGTAATGAACTGTTCGTGTACGACGTGATGGTGAACCATGAGCATATTTGGAACGCCAACACCCAGCCCACCACCACGCCCATGACTTATTTTGATTTTGAAGGAACGGTTCGGGTAGAAATCGAAATGCCGGGGCTGCCGAAGCCTTTGGAAAGCGCCAAGGTGCTGCCCGGCGCCTGGGGCATTGAACCGGAGGTGAAGGACGGCAAGGTCAGCTTCCTGATCGCGGAGCCGGGCCAGTATACCGTGGTATTCAACGACAATGTAAACAAGGCCCTGCATATTTTCGCTAATCCCCTGGAAACGGACGTGCCGGACCCCAATGATCCCGACGTGTTTTACATCGGCCCCGGGGAATGGGTGATGGACGCCATCGCGCTGGAGGATAACCAGACCCTGTATCTGTCCGGCGGCGCGGTGCTGCACAGCATCATTTCCGTTGGCAACGCCAATAACGTGCGCATCTGCGGCCGGGGCCTGATCGACGGCAGCGACTATGCGGCCTGGAACCAGGCGGGGTCCTATGCCCGGGTGCCCATCGATTTGAACCACAGCAAAAATGTGACGGTGGAGGGCATCGGCATCGTGAATTCCAACTGCTGGAATCTGAATTCCTATTCCAGCAAAAACGTAAGGATCGACAACGTGAAAATCATTTCCGGCCGCCAGAACGGCGACGGCTTCACCTTCCAATCCTGTACCGATCACGTGGTCACTAATTCCTTCGCCCGCACCTGGGACGACAGTTTGGTTATCAAAAACTATTCCGGCTCCACCAAGGGCATCACCTTCAAAAACATGCAGGTGTGGACCGACCTGGCCCAGTCCATGGAGATCGGCTACGAAACCGACAAGGGCCTGACCCTGGACCCCGAAATCACCGAAGTTCTCTTTGAGGATATTACGGTGCTGTACAATTTCCATAAGCCCGTGATCAGCATTCACAACAGTGACGACGCCTTTGTGCACGATATCACTTATCGGAATATCGTGGTGGAAAACGCGTTCATGCAGGGGGACAACGGCAATAACAAAGAACTCATCGAAATGACCCTGCAAAATTCCTCCTGGTCCACCGTGCGGGATGAATTCGGCTCCATTGATAACGTTTTGATCGACGGCCTGACGGTGATCAACACCGCGGACGGCAAGGTGCCCCGCTCCCGCATGAGCGGCCACAGCGACGAAAACCGCATCACCAACGTGACCCTGCGGAATGTGAGCATTTTGGGCAATCCCATCACGACGCTGAAGGAAATGAAGCTTTCCATTGATGATTACTGCGACGGCATCGTGGTGGAACAGGCTGAAACAAGCGCTCCGGCGGCAGCCGCTTTGCCCGCCGCCGCTGAAATCTCCGCGGATGAAGAAACCATCCTCACCGTCGTTCCTGCCCCGGAACAGACCAAGGCCGAGCGGCCCCCCTGCTTCCCGGACCCGGCGGATGATTATATCCCCCTGCCCGAAACGGAAAACATCGCCCAGGGCAAGCCCGTTCTTTCCGGGGCTCACACCGACGTGTACGTGGACCGGAACGTGAACGACGGCAAGACAGACACCTATTGGGAAAGCAAGGGCTTCCCAGCGGAAATCACCTTCGATCTGCAGGGAAGCTTCTCTGTGTCCACCGTGGCGGTGTGCCTGAACCCCTCCGCCATCTGGGAGCCCCGCATCCAGGAAATCGCCGTGCAGGTGAGCCTGGACGGGGAAACCTTTACAGAAGTGGCGGCCCCGGACAAATATCAGTTCGACGCCGCCACCGGCAACCGCATCCGCATTGATTTTGACGCCGCGGAGGCCGCATACGTGAAGCTGATTTTCACCATGAATTCCTCTTCCCGCACCGGCGGGGCCCAGGCAGCGGAAATCTGCATTTATTGATCACCCAAGGAGAAAAGCCATGAAATACCAAGGAATCATTTTTGATTTAGACGGCGTGATATGCTCCACGGACGAGTATCATTACCGCTCCTGGAAAGCGCTGGCTGATCGGCTGGGGATCCCCTTTGATCGGGAGCGGAACAATCTATTGCGGGGCGTCAGCCGCATGGACAGCCTGAAAATCATTCTGGAAAAGAGCGATAAAACGTATTCCCAGGAAGAGCAGATCGCTTTCGCCGAGGAAAAAAACGCGCTGCACCGGCAGCTGCTTTCCCAAATGTCCCCCGCTGATTTATCCGACGAGGTGAAAAACACCCTGGATACCCTGCGGAAAGCAGGCTTGAAATTGGCCATCGGCTCCGCCAGCAAAAACACGCCCTTCATTCTGGAGCGCATCGGTCTGGGAAGCTTCTTTGACGCCGTGGCTGACGGCAACTGCATCACCCATTCCAAACCTCATCCCGAGGTATTCCTGAAGGCGGCGGAGATGCTGGGTTTGGACCCCGCCCAATGCCTGGTGGTGGAGGACGCTCACGCCGGTGTGGAGGCTGCCGTCAACGGCGGCTTTGACTGCGCCGCCATGGGCGACGCCCGGGACGATCCCCGCGCCGCCTGGCATTTGAATGGGGTTTCGGATATCTTGAAACACTTGTGATCATTTCAAGAGCACTTTAAGTCAATAAGGGAGTTGAGAGTTAAGAGTTGAGAGTTGAGATTTATATAGTCGTTTTCTCTTTCTCGCTGGGAATCCAGCGAATAAATGTATCAACAAAATATATCTCAACTCTCAACTCTTCACTCTCAACTCCTTTTCTTACTGAAATGGTTCTTTAAACTGTTGCAAATTAATCTGTTCAAACACCTCTGCAATCACTTTTCCCTGGGCTTGGGGCAGTGAGAGGCCCAAAGCCCGCGCCAGGGTGGGGGCGATGTTGACAAGGTCGGTTTCACCGATGCGCACGCCTTTTCGGATGCTGGGGCCGGACAGCCACAGCAGGGTCCGGGCTTGGGGGCAGTCCAGGAAGAATCCATGCTCGCCGCGGGTTTCTCCCGGATGATCGATGAAGCAATGGCCGGAAAGGGCGTCCACGGCCAAATGCACGTCCTTCGGGGCGTGCAGCGCGCGCAGCTCTGCATCCTCGATGATCCTGCGGATCCCCCATTTTTCTTTATTCAGTTCCAATGCAGTTCGGGCGGCTGCCAGGTCGTTTCCGAAAATGTAAGCCCCCATGCCCAGGCTCTGGGCCCGGGCCCCGCAGACGGCATTCAGCTCCTGATCCAGCAAAACGCCGTGGGGCGCGTCCTGCTGCCCATGATCGCTGACCACGCAGAACAGGGTTTCATTTGCCAGCCCCGCTTTTTCTACCGCTTTTACAATGCGCCCAACCCGCCAGTCCAGCCGCTCCATGGCGGCGTGAGCTTCCAGACTGTCCGTGCCGTATCTATGGCGCATGGAATCGCAGTCCACCAGATGCACGGTGAGAAAATCAGGCGGACGGCGGGATGCGTACAGCTTTTCGCACAGAAGCGCGGCGTAATCGTCCAGATCCGGCTGTTTGATGCTTTTCCGGGTTTTGCCGTATTTCAGCTCCATCCGCAAAATCCACAGAGGAGAGGCGTAGCGCAGCATTTTCAGCACCGCGTTTTCACCCGGCAGGGGCAGCACCTCCGGAAAATTTCGGCGCACGTAAGGGTTTTTCCCCGAAACGGGCCACAGGATGGAGGCGCAGTCCATTCCGTTTTCTTTGGCGGCCTGAAACAGGGTTTTCACCTGAATATCCTTGACTGACCAGTACCAGGCCCGCATATTGGGCGCAGTATCCGTCTGCAAGGGCTGATTGTGGCCGATGCCGTGAGTATCGGGATAGCAGCCGGTGGTCAGGCTGGTATGAATGGGGTAGGTGAGGGTTGGATAAATCGTTTTTACCTGATCGCAGAAAACGCCCTTTTCCGCTAAAGCCGAAAGCGCGGGCAGGCCAAGAAGCCTGTCCGCGTCGGGCTGCGCCACAGCGTCCAAGGAGATCATGCACAGCCGCATGATGTTACCTCCATTTTTTGTTCCTCCTCTTCCGGCGGAAGAACAGGAAATAAATCACCAGGGCCCAAATGATCACGCTGCGCCAGTTGATGCTGGTTTCCTCGTAGCGCCATTCATCCTGCCAATCGTTCCAGTAGGTTTCGTCGTGATCCCAGCGGGCGTCGTAATCGTCCTGGGCGAACATGCCGTACCACCAGTCGCTGGCGGTTTGGGGCTGGGGGGTGGACTGGATGGCGGCGACGCCGAACAGCCCGGAGGCGTCCAGCGTAGTTCCGCTGCTCTTTGCCATGGCCTGGCCCAGGCTGAGGGCCAGATCGGCCAGGGCTTGGTCATAGTTCCGGTTCAGGTACGCGGTGCGGAAAGCGCCCAAAAGGCTGGTTTGGGTTTCCTTGGGCAGGGCCGTCCTGGCGCTTTGGCCCAGGGACAGGGCGAAGCTTTCTTCGCCGATCACCATGAGCAGCAGCGCGTCCTGAACATTCAGATCCCACACCTCAAACACCTTGTCGGCATACTGCTGCGCGTCCGCGCCGCCCAGAAAATGGCGGGTGAGCACGAACAGTTGGCCGCCGGAGGCGGCTTCCATCCGCTCCGACAGTGTTTCCAGGTCCTTGATGGCCTGATCGCCCAGCACCCCGGCCAGGTCCGCCACCGTGCCGGAAGGACGAGGAGGATACTCCGTCGCCGCCAAAGCGGGAGCGGCCAAAGACAGGCACAGCAAAATCGCCAGCAGCAGCGCCGCGAATTTTTTCATGGTCACTTTTCTCCTCCTCCTTCCTTATTGCGCGATAAATTCTTCGGCGGGCTTGATGCCCAGCAGCGTGCGGGCCAGCCAGCCGCTGAAGGTGCCCTTCATGCGGCCGTTGAAATCCGCAGCCGCCTGGTTATAGGCCGCGCCAATGGTTTTTTCCTCGCTCTGGGCCAGCATCTGGGGCAGATACGTATTTACATACATGCTGTCCCGTTCGTCTTTTTTCACGCTGTCCAGCACGGCTATTTCATTCAGCAGCGCCGCGGCGTCCCGGGTCAGGGCTTCATTGGCCTTTGCCTTTTCGCCCAGGGCGGCCTTGCCTTCCAAAACAGCCAGCTCGTTTTTCACATTCAAATAATTCTCATCGGTTTCCGGAACATGGCGCTTGGCCACGGCCAGTACGTTATAGGCCGATTCCACACGGGTTTGCAGCATGCTTTCCAGGCCCGCGTAGGTTTCGTTCACGCGCGCCCTTTCGTCGCTCCAGCCGCGGTAAGCGCCGAAAATCACGCTGCCCACCACCAGAATCACCATCAGCACAAATGCCCAACCCGTTTTGAGTTTCATTGTCGGCTCTCCTTATAATTTTTACATGTTCAGCAGTTTTTCTTTCAGTTCTTTTTCCATGTTGTACAGGGTCTTTTCCGCCTCGGCCCGCTTCTGGCGGCCCTCCTGCTGGATGCGGGTGACCTCGTTGATGGTATCGATCAGGCTCTGGTTGGTGGATACCAGCGTTTCCAGATCGATGATGCCGCGCTCGGATTCCTTGGCGGTTTCAATGGTGCCCATTTTCAGGGTTTCCGCGTTCTTTTTCAGCAGATCGTTGGTCATATCGGTCACCGCCTTCTGGGCCTGCATGGCCTGCTGGCTGTGATGCAGCCCCAGGGCCAGCACCATCTGATTCTTCCACAGGGGCAGGGTGTTCACCAAGGTGGACTGAATGCGTTCCACCAGCAGGGAATTGTTGTTTTGCAGCAGGCGGATCTGGGGCGCCATCTGCATGGAGATTTGGCGGGTGAGCTTCAGATCGTACAGCTTCTTTTCAAACCGATCGCACTGGGCGGCCAGGTCGTTGGCCTTCTGGGCGTCCATAGCGTCGCCGCTCTTTTCCGCCGCTTCCTGCAGGGCTTTCAGGTCGGTGTCCCGCACCTCCTGCAGCCGCTGCTCGCCCGCAACAATATACATGGTCAATTCATGGAAGTAGCTCAGGTTCATATCGTACAGCTTATTGAACATGGCCACGTCCTTGAGCAATTGCACCTGATGATCCTCCAGGCTGCCCGCGATGGTTTCCACGTTCTTGGAAACGTCCTCGTATTTGGCCTGGATGGTGGTGATCTGGGACTTGGCGTTGAAGAACAGACCCTTCAGTCCCTTGGGCTTTTCGCCGGCCGCGTTGAAGCCCTTCAGCTCCGTGATCAGCTTGGACAGGATATCGCCCACTTCGCCGGTGTCGCCGGTCTTTACGTTGGCCAGCACCGTATCGGCGAAGCCGGAAATCTTCTTCTGGGCGTCAGCGCCGTAGAGCATCACATGGTCGGGGTTGGTCAGATCAATGGTTTTGGAGAAAGCGGCCACCTGGATCTTTTCTTCGTCCGTCAGGGAAGAATCCAGGGCCTCGGCCATGTCCACGGCTTCCTGAGCGTCGGGCACCTGGGGCGTTTTCAGTTCGTTCAGCATATCCACAGCCTTTTCAATGGTCTGCTTAGCTTCCATTTCAGGATGCAGGGTCAGGATCGGGGCGGTATGCTGTTCGGTTTCCAGCTGCTGGGTGGCCTGGGCGAATTCGTTGTCAGTCATGGGGGATGATCTCCTTTCTCAATATGCGATCAAAAAACAGACGGGTAAATTATTGTTCTTTCTTTTTTTGCATGCCGGAATCGATCAGGCCGTCCTGACGCAGCATGGTTTCCATTACATCAATGTCCGTAGACAAGTCCAGCATATCGTCCTGATACAAAGCGTCCAATTGCTTGTCGAAGGCTTTCAGCACGGTATTCATGGCCTCCCGGATCTGGGACCGGGTTTCCTGGGCGTTCTTGCCCGTTACCTGCCGCTCCTCCATTTTGCGGTATCCGGCCAGCATTTTCAGCGTGGTGGGCAGATAATAGTCCATGAAGCGGCGGATCTGGGGCGCTTTGGCGGGCTGCTCGGCCACGGTGCGGAAGATGCGGTTGGCTACGTCGTCCAATTGATCCATCTGGGCGGAAAGCTCCGCGTCGGGGATCAGATCGTTTTCCTTCCGAATCTGGGATAGCATTTCCTGGCCTTTTTCCACCAGGGTATCCACCGCGCTGTCGCCGGTCTTGGGAATCACCTGCTGCACCGGGGCCTCTTTGCTGGTATCCACGCCCTGGGCCATAATGAAGGCGATCCGGCCCGCCAGCAGGGCAATGCCTGCCGCGATCAGATAATGCTGCCAGCGGTAAAGCTTGAAGATCAGGGAATAAAGAACCACCACCGCACCCATGACGAGGAAGGCGATGATATACGCCTTGGAAGCGTTCTTCTTTTTCTGCTGCATGTCATTTTCCCCCTTTCGTTTGACTGCGGTAAAAGTATATCAAACCCGGAACAAAACGCAATCGTTTTCCGCTGAATCATACATTTTCGCCGCTGAAAACGGCAAATCGCCGCTTTTTCGTTCATTCAGTATATCACAAACCGCCCTGTATTTCAACGGTTGGAAGGCGAAAAACGCTTGCAGAACAAAAGAAAACAGGCTCTGTTAGAAAGATTATGATAGCGCCCTTTAAGTAACCAAAGAGAAAACAGAGTACAGATAGGATAGTCGTACAATTGGTCCTCTTCCTTGTATAAGCAAAATACTCTGTGCTCTGTACTCTGATCTCTGTACTCTCTAACCAAGCGACTTAAGGCGCTCTTTATATCTATGCATATTCGCTGCTTGACAGGCGTACAATGGGAATGGGGGTGAAAGGGATGGAAAAGGAAAACACCGCACGGCATGCTTTGCCCGTGAAAAATCATACCCTGACGATGGAAAACCGGCGGCGCGTGGCACTGACCGGAGTGAACGAAGTGCTGGGCTTTGATGAAAACCAGGTGACCCTGATGACGGAGAACGGGGAAATCGCGCTGACGGGGGAGGGGCTGCACGTGACCAAGCTGATGCTGGAGGAAGGACAGCTGGCGTTGGAAGGAAAAATCGACGGCGTGATTTACACCCAGCGTGCCCGGCGCAAGAGCCTTTTCAGGCACGCTGCGCAATGACGTTTTTTGAAACCGTCGGTCAGGCCCGGATTTTCCTGCTGCTGCTTTACGCCGGATTCCTGTCTGGCGCGCTTTACGACGGGGCCCGGGGCCTGCGCAGGGTGCTGCCCAAATTCCTGCGTTTTTTGCCGGATATGCTTTGGTGCCTGCTCACGGCGGCGGCCTGCGCGTTGGCGCTGGCGGCTGGGGGCGAGGGAAGGGTCCGGCTTTACGCGCTGCTGGGGCTGTGCTGCGGCGCGGGAATATATTGCCTGGGAATCCGCCGGGCCGGGCTGTATTTACTGCGATTCCTTAAAAAACAAAAGCCCAAAAGTATGGAAAAGCATGCGGAGCGATAATATACGAAAGCAAAGAAGGTTTTGGGCGCATTGAATTTTCAGTGCGCTTCTTTCTGCGCAAAAAGAAGGAATTTTCGTCGATGCGTGGTATATAAATATTTGGTTATATATGCGGATTCGGAACGAGTGGAAAAGGCGGAAGGGGGCGGACGGACGTGGAAAAGGCCAAAGAAAAAAACGCTTCAATGCGGAAAAAGGGTATTCCCATTAGCAGCGTGTACCGCGTGCTGATCGTAGCCGCCGCGCTGATTTCCATCGCTCTGCTGTACGCCGCGTTTCGGGTCAACGCCAGCTTTGACCGTACTCAGCAGGCTATGGAGCGGTACATCACCTGCCAGCAGGACGCCGTGCTGTTTGAACAGGGCTCCGATTATCTGACCAATGAGGCCCGTTCCTTCGTGGCGACGGGGGACCCCGCCCACGCGCTGAATTTTGCGCAGGAGGTGGAAGTGACCCGCCGCCGGGAGAGCATGCGGGACGACGCGGCGTATTTTATCAAGGGAGAGGAGCCCCTGCGCTATCTGGACGCGGCGCTGACCCATTCCAATGAGCTGGCCCAGGTGGAATGCTACGCTATGCGGCTGATGATTGCCGGTATGGGCTATGACCCAGCGGATTTCCCGGCCATGATCGGCGCGGTGGAGCTGACGGAGCAGGACGCCGCTCTGAACCCGGAGGAGCAGCGGGCGGCGGCCATGGACAGGATGTTCAACGCCGCGTACAACGAAAAGAAAAACACGATTTATGAAAATGTGGAGCGCAGCATCAATGCGCTGGTGGAGGATACGGAGCAGGAAATGGTGGGCGGCGCGGGACAGCTGAACCGCCTGCTGCGGCGGGAAACCGCGCTGATCGTGCTGCTGCTGGCGCTCATCCTGGCCACCGTGCTGCTCACCTCCTTCCTGCTGATCCGGCCCCTGTACCGCAATATCCGCCATTTGGACAAGCGGGAGGAAATGCCCGCCGAGGGCGCCCGGGAAATGCGGCATCTGGCCCGGGTGTATAACGATATTCTGACGGAAAACAACGAGCGGAACGAAGAATTGTCCTATTCCGCCAATCATGACGCGCTGACGGGGCTTTATAACCGCGCCGCTTACGAAAAAGTATACAAATCCCTGCACAGCGGCGATATCGGCGTGCTGGTGGTGGATATAGACGGCTTTAAGCAGTTCAACGACAGCTACGGCCATGATATGGGCGATTTGGTGCTCAAACGGGTGGCGAAGGTGCTGACCGGGAGCTTCCGTTCCGAGGATCATATCAGCCGGATCGGCGGGGATGAATTCTGCGTGATCATGAAGAACGCCGACAGCCACCTGAGCTACCTGGTGCGCGCCAAGGTGAACGCCATCAACCGCGCGCTGGCGCATTATGAGGATAAAACCCCGCCCGCCGCGCTCAGCGTGGGCGTGGCCTTCGGGGATCGGTCCGAGCCCGATATGCTGTTCAAAAATGCCGATACCGCGCTGTACCGCGTGAAGGCGGCGGGCGGCGGCGGCTGCGAAATCTATTGAAAGATGGAGGGTGAGCGATGATCACAGTGGAAACCCTGGCGGCATACGGCGCCGATACCCAAACGGGCTTGAGCCGCTGCATGAACAACGAGGCGTTTTACCTGCGGTTGGTCAATATGGAGCTGAATGATCCCAACTTTGCCCGCCTGCAGGAGGCGCTGCAAAGCGGCGATACGCGCGGGGCCTTTGAGGCGGCCCATGCCCTGAAGGGGGCCGCGGGCAACCTGTCCCTGACGCCGATTTACGAGCCCGTGGAGCGGCTGACCGAGCTTTTGCGCAACGCCGAGGGTCCGGTGGATACCGGCGATCTGCCCCAGCGCGTGGCCCAGGCCTATGAGGCGCTGAAGGCGCTGGCGGAGTGAAGGCTGAAAGCATGCAATAAAATTCGAAAAAAGCAGAGAATATTAAAAAAGCATTTGACCAGAAGCGCAAAAGGCTATATAATAAAATGAGTATTTTATCGGCTTTGGCCGGACGCCCATTGCAGCGCGACTGAAAGGAAACGGGTAAAAATGAGCGGCGTATTCATTCAGATGCTGGGCGAGTTTTCCATCACAGTGCGGGGAGTTCGCCACGATAACCTGGTTGCCAAAAGCCGAAAGGGCATCAGCCTGCTGACCTATCTCGTGATGCAGAACGGCAAGCCCGTATCCAATCAGCGCCTGATCCGCGAAATGTGGAGCTCCCGCAACAGCGCCAGCCCGGAGAGCGCGCTCAAAACCATGGTGAGCCGCTTGCGCGGCATGCTGAATGATCTGAGCGACGGCCTGGGGGCCTGTATCCAATCCAACCAGGGCGCCTATTGCTGGCAGTCCCTGCCCGGGGTACAGGTGGACGCGCTGGAGTTCATGGCGCTGCTGGAGGAGCTGAAGGGCCAATTGACCCGGGAGCAGCGGCTGGAAAAATACGGCCGCGTCCAGGCGCTGTACCAGGGCGACCTGGCGCAGACGGGCGAATTGATCAACGGCGTTATTCAATCCAGCTGGCTGCACAGGGAATACCTGGAGTGCATGTACGCCTATGTGCACCTGCTGCGCGAAATGGGCAGCTACGCCCAGGTCCGCGATGTATGCCGGCAGGCGCTGCAGGTGGATGAGCTGGATGATTTTCTGCAGATCGAGCTGATTCACGCCGAGGCGGCGCTGGAGCACGGCGCGGGCACGGACGCATTGGCCCGCAAGGAAGAGCGCTACCGCCATGTGTCGGCCTTGGGCAAAGGGCTGCAGGATCAGCTGGAGCAGATCGGCGACGACCTGCTGGAGAGCGACGTGGACCAGAAGGGGCCGTTCTTCTGCGATTATCCCGCCTTTCGGGAGTTTTACCATATCCAGGCGCGCAATCTGGAGCGCCTGGGCTCCACCATGCTCCTGTGCGTGATCACGGTGGAAAAGCGCGATGGACAGCTGTCGGCGGTGGCGCGGGAGAGCGCCATGGCGGGCCTGCAGGAGGTGCTGCGGCATAACCTGCGAAAGGGCGATATCATCACCCGCTACGCCCCGGATGTTTTTGCCCTGCTGCTGCCCACCGTCAACTACAATACCGGCACCATGGTCATGGACCGCATCGAAAAGATTTTTAACGCGGAGTACAACAATCCCCAGGTGGCCCTGTATCACCGCATCACCCCGCTGGGGGCGCTGCCCGATATGGCCGCCAGCCTGTGACGCAGGCTTCCCAATATGGAAAAAGAGAGCTGGTGTCCCATGAGACGAACAGGAAAGCTGATTGCAGTGGCTGCAACGCTGGCGGCGATCATCACATTGCTGCTGATCGCCCTTTCGGCTGCCGCGGATACGCCGGTCTGGCCCAAGACCGGATCGGAGGTAAAGACAAACGGAAAGATGAAGCTGGATATCAGCTACACCTCCGATGGGTATTTTATGGCGGCCGTATCCAGCAAGAATAAGCATAAGCTGAAGCTGCGCGTGGCCAAGGACGGCGAAACGCTGACCTATGACCTGAACAGCAACGGGGATTACGAGGTATTCCCGCTGCAGCTGGGCAGCGGCAAATACGAGGTCAGCCTGTATGAAAACGTATCGGGCAAAAAGTATTCTCAGGAGGGCAAGGCGAGCATCAGCGTCAAGCTCAGCTCCAACGTGATCCCCTTCCTGGGGCCCAATCAGTACGTCAATTACACCAAGGCCTCGGAGGCGGTGGCCAAGGCCGCCGAGTTGTGCGCCGGCAAGGATACCAAGGCCGCCTATGACGCCGTGTGCAATTTTATGAAGACTAGCTTTGTGTACGACTATGTCAAAGCCGTTTCGGTCAAGGCCGGTACGCTGCCCGACATTGACGGCACCTACAAAAAGAAGATGGGCGTCTGCCAGGATCTGTCCGCCATCATGTGCGCCATGCTGCGCACCCAGGGCATCCCGTGTAAGCTGATGATCGGCTATGCCGATAAGCAGTATCACGCCTGGACGACGGCGTATATCAACGGGCAGGAGGTTTTCTTCGATCCGACTGCCGCGCTGAACGCCATCTCCAAAGTAAAAGACTATTCTCTTGAAAGATTCTATTGACGGAGGGATGCCCAAATGAAGAATGAAAAAAGAACGCTTACCGCTGCCGAGCTCAGCACCTTCTGCGGCCAGGTAGCGCTGATCCTGGAGGCCGGCCTGCCGCTGTATGACGGCATGGAAACGCTGGCTGGCACCGAAAGCAACAGCGCCAACAGCGCGATTTATGCCTCTGCCAGCAAGGGCGTTACCGAAAAGGGCTCACTGTATGAGGCATTGAAAGAGGATGACAATTGGCCCGATTATCTGGTGGAGATGGTGGGCATCGGCGAGCGCAGCGGCCAGCTGGAAAGCGTGATGAACGGCCTGTCGGAGTACTACGCCCGCGAGGACCGCATCCGCTCCTCCGTGATCGGCGCGGTCACCTATCCGCTGGTGCTGGGCGCCATGCTGGTGGTGATCGTGCTGGTGCTTCTGTGGCGCGTTCTGCCCGTGTTCCGCCGCGTGCTGAGCAGCATGGGCGGCGGCATGAGCGAATCGGGTAGCGCCCTGCAGCGCTTGGGCGTGGCCGTCGGCTGGGTGGTGCTGGCCGTGGTGGCCCTGATGGTCATCGCCGTCATCGCCTGCCTGATCCTGATGCGCACCAAGCACAGGGATAAGGTGATGGATCTGATCATGAAGATCTTCCCGCCCTATCGCAACCTGAACCGCAAGCTGTCCGCCGCCCGCGTGGCCAGCGTGCTTTCCATGATGCTGTCCAGCGGCTTCCCCACCGATGATGCGCTGGAGATGACCTCCCACGTGCTGACCGATAAGGAAGCGGCCGCCAAGGTGGAGGATATCCGCATGGGCCTGCAGCAGGGCAAGAGCTTCTCGGACGCCGTATCCGAAACCCAGCTGTTTGAGGAACTGCATGACCGCATGCTCAAGATGGGCAGCGCCACCGGCCGGGAGGATCAGGTGCTGGGCAAGCTGGCCACCCTGTACGAGGAGCAGGTGGAGGAGGGCATCAGCCGCCTGGTGGGCATCATCGAGCCCACCCTGGTGGCCCTGCTGTCCGTGGTCATCGGCGCCGTGCTGCTTTCCGTCATGCTGCCCATGGCGGGCATCCTGTCCAGCCTGTAAGGCCCGGAACAATA
>ERZ842401.4241-NODE-4241-length-16886-cov-4.458677_pt1 | contig 16886 bp, 21 predicted proteins | sample MGYA00521270_ERZ842401 | MGnify/ENA primary metagenome ERZ842401 (study PRJEB31892, sample SAMEA3878208) | bioreactor metagenome | biome: Moose rumen | place: Sweden | collected 2011-10 | study: EMG produced TPA metagenomics assembly of the PRJEB12797 data set...
CGGCGACCACCGAGATCTACACTCTTTCCCTACACGACGCTCTTCCGATCTCCACCACGATGTAGCTGTAGAACAGCTTGTTCATGGTCTGGTGAACGGAATCCGTCACGGGTTTCCCCGCTTCAAAGCACTCCCGCAAATAGTCCAGGGTGGAAGCCTGGATGCCATTGGCCCAGCAGTATTCCTCAAAATCCATGGGGTACATTCGGTAGATCTCCTCAAAACCTACGGGGTAGGACTTGACCTCCTTGTACCGCACCCCCAGGAGGGAGCCGGTCTCAATATAGTCAAAGCGGCCGTCTTCCACCAAAAATTTTATAGCCGTGCGCACATTGGGATATTCCTGGATCTCGTCAAAGAGCACCAGGGTTTTGCCCGGCTCCATGGGCTGGCGGGTAAAGGCCGTCAAGTTGGTGATCAGCGTGTCTGCGTCCAGGTCGCCCTCAAAAATCTTGGCGGCGTCCGGGTCGGTGATGAAATTGATCTCCACGAAGTGCTCATAGTTTTCCTTGCCAAATTCCCGGATCAGCGTAGTTTTACCGATCTGCCGTGCCCCGATAATGCACAAGGCACGCTTGTGCTCCTGGGCTTTCCACTCGGTCAGCTTGTCATAGGCCTTTCTGTGAAGCATAGACTCCTCTCCCTTTGGTTGCTGAGAGTAGTGTAACATAATTTCAGGGAATTATCAATGCTTTGCAACAAAATATTCAGTTGTAAGGAGGCGCTTGCAACAAAATTTGAATATCGGCTTTAAAGGAGTGTTTTCTAGGCTTCACGGCCTGTCTGCCGGTAGGTTTTCCCGCTCGTTCCACCGCTGAGCATCACACACGGGTGATGTAGACCTCAAATAACCCGTCACTTATCCTCCCCCATCACGACGCCGGAGGTGTATTCAAGAATGACGCTGTCCGAGATCCCCCTCCCCGAGAGACACCTTTCTTTGTTGTCCCCCAAAGAGGGAGCATCTCCGTTCCTGCGCTGGGGTTACGCCACAGCGGTGTCCTTGTGGGTATCCAGCGCCTCAATGAGCTCTTCAAAGGCGTCGGCGAAGTTCAGTTCCACTTCGATCCGGCCCCCTTCGTGCACCCGGATCTCCCGGACCAGCTCCGTCAGCAGCGGACGGGTCAGCTGCTCCAACCGACCCGTTTGGGCGAAATGCTGCAGGAATTCATTGTCCCGGCGCACCTCCTCCAGCTCGGAGGAGGACTCCTTCAATCGGTCGATCTGTCGGTCCATGGTATCCAGCTTCTCCTGGTATTCCGCCTTGAAGGTCATATACTCCTCCTTGGTCAGGGTCCCGGCCTTCCAGTCGGGGTAGAGGGCCAGCTGGATCTGCTTGACCTTCTCCCGCTCTTGCTTCAGCTTCTCCAGGGTGTTGGTCAGGTGAGAGCCCTCCCGGCGGCTCTCCTGCTCCCGGATCTGCAGGAGGATCTGATCCATCTCTCCCGCGGCGGCGATCATGGTGTTCAGAGTTTCCAGCAGGGCGGCCTCCAGCTTGTCGATACGGATGGTATGGTTGGTACAGGCGCCATGGTCCATCTTCCGGCGGGTGGTGCAGCGGTAGTAGCTGTAGGTGCCGTAAGCGTGGGTGTTGGTTTTCTTGCTCATGATGCGCCCGCAGTCCGCGCAGCGCACCAGCCCGGCCAGCAGCTCCACCTTTCCGCTGGCCCGGGAAGAGTGGGTCCCCTTGCCCAGCCGGGCCTGCACTTGATGAAACGTCTCCGGATCGATGATGGCCTCGTGGGTGCCCTCCACCACGTACCATTCCTCGGGGGGACAGGGCCGGGCCTTCTGCACCTTGTAGCTGATGTTGCGCATCTTCCCCTGGACCATATTGCCCAGGTACATCTCATTGCTGAGGATGCGCCGGATGGTGTGGTCGCCCCACAGGCCGTCGTTCTTTTCGCCGGTGTTGTGGCGGTAGTTCTGACCCTGCAGCTGCTTGTACGCCGTGGGATTGGGGATGCCGCTTTCATTGAGGTCCTTGGCGATGCGCAGGATCCCCTCTCCATCCAGGTACTTCCGGTAAATCAGCCGCACCACGTCGGCGGCCTCCTCGTCCACCAGCAGCCGGTGGTGGTCCGCCGGGTCCTTCCGGTAGCCGTAGCAGGCAAAGGAGCCGATGAACTTTCCCTGCCTGCGCCGCAGGTTCAGGGTGCCCCGGACGTTGGCCGAGGTGGTGGCGGACACGCTCTCGTTGATGACGCTGGTGACCCCCAGGGTGATCATGTCCGCCGCGGCGGAGGAGGGAGTGGACTTCAGGGAATCGTACATGCCGTTGCAGACGATGAAGCGCACTCCCAGGGTCACGAAGTGGTCGGTCATCAGCTCCATGGCCTTGCTGGAGTTGCGCCCGAAGCGGGAGTGGTCCTTGACGATAACGCAATCCACCCGGCCGGCCCGGATGTCCTCCATCATGCGCTGGAAGTCCGGCCGGTCGAAGTTGGTGCCGGTCCAGCCGTCGTCCACATAGAAATCGTAGATCTCGATATCCGGCTGCTGGGCCACGAACTCCCGGAGGATCTCCCGCTGGGCGGAGACGGAGTTGCTCTCCCCCACCAGCTCGTCCTCTCGGGACAGGCGGATGTACAGCGCCGCGGACCAGATCTTGTCGGGCAAGGTCTCCCGGCTCACAGCCGGGGCGTATTTTGTTTCTCTCATAGGTCGCCTCACAGAGTATAAAATGAGTGAGGCGGCGGGTCGGTCTCTGCGAGACCCACAATACCACGCCGCCCACCCAATAGCAAGCGGTAAAATCAGGGAGTATGAAACGACGCGGCGAGGGCGTCACTCAAGGTCCGCTTGCCGGAGAAGCTGACCTTCACCGCCAGCCCCTGTGCCTGGAACAGATAGGGATTTCCCATCTGCTGTGCCAGGGCTTGCAGGCGCTGGGCACGGGGCAGAGTTCGGTCAACGGTCAGCTTCCGGATCACCGGCAGCGTGGAGAACTCACAGTCCTCCACGCCGGTCTCCCGGTATCGATGCAGCTCCTCTCGGGTCACGCGGCCACCTTCCTCTCAGGAAAAGTATGGGCCGTCCCGCTGAGGAATATACCCGGCTGCATCAGTCGGGCCCCTCTCTCCATCAGCGTGGAGGTATCGCCTCCCTTCGTGCGGGAATGCGAAAGGAGCCCCGGGGGACTCCTTTTACTTATTATCCAACTACTTTCGCATATCCTATGTCAATGCATCCTTGTAGAAAATTCCCAGCCTCTATTGTGAAATTATATTTTGATGGTGTTGTTGTGTAATCGGACGAAATGGTGATGATACATCTAACATCTTTTCCAGCCGCAAGAGCTTCATACATTTCGGAGAAACCATCACTACCTGAGTAGTTTACTTTGGTCCCTAAAGCGGCAGCTTCAGCCATTGCGTTTAGTGCCAAAAGATTTTCATTTCCAAACAGCCTATGCTCATAAACGGTGTTATCCACCTTGAATTTTATATCTGCTGTCTCGTAGCTGCTCAACGAAACGGGGTGGCTGTTGTATTCAGATAGCGTGAAAAAGAAAATCGGCTGCTCGCCATTACCATAATCACAAAATGTTACCACGGTAGATAGCGAAGAACTGGTAGTAGCCGAATTACTAAAGGTTCCCGAGCAAATCGTTGCAAGTGTTTTAATGTCTGTTTCCACCTTGTCACCAAACTCATCAACTCCAGTTTGAATGACCCAATTCTCTTTCACTTCTGGCGTTGGTTCTGGTGTGGGGGCAGTTGTCTCCGCCGCAGAGGATGCTTGGCTATTACTTTCTGTGGTTGTGCTGCTGGCTTGGACCGTGCTGCCACCACAAGCAGAAAGCGAAAGTGTCAAAATCGTCGCCACAATGAGGAGTAGTGTTTTTTTCATATCTGGTTTCTCCCTTTCAACTATTCTAGAGCGGTATATGCCCATTGTTCAGCTTCCTGCTGTGTGGTTTTATGTCCATTTGTTGCAATCTCTAACAGTGTATAAACTCCATTGATTTCTTGAAGGTCATAGTCTGCATATGCTTCTCCGTTGTCCATATAGAAGGTAACTTTTACAACTTCACTGGAAATCGTCCATCCAATTTCAAAATCATACTCGTCCCCAATAGTCTCTCTTCCAGTTCCATCTTCAAAGAAAACCATCTGAGCAACATATCCAGCCGGCGTCGTTCTAGTCCAAGTATGATTGAAGAGGACTTCCTTCAGAGAGGGGGCCGGAGTAGGTGTTGGTGTTGGCTCCGGAGTAGGCTCCGGCGTCGGCTCCGGCGTGGGCTCAGGAGTAGGCTCCGGCGTAGGTGTAGCAGTCGGCTCCGGCGTGGGGGTGGCTTCCGCCTGACTGCTGCTCTCTGCGGGGGCGCTGCTGGCGGGAGCGGGGCTGCTGCCGCAAGCACCCAAGGACAGCACCAGCACCAGGGCTAACAGGACTGCGAGCGTTTTTTTCATGGTCATTCCCTCCAAATAAAAAATGTGTGGTCCCAACTCGGAGACCACACACCGCAAAGAACGCATAGCCCCGAATTGTTACCACACAATTCCTTTTGCACCCACTTGGACACGGTGAAAAAGCGGAGCAGGCGCTTTTGCCACAGGAGACAAAAGCACCATGCCCAACAATGGGTGCAGATATTCAAATAAAAGGAACTGTGTGGTGCCCTTATTGTAGCACAGAGCCGCCAGCAAAACAAGCCCCTTTCTCGGTCTCGCAGGTTTCCCTGCTGGGCTTCGGGCGGACAGTTCCCCGTTTCCCTTGACACGCTCGCTGCGCGGGGCAGCTCCTGGCGATGCTTCCCCGGTCGGGGGGAACAAAAAAGCCCACCACCGCGGGCGCGGTGGTGAGCCTCTACTTTTATTGTAGACGAAAAATGAAAATGGAATTGTTTGTGGGGACACATTCTTTTTCAGGGAGGACCATTTTCGCCGGGTCATTTTTCCACCTTCAGCATCCCGGTGCGGATCTGCTCCACCACGAAGGTGATCCCGTCGTCCGCGGCTTGGATCTTTCGCAGCAGCGCCCGGCGTCGTTTGATGCTCGGGCTGGTGTAGAGCTCTATGTACAGCCGGGCGGCCAATTCCTCCGGCATGGGAAGGACCGTCACCGTCTCTGCGCTGGGGCGGGGGGTCTTCTTTTTCCTGGCCATGGGAAAACCTCCTTTCGGGCGGTGGTTTTTCGGCATTGCAGAGGACCGACCCACCGCCCCCTTATGGTGCAATCTTACCATCTTAGGGTGCCATGGCGGCCCCCATGTTGGCGGGGTCCTTCACTCCCAGGTCGCAGATCTTCCCCGGAAGGGCCCGGGTGATCCGCACAGCCCCGGGCTTTCCGCTGCCCACCAGGGCGCAGCCGGCGGCAGTGGCAGTCCACTGGGCGGTGGGAGCCCGCTGACTGCCGTACTCCAGGGGGGTGCGGAACTGCCGCTCCGCGGAGCAGAAGTGGGAGCTGGTGACGGCGGCAGCCGTGCCCGCGGCGCCGCTGTCCACCAGGAGGGCGGCCAGCAGAAGGGTCTGGGCCATGGTGGAGCAGGCCCCGTACTGCCCCAGGAAGGGGATGCTGAAATCCCGCAGGCCGAAGGTGGAGGCGATGCACTGGTTCAGCAGGTCCCCGGCCAGAAGAAGGTCCACCTGGTCGGCGGCGAGGCCGGCCTTTTCCAGGGCCAGCCCCAAGGCCTCCTTCTGGAGGGCGGCCTCCGCCTGCTCCCAGGTACCGGTGTTCAGGCGGGTGTCGTCAAAGGTCTGGTCGAAATCGGCGCCCAGGGGGCCGGCGGCTTCCTTGCGGCCGCCCACGGCGGCATGGCTCAGGATCACCGGAGGCGTGGAAAAGGTAAGGACCCGGCCGGTGCGCCTCATAGGGCCACCCCCAGCAGGGACAGGCCCCAGAGGACGAAGCCGTAGGCCATGGCGGCGGCCACGCCGTACACCAGCACCGGGCCGCTGACGGCGAAGAGCTTGGCCCCCAGACCCGTGACCATGCCCTCGGCGCGGAACTCCAGGGCCGGGGAGGCCACGGCATTGGCGAAGCCGGTGATGGGCACCAGCGTGCCGGCCCCGGCATGCTTGGCGATGTTATCGTACCAGCCCAGGGCGGTAAGGCTGGCGGAGATCAGGATCAGGGTGACGGAGACGGCGGTGCGGGCCTCCGTCAGGGGGAGGCCGGAGGCCTGGTACAGGGTCAGCAGGGCCTGGCCCAGGGTACAGATACCGCCCCCGAACAGAAAGGCCAGGGCGCAGTCCTTCACCAGAGGGGAGGGCGGGCTGGCTGCCTCCACCCGGCGGGCATATTCTTCCTTCGTGACCATACGGACACTCCTTTCGAGGATGCTTTAGGGTTAGTCTTCTCGGAAGGGGGAAAAATATGCAAAAAACAGGCCCTCCCGGGGGAGGACCTGTCCTTTTGCTGTGGGTTTACTCCTGCATGGCGGCTTCCATCTCCGCCAGGGTGGGCATGGCGGGAATGGCCCCGGGCCGGCTGGTGGTGATGGAGGCCGCCCGGTTGGCGTAGCGGACGAAGGCGTTGAGCTCGTCGGCGGTGAGGCCCTCCAGGCCGCCCCGCTTCACGATGCAGGACAGGAAGGAGCCGAAGAAGGTGTCCCCGGCGCCGTTGGTATCGGCCACCTTCACCTGGAAGCCGGGCTGGGTGCCCTCCAGGTCGCCGAAGCGCCAGTAAGCGCCCTCGGCCCCCAAGGTGACCACGGCCAGCTTCACCCCCTGGGCCAGGAGGACCTCCGCGGCCTTGCGGGGGTCGGCCTCCCCGGTGAGGAGAAGGGTCTCCTCGTCGCTGATCTTCACGATATCGCACAGGGGGATGGGCGCCCGCATCTCCCAGACGGCGGTCTCCTCGTCCGGCCAGAGAGAGGCCCGGTAGTTGGGGTCGTAGGTGATAAGGGCCCCGGCCTTCTTGGCGGCCCGCACCGCAGCCAGCACCGTCTGGCGGGAATGGGGATCCGACAGGCTGACGCTGCCGAAGTGAAGCAGCTCCGCCTGGGCGGCGGCCTCCACGGCCTTGGTCAGGTCCAGGCGGGTATCCGCCCCGGGGCGGCGGCAGAAGGAGAAGCTGCGCTCTCCCTTGTCGTCCACGGTGACGATAGCCAGCGTCGTGCTGGCCTCCTGGGTGACCTGGAGGGCGTCGGTACGCACCCCCCAGTGGGCCATGGTGGCCCGCAGCTGCCGGCCGAAGGTGTCGTCTCCCACGCAGCCGATAAAGAGGGTCTCCACCCCCAGCTTGGCGCCTACCACGGCCACGTTCAGGGGGGCGCCCCCGGGAATTGCCGCGAAGTGGGTCACCCCGCTCTCGTCCACAAAGGTCTGAGTCATATCCATCAGTACTTCGCCGATCGTCGTGATCGTCATGCGCTTCATCCTCCCTGTCCCTCTCGGGCTCTTTGAGTGGAGTATACCACAGTTCGCCGGGAAAAGAAACCGTTTGGGGAAAATCTCCTTGACATTCTCCCGGGGCCGGACTACACTACGGGGGAATCTGACCGACTGAGGTGGAAACATGGACCTTTTTCTGTTGATCGCGGAGCTGGTGGGGACGGTGTCCTTCGCGGCCTCCGGGGCCCTGCTGGGGCTGAAGAAAGAGATGGATATCTTCGGAGTGGCCATCATGGGGGTCATCACCGCCTGCGGAGGCGGCGTGCTGCGGGACCTGTTTTTGGGGCAGCTGCCCCCGGTGATGTTCCGGGAGCCGGTGTACGCCCTCACCGCCGTGGGGGTGTCGGTGCTGCTGTTTTTGCCCGGGGTGCGCCGGGTGCTGGTGCACCAGGAGCGGGCCTATGAGCTCTTCAGCCTGGTGACGGACGCCGCCGGACTGGGGGTGTTCACCGCGGCGGGGGTGTCGGCGGCGTTCACCGCGGGCTTCGGGGAGAACGTGTTCTTCGCGGTGTTCCTGGGGACCATCACCGGCGTGGGCGGCGGGGTCCTCCGAGACCTGCTGGGGGGCGACCGACCCTATATCTTCGTCAAGCACATCTACGCCCTGGCCTCTCTGGCGGGGGCGGTGACCTGCGCCCTGCTGTGGAACGTCACCGGGGACGCGGTGGCCATGATCGTGTGCTGCGGGCTGGTGTTCCTGATCCGGCTGCTGGCGGCCCACTTCCGGTGGAGCCTGCCCAAGGCCCACCCCACCGGCGGGGAAGATTGACTTTCTCCCACTTATTTGGTATACTTCTCAGATAAACCATCTTGCGTGGAAGGAGGGACCCGACATGGCGACAAAGCGGCGGAGAACGGTGCTGCTGGCACTGCTGTGTGTTTTGCTGCTGGCGGCCCCCTTCATGATGGCCCTGGAGGCCCACCACGATTGCTGTGAGACGGACTGCCCCGTGTGCGCTCACCTGGCGGCCCTGCAGCAGGTGCTGCGGGGAATGGCCCCCACAGCCGGGATGTGGTTGGGAGTGGCGGTGTGCCTGCTGGCGGCCGGAGGGCTCCTGGGCCGGCGGGAAGAGGAGGTCCTCTCCCCCACCCCGGTGCGGCTGCGGGTGAAGCTGACGGATTAAGTCTTTCTGGCGAAGGAGAAAATACTCGTCAGAAAGAAGGAGAGACCATGAAAAAGATCCTGTGCCTGGCGCTGGCGGTGCTGCTGGCCCTGGGCATGGCCGGGTGCTCGTCTCCGGGAGACGGGACCGCGGCCCAAACGGAAACGAAAAAGCTCCGGGTGGTGGCCACCATCTTCCCGGAGTATGACTGGCTGCGGGAGATCGTGGGGGACGACCCCCACGTGGAGCTGACCCTCCTGCTGGATAACGGGGTGGACCTGCACAGCTACCAGCCCACCGCCGACGATATTTTGGCCATCAGCCGGTGCGACCTGTTCGTGTACGTGGGCGGGGAGTCCGACAAATGGGTGCAGGACGCCCTGGCCACCGCCGCCAACCCGGACCAGCTGGCTGTGAGCCTGCTGGAGGCGCTGGGGGACGCGGCCAAGGAAGAGGAGACCGTGGAGGGCATGGAGGCTGAAGAGGAGGAAGAGGACGAGGAGGAGCCGGAGCTGGACGAGCACGTGTGGCTCTCCCTGCGAAACGCCTCCGCCCTGTGCGGGGTGCTGGCGGAGAAGCTGGGCCAGCTGGACCCGGAGCACCGGGCCGACTACGCCGCCAACGCGGCGGCCTACCAGGAGAAGCTGGGGGCGCTGGACCGGCAGTATCAGGCGGCGGTAGAGGCCGCCCCCCAGAAGACGGTGCTCTTCGGGGACCGGTTCCCCTTCCGGTACCTGACCGACGACTACGGCCTCGGGTACTATGCCGCCTTTGCGGGGTGCTCCGCGGAGACGGAGGCCAGCTTTGAGACCGTCATTTTCCTGGCGGGGAAGGTGGACGAGCTGGGGCTCTCCGCCATTTGCCAGATCGAGACCTCGGACGGGTCCATCGCCAGGACCATCCGGGAGGCCACAAGCGCCAAGGATCAGGAGATCCTGACGCTGGACTCGCTGCAGTCCACCACGGCCAAGGACATGGAAGAAGGCGCCAGCTACCTGGGCGCCATGGAACAGAACCTGACAGTGCTGACCCAGGCCCTGCAGTAAGGAGGGAGCGCTTTGGCACAGCTGACCTGTGAAGACCTGACCCTGGGCTACGACGGCCGGGAGATATTGAGCGGGCTTTCCTTTACGGTGAACGCCGGGGACTACCTGTGCATCGTGGGGGAGAACGGCTCCGGGAAGACCACCCTGATGAAGACCATCTTAGGGCTGACGGCGCCTATCGCCGGAAAGGTGACCTTCGGGGACGGGCTCAAGCCCGGAGACGTGGGCTACCTGCCCCAGCAGACCCTGGTGCAGCGGGACTTCCCCGCCTCCGTAGGGGAGATCGTGCTCTCCGGGTGCCAGAGCCGGGTGGGCCTGCGGCCCTTCTACAGCAAGGCCGAGAAGGCCCTGGCCGCCGAGAACATGGAGCGCCTGGGCCTCACCGAGCTGAAAAACCGCTGCTACCGGGAGCTCTCCGGAGGGCAGCAGCAGCGGGTGCTGCTGGCCCGGGCCCTGTGCGCCGCGGGACAGATCCTGCTGCTGGACGAGCCTGTTTCCGGGCTGGACCCCAAGGTGACAGCGGAGCTGTATGAGCTCATTGCCCGGCTGAATCGGGAGGGGACCACCATTCTCATGATCTCCCACGATATCCGGGCGGCGGAGACCTATGCCAGCCACATCCTGCACATCGGGGACCGGCTGTTCTTCGGGACCAGGGAAGAGTACCTGCAAAGCGGGGAGCTGCGCTCCTTTGGAGAGGGGGCGGTGTGATGGGCGAGATGTTCGAGAAGCTGGGGCTGTACCTCCAGTACCCCTTCGTGCGGTACGCCCTCATCGTGGGGGTGCTCATTGCCCTGTGTTCCTCCCTGCTGGGGGTGACCCTGGTGCTCAAGCGGTTCTCCTTCATCGGGGACGGCCTTTCCCACGTGGCCTTTGGGGCCATGGCCATCGCCTCGGTGCTGAACCTGACCAACGACATGCCCCTGGTGCTGGCCATCACCACCCTGTCGGCCATCCTGCTGCTGCGGACAGGACAGAACACCAAGATCAAGGGAGACGCGGCGGTGGCCATGATCTCCGTGGGGGCGCTGGCCATCGGCTACCTGCTGATGAATCTGTTCTCCACCTCCAGCAACCTGTCGGGAGACGTGTGCACCACCCTATTCGGGTCCACCTCCATCCTGACGCTGACGCCGGTGGAGGTCTGGCTGTGCGTGGGGCTCTCTCTGGCGGTGATGGTGCTCTTCGTGCTGTTCTACCACAAGATCTTCGCCGTCACCTTCGACGAGGACTTCGCCCGGGCCACGGGCATCCGGGCGGGGGCGTACAACCTGCTTATCGCCGTGATCATCGCGGTCATCATCGTGCTGGCCATGAATTTGGTGGGCTCTCTGCTCATTTCGGCGCTGGTGATCTTCCCGGCGCTGTCGGCCATGCGGCTGTTCAAGAGCTTCAAGTCCGTGACCGTGTGTTCCGGCGTGCTGTCGGTGGTCTGCGCCCTGCTGGGGATCCTGATCTCCATCGTGGGAGGGACCCCCGTGGGCTCCACCATCGTGGCCGTGGATATCGCGGCCTTCCTGCTCTGCTATATTCTCGGAAAAGTGAAAAGAGGCGCAACTGCATGAAAAAACTACTGAGCCTTTGCCTGGCCGCCGCCCTGGCCCTGACACTCACGGCCTGCGGCAGCGACGCCGCCGCCAAGAAGGTGGGCGGCAACAACGCCCCCACGGTCCAGGATATCCTGGACGCCGGGGCAAGCTCCTCCCAGGACGAGTGGGTGGAGTACGACTCCTCCCGGGGGAGCCAGGGCGTGACGGAGGGGGCCCCTACCCCCGACCCGGAGGTCCACGCCGTGACCGGGAACACCATCGACCTGACGGCCATGAGCAGCACCATGGTGTACTCCGAGGTGTACAACATGATGAGCATGCCGGAGGAGTACCTGGGGAAGACGGTGATCATGGAGGGGAACTTCGACGTGTACGAGGGCGACGGGCGCAACTACTACGCCTGCATCATCGCCGACGCCACGGCCTGCTGCTCCCAGGGCATCGAGTTCGAGCTCACGGACGCCCGGACCTACCCGGAGGACTACCCCGAGCGGTATTCCACCATCAAGGTCCGGGGGACCTTTGAGACCTACGAGGAAAACGGGCTGCTCTACTGCCAGCTGGGGGACGCCCAGCTTATCGCCTGACAAGCAAAACCATAGAAAACGGCAGAAGCGCCTCTCCCATGTGGGGAGGGGCTTCTCGGTGGTGAGGATTTCCTTCTATTCCTTATTCCGCGTTGAACTGGGGCAGGAGGGTGGAGATCAGGCCATAGGTGGAGGTGGGGAAGGCGAAGATCTGCTGGCCCAGCTGCAGGGCGTTCATTTTGTTGTTGATGATCAGAGTAAGCACGTCGATCCAGGCGCCGGCGTCGCTGCCGTAGATGGCGGCCCCCGCCAGGAGGCGCTGCTCCCGGTCGAAGATGAAGGTGATGTCGATATCCTTCTCGTTGCGGGCGTTCCAAAGCATCATCTGGCCGTAGGGGATGGACACGGTGCGGTACTTCTCCGGGGCCGCGGCGGCTTCCTCCACGGTGACGCCCACCTGGGCAATGCGGGGCAGGGTGAACACCAGGTTGGGCACGGCGGGGTATACGATGGGGCCGGGGTTGAGCCCCAGGATGTGGGCGGCGATATAGTCGCTCTCAAAGGCGGCGGTGGGGGTCAGCTTGGGGATGGTCTTGTCAATGGCATCCCCGGAAACGTAGATGTTCTCCACGCTGGTCTGCAGGCACTCGTTGACCTTGATGCCCCGGCGGCTGGCCTCGATGCCCAGCTCCTCCAGGCCCAGATCCTCCACGTTGGCCACCCGGCCGATGGCGCTGAGGGCATAGTCGGCGGTGACAGCCAGCCCGCTCTCGGTCTTCACCGTCACCTGAGCCCCGGCGGCTTCCACCCCGGTGACCTTCTCGTTAAAGTGGAAGACAGCGCCCTCCTGCTCCATCTTGGCCACCAGCTTGTCCACATAGGCCTTGGGGTAGGCGGCCAGAGCCCGGTCAGCGAACTCCACGATGGTGACCTTCTTCCCCAGCTTCAGGGCGATGGAGGCAAACTCCATGGAGATGATGCCGGCACCGATGAACACCAGGCTGTCAGGCATCACATCCAGGTCCAGGAAGTCCCGGCTGGTGTGAAGGAGCTCCTTGCCGGGGATCTCGGGGATGAAGTCCCGGGCGCCGGTGCCGATGACGATCTGCTCGGCCTCATAGCAGGTCTCCCCCACCTGGACGGTGTGGGCGTCCAGGATCCTGGCCTTGCCCTGGAGCACGGGCATGTTCAGGTTCTGGAACAGGCCGCCCAGACCCAGAGGCAGCATGCCGATCTGCTCCTTCTTGTAGGCCATGAGCTTGGTCCAGTCGATCTGGGGTAGGTCCTCCACGCAGAGGCCCTGGTAGTTGGCCAGCCCGTCCAGGTACTCAAAGGGGCTGTCCAGCAGGATCTTGGCGTCGCAGCCGAAGTTGGTGCAGGTGCCGCCCAGCACGCCGCACTCGGCCATGGCGACCTTTTTCCCGGCCAGGGTAAGGGTGAGGGCTCCGTGCCAGCAGGCGTGGCCGGTGCCGATGAAGATGACGTTGTACTTTTCCATAGAGAACAGCCTCCTTTGATAATTAATTGTGTGCAATTGAATTTGATACAATTATAGCAGGCGGATCCGGGGATGTCAAGGGTATTTTCCCCGGGGTTTTGTGAAATATTTGCCAGGCCCGCCCCGTTGACGGGAAGACGCATTCTGGTATAATGGGAGCAGGTCGAAAGGGGGCTGCCATATGATCACCCGCAGGCATATCTATTTTTCCGGCAGGGTCCAGGGCGTGGGCTTTCGCTGGACGGCGGCCCATGCCGCCCGGGACCGGGGCCTCACCGGCTGGGTGCGCAACCTGTGGGACGGCCGGGTGGAAATGGAGGTCCAGGGAGAGGCCGGGGTCATCCGGCTGTTCCTGGCGGACCTGGAGGACGACCGGTATATCCACATCCAGGATATGGAGTGGGAGGCCGTTCCCATCGTGGCCAATGAGGGGGGCTTTCGGGCCCTGCACTGAACGAAAAGAGGGCTCTCTTCCCTATGGTGAGGAAGAGAGCCCTTTTTGCGGCCTAGAAATAGAACAGGTCTTCGAACTTTTTATCCAGGGCGATGCACAGCACCAGAGCCAGCTTGGCCGTGGGGTTGAACTGCCCGGTCTCGATGGAGCTGATGGTGTTGCGGGACACCCCCACCAGCTGGGCCAACTGGGCCTGGGAGAGCCCGGCCTCTCCCCGGGCCTCCTTCAGGCGGTTGCGTAAGATCAGCCCGTCGTCCATCAGCGCACCCCCACCAGCCGCAGGATATGCAGCACCAGGAAGGCCGCGGCCAGCCCCAGCTGGAGCAGCCCGAAGACCAGCTCATGCTTCCGGCGCAGGTGGAGGAACTTCACCAGCAGCATGGTGCCGGTGATGGACAGGTACACCGCCCAGGTGCTGAAGGTCACCTGCCGGGCCAGAAAGGCCTCCAGCAAAATCAGGACCCCGCAGACCATGCCTCCCACCGCGCAGGCCACCTGCCCGGCCCGGGCCAGGGCGAAGCGTTCCCGCTCGTCCAGGCCTTTGTGTTCGTTTCTGGCTTTTTCCAAGATCTCGTCCCGATCCATGAGATCAACCTCCTTTGCCAAGTTTACTTGGTATGGCTGCAGTATAGCACTGCCAAGTTTACTTGTCAAGCATTTTCTGCAAAGTTTTCTTGGCAAAGGCAAGGACAGCAAAACACGGCGCTCCCCGGAGGGAACGCCGTGCTGTGGCTGGCTGAGATAATCAGATGGTATTCTCGTCGCCCTGCAGCTGAGCCAGGATGCGCTCCCGGCACTGGCGCACGTCCGTCTCCCGGATCTTCTGCCGCAGAGGCAGCACCGCCCGGGGGGACACGCTGAGCTCGTCGACGCCGATGGAGAGGAAGGTCTCCGTCAGCTCCAGGTCGGCGCCCAGCTCGCCGCAGATGCCCACCCAGGTGCCGTTCTTGTGGGCATTGTCGCACACCAGCTTCAGCAGGCGCAGCACCGCGGGGTGGTGGGGATTGAAGAACCGGCCCAGGTCGTTGTTCTGCCGGTCGCAGGCCAGGGTGTATTGGGTCAGGTCGTTGGTGCCGCAGGAGAAGAAGTCCACTTCCTTGGCCAGGCGGTCGCTCATGACGGCGGCGGCCGGGGTCTCGATCATGATGCCGATCTGCACGTCCTCGGCGAAGGGGATGCCCTCGGCGGTGAGCTCCTTCTTCACCTGCTCGCAGAGCTTCTTGGCCTCCTTGACCTCCCACACGCTGGTGACCATGGGGAACATGATGCCCAGGTGACCGTAGGCGGAGGCCCTGAACAGAGCCCGCAGCTGGGTGCGGAAGATCTCCGGGCGGTTGAGGCAGATGCGCAGGGCCCGGTTGCCCATGGCGGGGTTCTCCTCCTTGGGCAGCTGGAAGTAGTCGATCTGCTTGTCGGCGCCGATATCCAGGGTGCGGATGATGACTTCCTTGTCCCCCATGTCGCTGAGGACCTTCTTGTAGGCCTCAAACTGGTAATCCTCCGTGGGGTAGTCGTCGCACTCCAGGTAGAGGAACTCGCTGCGGAACAGGCCGATGCCGCCGCCGTCGTTCTCCAGCACGGTGTGCACGTCCTCGGGGTTGCCGATGTTGCAGTACACCCGGATCTTCTGGCCGTCCACGGTCTCGTTCTCCTTGCCCTTGAGCTCATTGAGCATGGCCTGGCGCTTGAGCAGCTGCTCCCGCTTAGCCATGAGACGGCTGCGGGTGTCCTCGTCGGGGTCGATGGCCACGCTGCCGGTGCCGCCGTCCACGATGGTCTCCCGGCCAGCGTACTCGGGCTTGAGCTGGTCCCCCACCCCGATGATGGCGGGGATGCCCATGGTGCGGGCCAGGATGGCGGTGTGGCTGGAGCCGGAGCCGCCCTCGGTGACAAAGCCCAGGATCTTGCTCTTATCCAGCTGCACGGTTTCGCTGGGGGCCAGATCGTCCGAGGCCAGGATCACCGGCACGGGAGAATCGATGCCGCCCTGCGCCACGCCGGTGAGCGCGGCGATGATGCGGCCCGATACGTCCTTCACGTCCGCGGAACGGGCCTGGAAATAGGGATCCTCCATGGCGGCGAACATTTCGGCAAACTGCGCCGCGGTGTCCGTCACCGCCGCTTCAGCGTTCAATTTTTCTTCCTGAATGGCGTTTTGAATGGCTTCCTCGTATTCCATATCCTCCGCCATCAATTGATGGGTTTCAAACAGCAGCGCGGCTTCGTCGCCCGCTTCTTCCCGGGCCTTCTCGGCCAGTTCGCCCAATTGCTCCACAGCCTTCTGCTGCGCGGCCTTGAAGCGCGCCCATTCGGCGTCCACATCCTCCACCTCGTAGCGGCGGATGGTGGATTTTGCCCGCTGATAGTAATACAAGGGGCCGATGGCCACGCCTGTGGACACGCCCTTTCCCTGAATGGAAATCATACCTGTTCCTCCTCTATATCAAAAAACAAACGGCTGTCGAAAGGGCAGCCGTTTGCGCGTTGTGATTACAGATTGGCCTTGAAGAATGCTTCGATGGCGGCGGCGGCGGTTTCCTCATCCGCGCCTTCAATGGTGACCTTCACGGTGTCGCCCTGCTTGATGCCCATGCCCATGAGCGCCATGAGCTTGAGCGCGTTGACGCTCTTGTCGCCCTTGGTGACGGTGACGGTGGTGCCGGCATAGTTCTTGATCTCCTTGACCAGAATGCCCGCGGGGCGGGCGTGGATGCCGACGGGATCGGTGATGGTGTAATCAAAGCTTTTCATATTTTTTCCTCCTTGCTTGATCTTTTGCAATATTTGATGTGGTTTTTTACTGCGCGCCGCACTCGACGCCCTCCAGGTCGTCCGAATTCGTGAGCAGCACGACGACCGTATCGGGATGTCCCGCGGCCTTGATCTTCTCGCGGTCGAAGGTGAGGAGCTTCTGACCCGCCTTGACCGTGTCGCCCTCCTTGACCGCGGGGATAAAGCCGTCGCCGTTCATGCTCACCGTGTCGACGCCGACGTGGATGAGCACCTCCATGCCGCCGCCCTCGATGCCGATGGCGTGCTTGCTGTCCGCAACGGACGTGATCTCGCCGTCGAACGGCGCGACCACGATCCCCTCCTCGGGCTCGATGCCGACGCCGTCGCCGAGGATGCCGGCGGCAAAGGTGTCGTCGGGGATCTCCTCACGGGCGATGACCTTGCCCTTCGTGGGCTGGAGCACAACGCCCGCCGCGCAGCGAATGACGCTGGTCGTCGGCGCGGTGAAGGTCTCGGTCGCCTTGGCGGCGGCGTCCTTCTTCGCGCCGCCCTCGGTCTCCTCTTCCTTCCAGATGATCCAGGTCAGGATAAAGGCAACGCCGCCGGCGATGAGCAGCTCAAGCAGATACAGGGGG
>ERZ842401.4242-NODE-4242-length-16886-cov-4.238191_pt1 | contig 16886 bp, 8 predicted proteins | sample MGYA00521270_ERZ842401 | MGnify/ENA primary metagenome ERZ842401 (study PRJEB31892, sample SAMEA3878208) | bioreactor metagenome | biome: Moose rumen | place: Sweden | collected 2011-10 | study: EMG produced TPA metagenomics assembly of the PRJEB12797 data set...
GCAAGCACCGACCTTCACCCTCCTCTCTTCCACCGGGCACCCCACCACCGGCGACATCCGTTGCGCCATCTATCCCGCCACCTTCTCGCCAAATGTGCCCAGCGGTTCACCCGCCTCTGCCACCTCCTCTCGCCCCGTTTCCGGCGGTCCGTCCACCGGAGCCAGTGCCCCCATCGTGGCCGACATCGCCCCCTCGGGCCTCCTCGACGCCCTCCGCACCCTCCCCTCGGGCTCCTATGAGCTCCGCGCCACTGCCCACTCCGGTGCCGACACCGCCTCAGCGAAAGCGTCCTTCTACCTCTTCTCGATGGCCGACACCCGTCTGCCGCGCCAGGCCGAGAGCTGGCTCTATACCCCCACCGACACTTTCGACCTCCAGCATCCCGCCCGTCTGCAGGTTGGCAGCAGCTTCGAGGACGTAGCGCTCTACTACAGTCTCGTCGGCAAGGAGGGCATCATCAAGAACGAACTCCTGCGCATCTCCGATGAGCTGCGCATCATTGAGATCCCCTATCTGTCCGAATATGGCGACGGCGTGACGGCTCACTTCGCCTTCGTGAAGGGCGGAAAGAGCTATATCATGAGCCAGACACTGAAGCGGTCGATGCCCGACAAACAGCTACGCTACGAATGGACAACCTTCCGCGACCACCTGCACCCAGGCGACAAAGAGACATGGACGCTACGCCTGACGACACCCGACGGGGCACCCGCCAGCGCCAACCTCATGGCAACGCTCTATGACGCCTCCCTAGACCAACTCACACCCCATTCCTGGACGTTGCTCGTGAATCGCTACCATCGCGTGCCCACGCTACCATGGCGCTCCCACGACTTCTTCCAGCCCTATAACGCCCACGAGCTCCTCTACTTCCCGATGAAGGATTACCACGCCGATGCCCTCGTCTTCGATACCTTCGACAGCCGATGGCTGGATGCGCTCTCCTTCAGAGGCAATGCCTACGGCATCCGCCGTGTGGGTGCCACAATGCGCCTGCGCGGCACGAAAGCCGTCGAGGAGGTGACCCTCACCTCCACCGCCCACGATACCGCCGAATTCGCCGCAGCACCCATGGCAATGGCCAAGGTGGACGCGGGGAGCAACCAGGCACTGAACGGGACTATCGCCGGCCTCACCCTTCACGAAGAAATCGCTGAAGACGAAGCTGAAGGAGAAGAAGAAACCCTCAGCGCAACACCGGTAGCGCTCCGTACCAACTTCAACGAGACCGCCTTCTTCCTGCCGCGCCTCCACAGCGACCCCGCCACGGGTGACGTGTCCCTCTCCTTCACGCTGCCTGAGAGCCTGACTACCTGGCAACTCTTAGGCATCGCCCACACCAGAGACATGATGACCGCCAACCTCCAGGCGCAGACCATCGCGCGCAAGGAACTGATGGCCTCCCTCTACCTGCCCCGTTTCCTGCGGGTCGGTGACCAAGCCAACGTGCGTGCCGTCGTGCAGAACCTCACCGACGAAGCCCTCAGCGGCAAGGCACTGCTGGAGATCTTCGACCCCGAGACCGAGAAAGTCCTCCTCAAGCACCAGGCTCCCTTCGAGACCGCTGCCCACGGCGAAGCCGTCCTCGCCTTCGACTACACTCCTACAGAGGTCTGCCCCATCGTGGCCGTCCGCCTCACCGCAGAAACCAGTCAGTTCTCTGATGGCGAGCAGCGCTATCTCGCCATCCTCTCGTCGAAGGAGTGGATCACCGAGAGCGTGGAGATTCAGGCAGACGGCGCAGGCACCTTCACCACCGACCTCTCCACCTTATTTAATAAGGACAACCCCAGCGCTACCCAGCGCCGCCTCACGGTGGAGTACACCACCCATCCCATCTGGAATGTCGTGCAAGCCCTGCCCGCCCTGCGCGAGCCCCAGCACGACGACGTACTCTCCCTCACCTCCGTCTTCTACGCCAACGCCCTCTCTGCCCACATCGCCACCACCACGCCCCGCCTCCACGACATCATCGCCCTCTGGAAGCAGCAATCCGGCAGCACCCAATCTGCCATTTCCTCCGCCAGCGCTCATGCCGCCCAAAGCGCCCTCCCCAGCCCCGTTGTTGGCGGTTCGTCCGCCAACGTAAGCCCCCTGGCCGGCAATGAGGATCTCAAGCAACTCATCCTCGATGAAACCCCTTGGCTGCACGAGGCGAACCGCGACAACGAGCGCCGGGCCCAGCTCATTGACCTCTTCGATGAGAACCTGCTCGCCAGCCGCATCGGCGGCACCCTCCGGCGGCTCAGCCAGCGCCAAGAGCCCGACGGCGGCTTCGCATGGTTCCCAGGGATGCGTAGCAACGAGCAGATGACACGCCTTGTCGCCATCGAGCTGACACGCCTAGGCACCCTCACCAACGGCTACTCCACGCTACTGCAGGAAACCGCAGAACAGGTCAGCGCGCTCCTCAGCCGTGCCGTCGGCTACATCGCCCAAGAGAATGCCCGCCTGATTCAGGAGATGAAAAAGGCAGAAGCCAAGGGCGTCACCATCAACACGGGTACGCTGATGCACCTCCACTACATCTATATCACCCAGCGCGCAGGCGTCGCCCTCACCGCCAGCCAGCAGACCGACGTCCGCTACCTCCTCGACCACCTGAAAGGCCCGGTGGCCGGCATGGGCAACGACGAACGCGCCATGGCCGCCATCGTCCTGAAGACCGCCGGCCGCAGCAAGGAGGCGCAGCTCTACTTCGACTCCATGCGCGAACACATGACCAGCACCGCCGCCCACGGCACCTTCTTCGACTACGCCGGTGGCAGCTTCACGCCGACAGCGCATAAGATCATCCACCACACCGCAGCGATGGAGGCTGTCCGCGAGCTTGCTGCTGACGACCGTGCACTCCACACTGGTCTGCGACGATGGCTCCTCCAGCAGAAGCGCACGCAGATGTGGGAGTCCTCCATCTGCACCGTCAATGCCATTTACGCGCTCCTCCACGGCGAAGCCGCCACTGCCGACCTACAGAGCACCGCCAAGGATCGCATCACACTCAACTATGGCAGGAAACGCGCCGTTTCCGTCGGTCCGTCCGAAGCCGTAGTTCCCGCACCGTCTGGTGCGGGTAGCCCCGCCGCCCTCGGCTACCTCCGCGAGACCTACACCGATGGCGCCGCCCCCAAGAGCCTCACCATCGTGCGCCGCTCACCCTCCGAGGCGTGGGGCGCCGTCTATGCACAGTACCTCACCCCCAACAGCGATGCCACCGCCCATGCCACGGGTCTCACCATCCGCCGCGAGCAGAGCAGTACCACGCCCCGCCTCGGCGACAAGCTCACGACGCGCTACATCATTACCGCCGACCGCGACTACGACTACATCTGCCTCAGTGCCCCCCGTGCCGCCTGCGCAGAACCTGCCGAGCAGCTCTCCGGCTACCGCTATCAAGGCGGCCTCGGCTACTACCGCGCCGTCCGCGACGCCCGCACCGACTACTTCTTCGAGCGCCTGCCCAAGGGCACTTACGTCCTCGAAGAGGTCGCCTTCATCGACCGCGCAGGCCACTACGAAACCGGCCTCACCACCATCCAGTGCCACTACGCCCCCGAGTACGGCGGCAACACCCCATCAGCGGAATTAACCATTAACCCATAAGCTCCAAAAGAATCTTTTAATTCATCTTTCCCCTTGACTTCCCCCCTCATCCTCATCACCAACGACGATGGCTACCAGGCCTCTGGCATCAGAGACCTGGCTCGAGCTGTCGCGCCCCTTGGAGACATCGTGATTGTAGCTCCCGATGGTTCCCGTTCCGGTGCTGCCGCCTCCATCTCCAGCACTACACCCGTCAGCGTTGAGCTCCTTTCCCCAGCCCTTTTTCCCCCACACTCAGTCCTCTATTCCTGCACCGGCACCCCCGTGGATTGCATCAAACTCGCCCTCGAGCGCATCGTGCCGCGCCGTCCCGACCTCATCCTCAGCGGCATCAACCACGGCGACAACGCCAGCATCAGCATCCACTATAGTGGCACGATGGGCGCTGTGCTGGAGGGTTGCATGAAAGGCATCCCGTCCATCGGCTTCTCGCTGTGGCTACAGCGCGGCGAATGCTATGAGAACCATCCTCTCTCCGCGCAAGCTCTCGATGCCATCGCCGACCTCTGCCGTCGCGTCATCCTGCAAGGACTCCCGCAGGACGTCTGCCTGAACGTCAACTTCCCCGCCGACCAGTTCCGCGGCTGTCGCGTCTGTCGGCAGGCGCGAGGCAGCTGGAGTGCCGAGTGGTTCCCACGCGAAGACGGCACCTTCCAGCTCACCGGCCAGTTCACCGACCTGGAGCCTGAAGCCACCGACACGGACTTCGCCGCTCTCCGCGCTGGCTACGCCTCCATTGTGCCCGTCACCGTAGATATGACTGCACACAACGCGCTGACGCACGTCCAAGGGATTATAGACAAAGTATCATGGTTAAAGGGCAATGGATAAAGATATCCTTCAACTTTTCAATCTCTCAATATAAATGCGCTACTATCTCATAGCCGGTGAGGCCAGCGGCGACCTTCACGCCTCTCGCCTCATTGCCGCCCTCAAATGCGAGGACTCCGAAGCGCAGTTCCGGGGCTTCGGCGGCGACCTGATGCAGGCTGAGGGCATGACTCTCGTGCGCCACTACCGCGAGCTTGCTTATATGGGCTTTGTGGCTGTCATCCTGCATGCCCGCACCATCCTGCAAGGTCTGCAACAGTGCAAGGATGACATCATGCAGTGGCAACCCGATGTCGTCATCCTCGTCGATTACCCCGGCTTCAATCTGAAAATTGCAAAATACATCCATTCCATCGGATTGTGCCCTGTGTATTATTACATAGCCCCCAAGCTGTGGGCCTGGAAGGAATACCGCATCAAAGCCCTCAAGCGCGATGTCGATGAGCTCTTCTCCATCCTCCCCTTCGAGGTCGATTTCTTCGAGAAGAAACATAGCTACCCCATCCACTACGTCGGCAATCCCACGATGGACGAAGTGGCCGCGTACAAGGCTATTGCTGCGCCAACTGCGCAGCAACAGCCCTGCATCGCCCTCCTCGCCGGCAGTCGCCTGCAGGAGATTCGCGACAACTTGCCCCGCATGATGGAGGCTGCAGCCCCGTTCACTGACCGCTACAGCCTCGTCATCGCCGCCGCCCCCGGCATCGCGGACGCCACCTATCAGCAGTATATTGCCGTCGCCGAGAGGCGAGCAGGACGTAAAATCCCCTTTCAAATCAAAAAGAATCACACCTATGACATCCTGTCACAGGCTATCGCCGCCCTCGTCACCTCCGGCACCGCAACCTTAGAAACCGCCTTATTCCGTGTGCCACAAGTGGTCTGCTACTTTATGCAAGCCCGCCAGCTCGCCACCCTCGGGCGCCGCCTCTTCATCAAGATCCCCTTCATCTCCCTCGTCAACCTTGTCGCTGGTCGCGAAGTCGTCCACGAACTCGTCGCCGACCAGATGAGCGTGACACGCTGCCGGCAGTATCTCGCCAACATCCTCCCAGGCGGTGCCGACCGCGATGTCCAGCTCCGCGACTACGAAGACGTTGCCACCCGCCTCGGCGCCCCCGGCGCGCCGCAACGTGCCGCTCATGATATCCTCCGCTGTCTCCGGCAGTACGATATAAAGGTTCATAAATCATCATCATAAAGCCATGCACACAAATCATTTGCTGATGACAGGGCGCATCGTGTTAGCGGCGGGCTGCGTAGTGGTGTTGCTGACAACTTGCGGCAGCAGTCGACGTGTCAGCAGGCACACCTCTCTCCCCGACAACGCTGCGGCAGTACTCGACCGCGAAAGGACGGGGGGTAAGACGATGAGCTCAATAGAGCAAGAAGCACGAGAGGTGCACGAACGAGAGGCCGCGAGACCACGAGTGGTGGGGCGCATCGACAGCCTGCTGCTCTCGGCTGATACACTGCTGCAGATGTCGCAGCTCGGACTGCACATCGTGGATCTTACTGCCGGGCAGACGCTCTACGCTCGCAGCGAACGACAACGCCTGCGCCCCGCCTCGACAGAGAAGGTGGTGACAGCCATCACGGCGCTCGACGCCCTCGGTCCCTCCTACTGTCTCACGACGCGACTCCTCGCGACGGCCCCCGTCAGCGGGAGCACGCTGCAGGGCGATCTCTACCTGCGGGGCGTCATGGACCCGCTACTCTCGGTGGCCGATGTGCGGTCGCTAGCGATGCAGCTGAAGAGCGCCGGAATCCGCCGCATCACCGGACGTCTCATCGCTGACGCCTCCTTCAAGGACGGCAATGAGTACGGATGGGGCTGGTGCTGGGACGACGACAATCCCACCCTCTCGCCGCTGCTCTGCGGCGGCAAACCAGGGCTGGCCGCAGCCGTGCGGAGCGCCCTCTCGAAGGCTGGCATCACGCTGGGCAGGGGCACTGTCACGGGCACGACGCCCGCCACAGCCCGCACCCTCGCCTCCTTCTCCCGTCCTCTCTCAGAGGTGCTGCTGCCGATGATGAAGGAGAGCGATAACCTCTGTGCAGAGGCTGTGTTCTATCAGATGGGAGCAACGCGCAAAAAGATTGCGCCCATCATCCATGGTGTCATCGGTACGGAATCTGTCGTGGCCGACGGCAGCGGCCTCTCGCTCTACAACTACCAGACACCTGAGACGTTCACGCGCCTCCTCACCTACGCCGCCGTCCGCCCCGACAGCATCCTCACACCCCTCATGAACGCCCTCCCCATAGCCGCCGTCGATGGCACACTGAAGAAGCGGATGGTGGGCACGGCTGCGGCTGCCAACGTGCGGGCGAAGACAGGCTCCGTCTCTGCCGTCTCCACGCTCGTGGGCTACACTACGCAGCGCAGCACCGGCCACCTCATCGCTTTCGCCATCATGAATCAGGGCGTACGCCGCATGGCCGAGGGTCGCGCGCTACAAGACCAGCTCTGCATCCTGCTGAGCGAATAACCTCTAAACGCCTATGCTACTCCCCTTCCATACCCCCAGCGTCCTTGAGGCCGGCTGCGACGAAGCCGGTCGCGGCTGCCTCGCGGGTCCCGTCTTCGCGGCCGCCGTCATCCTGCCTCCCGACTTCCAGAACGACCTTCTCAACGACTCCAAACAGTTGAGCGCTTCCCAACGCATGGAACTACGCCCCGTCATCGAGCGCGAGGCGCTAGCGTGGGCGGTGGCGGAGTGCTCGGCAGCGGAGATTGACCGGCTGAACATCCTGCGCTGCTCCATCCTGGCGATGCAGCGGGCAGTGGAGAAGCTGCGTATCAGACCCCAGCATCTGATCATCGACGGCAACCGATGGTACCCCTACGACATCCCTGCGGACACTATCGTGAAGGGCGACGCCACCTATATGAGCATCGCCGCCGCCAGCATTCTGGCTAAGACGTACCGCGACGAACGCATGACGGTGCTGGCTCACGACTTCCCGCAGTATGGCTGGGATAAAAACATGGGCTACCCCGCCCCAGCACACCGCGCGGCCATCGAGCTGTACGGCCCCACGCCGCACCACCGGATGTCATTCCGCCTGCTGCCCGAGCGCCAGCTAACGTTCTTTGGTGAGTGAGACGGCGGACATTCTTCGCGCGTACCTATTTATTTCGCGCCTCATCTTTTTGCACACACGAAATAATTACGTATTTTTGCGCCCGAAACAACAAACTAAACCTTTACACAACAATGCTTAGACAATTCCTCACCCTGATGTTCGTAGGCGCGAGCTGCGCTGCGCTGGCACAGGACTACACGTTCAGACTGAAGAACACGCTGGCCTTCGAGCGCAGCGGCGAGACCGTGGAGGTGACATTGCCCGCGAGCGTGTCGCCAGCCACACATACGCTCACAACCGAGATGGGCACGACGGTGCCCTTCGAGACCCTCGCCGACGGGCAGACCATCCGCTTCCAGGCCACTGTGGGTAGCGGCACCACGGCGGGCTACGTGCTGCACGAAGGCACGCCGCAGACGCCCACAAAGGTGACCTATACCGCCGTGAAGATGCCCACGAACCGCGCCGACATCGCTTGGGAGAACGACCTCTGTGCCTACCGCATGTACTCCTCAGTGCTGCTCAAGAGTGAGCCGCAGACGGCACAGGGCGTAGACGTATGGTTCAAGAAGCAGGCAACGCCCGTCATTGACGCAATGTACAACCTCAGCAACTACCACAACGAGAGCCAGTACGGTGTCGATGCCTACTCCGTCAACGGCAAGCGCCTGGGCTGCGGCGGCACAGCCGCCATCGTCGGCGGCAAGCTGGTGATGCACGACCCCTACTCCACCTGCGAAATCACTGAGCAGTCACCGCTTCACTCGGCCTTCACTCTGACCTACGACAACGTGCCCATCGACGGGAAGAGCTACACGAAGACGCTGCACGTGGAGACCACCGCCGGAGCACTCCTGAACCGCGGCACCGTGCGGTTCGACGGCCCCGAAGGTCACCTGAAGCTGGCCGTGGCCGTCTATCAGCATACGGACATGACGCACCTCACCGAGGGCGTGGCCTTCACCGAGGTGCCAGGCGTCGTGGGCTGGGCCGAAGCAAAGAGCGAGGGCAGCATCACGAGCGTCGGCGCCCGCTTCTTCCAAGGTGCCTGCATCCCCCAACTCTCAACTCTCAACTCTCAACTCTCAACTGTTAATACCGAGGTCATCGACGACCACCTCTGCCTCACTGTCGATTATGAGGTAGGCACGGAGCTGACGTTCTATTTCGGCGCCGGCTGGAACATCTTCCCCAGCGGCCGCTACACCTCCGACGAGGACTGGTTTGAAGCGCTGACGCAGTTCAAGCAGACGCTTGCCGCACCCCTCGCCCCCACCTCCATGACGACGCTGCCGCAGTTGGATGACGTGCTGCACATCCTGAACACCGTCAACGAAACATGGCAGCAGCGCAACCCGACGCACGGAGACTACTTCTGGAACCGCGCCGTCTATCACATCGGCAACATGGCTGCATACGATGCCACCGATAACGCCGAATACCTGGACTTCTCCACCGCCTGGGCCAAGCGCAGCAACTGGTGGGGCGCCACCGGCACTGACAAAAGCCGCTGGAAATACACACCCTACGGCGAGGGCGCCGACTTCGTGCTCTTCGGCGACAACCAGGTCTGCTTCCAGGTGTATATCGATCTCTACAACCTAGACCCCGCAAAGGATCCGCAGAAGATTTCCCGCGCACTGGAGGTCATGGGCTATGAAATCTCGACCTCGAACAACGACTACCTCTGGTGGGTCGATGGGCTGTTCATGGTGATGCCCATCATGACGAAACTCTATAAGATTACGGGCGACGAAACGTATCTGGAGAAAATGCACGCCTATTGGCAGTACGCTGGCAGCATCATGTACGATGAGGAGACAGGCCTCTACTTCCGCGATGCCAAGTACGTCTATCCCGCCCACAAGACCAACGCGGGCAAAAAGGACTTCTGGGCACGCGGCGACGGCTGGATCTTCGCCGCCTTCGCCAAGGTGCTGGCTGACCTGCCCGAGGATGCTCCCTACCGCGACGAGTACATCAGCTACTACCGCCGCATGGCTGCCGCCTTGAAGGAGTGCCAGCAGGAGGAAGGCTACTGGACGCGCTCTCTCCTCGACCCGGCCCAGGCTCCCGGCCGCGAGACCAGCGGCACGGCGCTCTTCACCTTCGGCTATGCCTGGGGCATCCGCAACGGTATACTCGACGAGGTGGAGTACGGCGCCACGCTAGAGCGCGCTTGGAACTATCTCGCCACCATCGCCTTGCAGGAGGACGGCACCGTAGGCTACATCCAGCCCATCGGCGAAAACGCTAGCCCCAACACGACCGTCAAGGCCACGGACTACCACGACTTTGGCGTCGGTGCCTACCTACTCGCTGCGGCCGAAATGAGCCGTCTAGCCGTCAGCAACAGCAACCTGCCGCAGCTGCGCATGAGCAGCGCCGCGCTCACCGATGCCGAGCACATCACCGTGCGCTTCAACCACCTCCCCAACACCGAGGAAGCCTGCCAAGCCACGAACTACACACTCCGCTCCGCTCTGGACGGTGACCCGTACCTAAGCACTGAGACACCCGTGGATGCTTGCGACATCAGCGTGGCCGACGACGGCACCGTCACCATCACCCTCGCCGAGCCCCTCGACTACGGTCTCTACACGTTCGCTGCCACTGGCATCCACTCCGCCGAAGGAGGTGAGATGGCCGCCAACCAACACCGCACGCTCCTGCGCACCGTGCCGCTGGACGGCAAGCAGACCGATGTCACCCTTTCCGCTATCGGTTCCCAGAGCGGCAACCCCTTCAGCAATGCCAACGACAACAATCTCTCGACGCGATGGAGTCAGGAGGGCGACAACCAGTGGCTACGCTTCGACCTGAAGAGCACCAAGCGGATCTACGCCGTCGATGTGGCCTTCTACAACGGCAACCAGCGCGTGTTCTACTTCAAAGTGCAGACCTCCACGAATCGCGTCACCTGGAAAGACGCCACGGGCAACATCACCAGCAGCGGTCTTACGAACGAGATGGAGCGCTACCGCTTCGAGCCCGTCGAGGCGCGTTACGTGCAGCTCCTTTGCAGCGGCAACAGTACCAACAAATGGAACAGCCCCACAGAGGTCCGCATCCGCTTCACTGAGCCAGACGGCATTGAGACCATCGAGACAGCCGAGCTCGTCCCGACTGACAACGCCCCCCGCGCGGTCTATGACCTCGGCGGTCGTCCCGTCCGCGCAGCAGGGAAGAACAACGCCCTACCGAAGGGGATCTATATTGTTGACGGGAAGAAGGTTGTCGTGAAATAGCACGACGACCTCCACCGACACACAAAAACAGATGCGGCCCTTCTCACGAAGAGCCGCACCTAAAAGCTATGAACAAATCTTGTTGAATCTCTCAGAATAACTTGGAGAACAAAAAACGATGGTTATGTCTCTTTGCTTTTTCTGGTCGCATCACTGCGGCAGTTGTGCTGAGTCATTCTGAAAAGGGGAACCCCCGAAGGGGTATCCTGCAATCAACTTACCTTAACTAACTTACCTAAAGATGAGCCACCGAAGTGACTCGGAGATGAAAACCTTTAAAACTAACCTAATACCATGAAAAACCGTATATCTTCGTGCATCTGTCACAGATGCTGCAATTCTGTTGTCGGAAGTCCTTTCTCCTAAGGACACTGCAAAGGTACGGCGTTTTTCGTGTACGCTGTACACTCTTCCCTGCTTTTATCGATGAAAATCTTTCTTTCTTGACATAAATCAAAGGAATAAGTAACAAAAGGCTCCCATTTGGGAGCCTTTTGTTACTTTTGTTCATAAGCGTGCTTCGGGTAATCGACCGTGTAGTGGAGCCCTCGGCTCTCCTTGCGCTCGATGGCCTGACGGGTGATGAGGTAACCCACGTTGACCATGTTGCGTAGCTCGCAGATGTCCTTCGAGGCCTTCACGCGCTTGAAGAGCTCCTCGGTCTCTTCATAGATAATGTCCAGGCGCGTCCATGCGCGATGCAGGCGCAGGTCGGAGCGGACGATGCCGACATAGTTGGACATAATCTGCCCCACCTCCTTCATGTCCTGCGCGATGAGAACCTTCTCCTCATTGGTCATCGTACCCTCGTCGTTCCACTCGGGCACCTGATCGTTGAACTGGTATTCGTCGATGTGTGCAATGCTATGCTCGGCAGCCTTGTCGGCATAGACAACGGCCTCGATGAGGGAATTGGAGGCGAGGCGGTTTCCGCCGTGCAGGCCGGTGCAGGAACATTCGCCGACGGCGTAGAGGCGATGGATGGTGCTCTCGCCATTAAGATCCACCCTGATGCCGCCGCACATATAATGGGCGCAGGGCACGACGGGAATGTACTGCCGGGTGATGTCGATGCCGATACTGAGGCACTTGGCGTAGATATTGGGGAAGTGGTGACGCGTCTCCTCGGGGTTCTTGTGCGTCACGTCGAGACAGACGTGGTCAATGCCGTGGATCTTCATCTCCTTGTCGATAGCGCGGGCCACGATGTCGCGGGGCGCCAGCGAGAGGCGCTTGTCGTACTTCTGCATGAACTCCTCTCCATTGGGCAGACGCAGGATGCCTCCGTAGCCGCGCATGGCCTCAGTGATGAGATAGGCAGGGTGTGTCTCAGACGGATTATAGAGCGCCGTGGGGTGGAACTGTACGAACTCCATGTCCTTCACGATGCCCTTGGCACGATACACCATGGCGATGCCGTCACCCGTGGCGATGTTTGGGTTGGTTGTGGTGGCATAGACGGCACCCGTTCCGCCGGTGGCCATGAGGGTGACGCGCGAGAGGAAGGTGTCAATCTTCTGCGTGTCGGGATCCAGTACGTAGGCTCCGTAGCACTCAATGTCCGTCTGGTGGCGGTTCACCTCGCGACCGAGGTGGTGTTGCGTTATGATCTCCACAGCAAAGTGGTTCTCCAGCACAGTGATGCGCTTGTTGCGGCGCACGGCGCGGATGAGGCCCTGCTGAATCTCGTGGCCCGTGTCATCGGCGTGGTGGAGGATGCGGAACTCGCTGTGACCGCCCTCGCGGTGCAGATCGAACTCACCCTCCTCGTTCTTATCGAAGTTCACACCCCATTTCACCAAGTCGGCAATGCCCTTGGGCGCATTCCTGACGACCTGCTCCACGGCGGCAGGGTCGCTGATGAAGTCACCAGCAACCATCGTGTCCTGAATATGTTTTTCGAAGTTATCGACCTTCAGGTTCGTGACGGATGCCACGCCGCCCTGTGCCTTGTCCGTGTTGGCCTCATCGATGGTGGTCTTGCAGATGAGTGCTACCTTGCCCTTGCCGCTTTGTGCGACCTTGAGCGCATAACTCATCCCAGCCACGCCCGAGCCGATGATGAGGAAATCGAATTTACGTATCATGGTTATGGTTCGTTATAGTTATTCATTAACCTACCGTGTTCTCCAGCGAGACGCTGAGGAGCTTCTGCGCCTCCACCGCGAACTCCATCGGCAACTTGTTCAGGACGTCCCTAGCATAGCCGTTGACTATCAGTCCCACGGCCTCCTCGGAGGGGATGCCGCGCTGCTGGCAGTAGAAGAGCTGTTCCTCGGAAATTTTCGACGTCGTGGCCTCATGCTCCACGACCGCCGAGGGGTTCTGGACATCCATGTAGGGGAAGGTGTGGGCACCGCACGTTGGGGACAGCAACAGGCTGTCACAGGAGCTGTAGTTGCGGCTCCCCTCGGCACGCGGAGCCATGCGCACCAGGCCGCGGTAGCTGTTCTGGGAGCGGCCGGCACTGATGCCTTTCGAAATGATGGTGGAATGTGTATGCGGTGCCAAATGAATCATCTTCGTGCCCGTGTCGGCCTGCTGGTAGTTGTTGGTCACGGCCACACTGTAGAACTCTGCCTGCGAACCCTCGCCCGCCAGCACACAGGAGGGATACTTCCAGGTGATGGCCGAACCAGTCTCCACCTGTGTCCAGGAGAGCTTCGAGTCGCGACCGCGTAGGAGTCCGCGCTTCGTGACCAGGTTCAGCACGCCGCCACGGCCGTCCTTGTCGCCGGGGTACCAATTCTGTACGGTCGAATACTTTACCTCGGCACGGTTCTCTACAACAATCTCCACGATAGCGGCGTGGAGCTGGTTCTCATCGCGCATCGGTGCCGTGCAGCCTTCGAGATAGCTGACATAGGCATCCTCGTCGCAGACGATGAGCGTGCGCTCGAACTGTCCCGTACCCCGAGCATTGATGCGGAAGTAGGTGCTCAACTCCATCGGGCAGCGCACGCCCTTGGGGATATAGACAAACGAGCCATCTGAGAACACCGCCGAGTTCAGCGCCGCAAAGAAATTGTCGCGATAGGGGACGACCGTACCCAGATACTTACGCACTAAGTCGGGGTGCTCGCGCACCGCCTCACTGATGGAGCAGAAGATGATGCCCTGCGCGGCGAGTTTCTCGCGGAACGTGGTCTTCACGCTCACGGAGTCCATCACAGCATCCACGGCCATACCACTGAGCGCCAGGCGCTCCTCGAGCGGGATGCCAAGCTTGTCGAAGGTCTTCATCAGCTCTGGATCAATCTCGGCGGGAGAACCGCCGAGAGCGGGCTTTTTCTTCTTGGTCGGGTCGGCGTAGTAGGAAATGGCTTGATAATCAATGGGCGGCATCTCCAAGTGGCCCCACGTCGGTTGCTCCTGTGTCTGCCAATAGCGGAAAGCTCTCAGGCGGAAGTCCAGCAGCCAGCCGGGTTCCCCTTTCTTCTCTGAAATCAGCCATACGGTGTCCTCAGTCAGTCCACGGTCGATAACCTCGGTCTCCACGTCGGTCGTGAAGCCAAAGGCGTATGCCTGCTCGACCACTTCATGAACGTAAGCATTGCTGCGTGGTTCTATATCACTCATGAATTCTATCCTTTCTTGACATTTGTAACTGCAAAGATAGCCCATCGGCGGCAAACTACACAAATGCGTAACGTTTTTTAACCTTTTACGTGTGACAAGCGCGTCAATGATTGAGAAATAATTTGTATTTTTGCACCGCATAACGACTGATAATGAACACATACTTCATATACATACGTGTAAGGTGATATGATGCAGTTTACAGAGAAGGCTCTCATGAGCGACTTGATTCACGACGACTACCGGCTGATTCAGGTCATCTCGCGCTTCGGCGTGGGACTGGGCTTCGGCAACCAGACGGTGACGGCGGCGTGCGAGGCCAGCGGCGTGGATGTGCCCACGTTCCTGGCGGTGGTGAACTTTGTGTTGAGCGGTGACCACGCGAGCGTGGAGGACCTGGCCAAGCAGGTGTCGGTGAGCGAACTGATGCGCTATCTGCAGCGCTCCCACTCCTACTTTGTGGATTTCCGGCTGCCGGCCATCCGCCGCAAGCTCATCGAAGCCATCAACTGCTCGGGCCACAACCAGATTGCGTTCCTCATGCTGAAGTTCTACGATGAATATGCCGCCGAGGTACAGCGCCACATGGAGTACGAGAACACACACATCCACGTCTATGTCAAACAGTTGCTGGAGGGTCAGATGCCAGCAGGCGCGCCTAACTACCAGACACTGGCGCAGCAGCACGAGGACAACCACTCGAGCCTGACGAAGAGCTCCAACGAGCTGAAGAACATCATCATCAAATACTACCCGAGCGACTCGGACACGCTCCAACTGTCGGACACGCTGATGGACATCTACATCATGGAGGAGGATCTCTTCAGCCACTGCCACCTGGAGGACACGGTCTTCGCACAGGCGGTGCGCCTCCTGGAAAAGGACGTACGCGCTCGTACCCACCACGAGACGGCGGGCAACAAGGCAGCCTCCAAGGAGACGACGGGTACCAACGAGGAGCTCTCGGAGCGCGAGAAAGAGGTCATCCAGCTGGTGGTGCGCGGCCTCTCTAACAAGGAGATTGCCGAGCGGATGTTCATCTCCACGAACACGGTGATGACGCACCGCCGCAACATCGCCCGCAAGCTGCAGATACGCTCCGCTGCAGGCCTCACCATCTACGCCATCGTCAACGGCCTCGTCAATCTCGACGACGTGCAGCTGTAATGCGAATACAACAGTCCCTCCGGAAGACATTTCATGACGAGCCCACCCCCTCGTTCGAAGAGGTATACCTTTTGAATCGAAGAGGTATACCTTTTAAGTCGAAGAGGTATACCTTTTGAGTCAAAGAGGTAGTGCTTTTTTTGATGAAGAATAGTAGGTGTTTGCCATCCCCGTGTTACGATTTTTTTACATTAGCTAAATAATTATTCGGTTTTTCTTGGCACACATTATATAAATATATAAATTTGTGCACGACTTTGAAACTATCAATTCACAAACAAATAATAATAACCAACATTACAAACCAATGAAACAAAATCTACTAAACAAACTATGGCTCCGGGTCTGCTTGCTCGCAGCCATAATGACCACCGCCCTGGCCGGAACAGTCATGGCGGAGGAGGTGACACTAAAAGCAGGGACAAATGCTTCCGCCTGCACGGTGAATGAAACGGTTGGAATGAAGGTCGGAACCAGCAAGGCTGGTGGTGACATGTCCATTACAGTTCCTGCCGGAACAGTCACCTTGAAGTTTTATGCTGCAGCATGGAAGGGCGTTAGCGGTCTTTCCCTGAATCTTTCTCTGGATGACGCCGCTGCAACAGCAAGTCCAGCAAGCATCGCGTTGACGGCAGACGATGGGATTTCCAATAATTCTCCCTTTACTTTGTCGGGAGAAGAAAGTTCTTTTGAGTATTCCATCAGCCTGACTGGCATTAATGCAGAAACGACTGTTAAACTGACCTCATCAATTGCAAAACGCTTTGTTGTTTGGGGCGCAAGTGCTGAAGTCTCTTCAGAAGAACCCACTCAGTGCGCTACTCCAACTTTCTCACCCGCTGCCGGGACATACACCGAGCCTCAGTACGTAGAGCTCAGCAGCGCCACGGAAAGCGCTACCATCTACTACACCACCGACGGCACGGAGCCCTCAGCCGAGAGCAACGTCTATGAGGACCCCATCTATGTGGGAGAGACAACAACCATCAAGGCTATTGCTTACTGCGACGGCATGGATGCCAGCTCTGTTGCATCTGCCACCTATACTATCATGACACTGGAACACGCAGGTACAGCAGAAGACCCCTACACCGTTGCCGACGCTCGCACAGCCATTGATGCAGGCGCAGGCACCACGGGCGTCTATGCAACCGGTATCGTTACCTCCATCCCCACGGCATGGAGCACACAGTACAACAACATCACCTTCAACTTCGTTGATGCAGAAGGCGACAACAACTTCCTGCAGGCATTCCGTTGCGTCAGCGGCACAGGCGTTGATGCCTCAACCGTAGCCGTCGGCGATGTTGTTGTAGTTTATGGTAACCTGACGAAGTATGGCACGACCTATGAGTTCGCTCAGGGTT
>ERZ842401.4244-NODE-4244-length-16880-cov-41.235958_pt1 | contig 16880 bp, 16 predicted proteins | sample MGYA00521270_ERZ842401 | MGnify/ENA primary metagenome ERZ842401 (study PRJEB31892, sample SAMEA3878208) | bioreactor metagenome | biome: Moose rumen | place: Sweden | collected 2011-10 | study: EMG produced TPA metagenomics assembly of the PRJEB12797 data set...
TCTTCTTCCCCAGCACCGTGCAGAATATCATCTGTATATCCTTGATAAACGAATAGTGCCGATAGTAATAGCAGTTCAACCTCACCTTATCCGGATAAATCACGTTGTCGTTATACCACACCGCCAGCTCCTGATCCGTCATCTCGTCAATATTTTCTGGTAAATTTTTGAAAAGATTTTCGTCGAATTTCTCGCCTTTAGGCGACCCAGAACCGTGAACCTTTAACCGTGAACCCTGAACCCAAGTTGCAATCATCTCATCCTCCAGACGATACTTCAGCGTGGCCGGCCCCGTTATCCCCGGCCTCAGTTTCAGCACATCCCTGTCATCACCCGTGAGCTTATCCGCATACCCCGGCACGTCAGGCCGTGGCCCCACGAAGCTCATCTTTCCCCGCAGCACATCCCACAGCCCCGGCAACTCATCCAACTTCCAGTGCCTCAACTTCGCCCCGAATGGCGTAATCCTACTATCCCCCGCCACACTCACCGTTGACCAACCAGCGGCTGCCGAGCCGGGTCCTGAGCTTGTCGAAGGGGTCGAGGCATTCTTGTTATCGTTATCGCAAGCCAACCGTGAACCATTAACCATTAACCTTGAACCATCAGGCACCCTCATAGTGCGGAACTTATGGCAGTCAAACAACTTGCCACCACGGCCTACACGCTTCTGCACAAAAAACACCGGCCCTCCCGGCATCTTTATCTTCACTAAGATTGCGACAATAAGCAGGACAGGCCATAGCACAGCCAGTCCTATAAATGCCACTACTCGATCAAAAATCCATTTTAAAACCATCTAATTTGATAAATTTGAATAAGATTTTTGTTTAATTTTAATTTCGATTATTAATCTCTGTCGCCACCCTGCAACTTATCCGACCAACTCCTTCACTTCTGCATCATCCATACCCAGGTTCTTTAATGCTTTTCGGACATACGTCTCCTGATCTGCATTTAGTTTGTCAGGACCGGCCTTGTACATCGCAGCCACCTCTCTCAACTTATAGTATGGAGCACAAAGCCATGCGTATGCGTTTGAAAAACAGTAAGTGTCAAAATCCGCCTTAAAATCTTTTAGTTGCTTATCTATTCCCACTGATTTTATCTTTGCAACCGCTGAAGATAACTCAGCAAAACAAGCTGGCTCGTTAAAAGCCTTATGTCGGTAGTTTGTAGCCTCTCTTAAGTCCATAAGCCATAGATACACGTACATCGTATCAATGGTATTTGAACACAGATAGTCAGAGTTTTGGAACACATCTATGAAATGCAGCAAGGTGCCGCTATGATCGTTATTGTACTTCTTGTCCTTTGTGATTGGGTATGCATTTGGTGTAATCTTTACCAGATATAGTCCTCTGTCGCGTATTAGCAGATAATCTTTGTAATATAGGTGGGCTCTTGTAGCATAAAATATAGAATAGTACAACTCCACACAAGCCCATGATACGCAACCTGCCATAAGGGAATGGCACCCTTGCACAAACGACACCAGCGCATTGTAATACAACCCCACAGCATCCTTCTTTGCCATTGGAGACAGGGCGGCACAGTCAGCTGCCGTCAACTGATAGGACTTGAAATTGTATTTTTTATTAGGCGCTGCATTCCTGAATCCCTCAGCTATATGATGGCAATATACCTGTGATAGCCTTGAATCAAAACTTATAGGCATCCTCGTTTGGAATATCGTTATTGATTGAGTCCTCCAGATACTTGGCTATGATCTTGCGCTGCATTTTTCCATCCACATTCTTCAAATCAGCCCTAAGTAGCAATGTGGTCTCATCCAACTTAAGCAACCTCTCCATATTCTCCTGAGAGAAATCTTTTTTCTCCACGCACTTGGGAATCATAGTCTTATTCAACACATCTGCCGCTGCAATAAAACCAGCATTGGTCAGGAACGGGTTGGACAGTTTAGAGTGCCACATGTCTTTCTTCATGTAAGCTGTCTTTATAGCGTTGAAATAGTTGAGCACTACTGTAACCTGATTCTCCAGATTCAACAGTCTATATTTCTTAAAAGCACCGTCTTCCTCCAGCAGCGTCTTGATTGAATTCACGATTGTTGATAAATCGATGATACCCACGCCTCGCATACTACCAGGCATTTTGACAGAATTCAAATAAGGCGACTTTTCATCCAGTTGAAGGGCAAGTGCAATGTCCTTAGCCCTTACCAGAGGTAGTTCCGGCTCGTTCTCATTAATCACACCAAACAAGTCATATATCAGGCTCTTGGGCACCGGCTTCTGTTCCGTGTTGATATTCAGGAATACCGAGGCTGCTTCCTTTGTGTTTAATAAGTTCGACAAAACGACCATCACCTCTTGATTATCCACTGACGGGTCTTTTTTCATGGCCCTCTCTAAACCGGCAAGGCGATGTTGCCCATCAATAACCTGGGCAGAATTAGGCACTAACGGTACAGAAATAACTCCGTTTTCTACCTTAATGCTCTGCTCTTGGTTCGTCCAATTCAGGAAGAAAGGGGTATAGAAGGTGTTTCCTTTAAGGACATACTCTTCAATAGACTGTAGCCTGATAGGGCTCAACACACGCTGAACCGCCCCCTCCTCTGCGTCTCTACCTCTCACGGCAATATACTTGATATAATGAAGGTCATTCACCCTCATCATAAAGATATACGCGGGAATTTGCCCTAATTTCACTTCCAAGCAAGGACTTTTTGCATACGACATTTCCATATTGATTCTTCTTTATATTACCATTTTTTTAATACTTGACCATAATAGCTAAACGGCTTACCATAGTACCACACAGCATCGGTGTGTTCTTGCGGCTCTGTTGAAGGTTTAACTTCTCCATAATCCAGTTTTCTCACAAACTTCCTCAAAAGTCTCATCTGCTTCTGCTTGTTTGCCCTGTGCCTTCAGTTGGCGGATGGTCTTTACTTGAGTCTCGTAAAAAGGACTTTGTATAGCACTAAGTATTTTCTCTACAGTAGTCTGGATAACTTCTGTAGATTTCATGTTTCGGTAAAATGAAACTGGTATTATGAGTAAATCTTCTTTTTTCATAAAACTCAAGCTTTCATAGCTTCAAGCCAATCCTCCTTTCATCACTCTCCTCTCATCGCACTCCTCACCCCATTCCGCATAATTGCGAACGAGAAGCGGAGCGAGTCCAACGGGAAAATCTTCGCGTGGCGGAACAAGTCACCTATGCGACGGCCAAAAGAGATGCACTTCCTTATCAAGTACGGATACTTCTGGAAATAGCTCGAATCCCTGTTATGCCCGAAGTTCCCTGAAACCAGGACGAAATCCCGAATCCTGCGAGCCTTTCTCTTCCATTTTGCAGCATCTGAATAGAACGGAACCGCAGAAGCGTCCATCCCAAGATATTCAACAGCCAAAGCCCCAAAAGCTCGCCACTCGCTCATCAGACCAGCCCTGCGAATCCGTGATTCCAAGGCCTGTAAATCCAACTCCCCGCGATAGCGGTAGAGCAGCCTACACCAGTCGCAAATCTGTCTCAGACCGATACCACCTTTATAGAAGTGCTGTAATATATGCGTAAACACATAAAACGCATCATTTTCAACCGCCAATAGGAACACCTGAGTTCCTCCATTCATCCATGAACGTACCTGACCTCCATAGAAAGTATCCTCTTGCAACCGGTCTAACTCATTCTCCACTCTGGATGATAATCCACTATACAGATGCCCGTGCAGCTCCACCACCCATCCGTCGATGGTCATACCCAGATGCTTCTCCCTGACATATTCCTCTTCAACGGAAGAGGCCAAGGGTGCCAGAAACGCCTTTGCCTTCTCGTAATTCTCGTCACTCAGAAACAAATCAACATCCCCGGAACTTCTCCACAACGGCTTCTCATAGCACTGTGCCACTCCCTGACCCTTGACCAACAGAGTGTATATGCCAGCTTCCCTCATCTTCCCCACCAACTCAGCAATGAATCCATTCATCGCCTTGTTCCGTTGCTCTATCTGCAAAGTCTGTCCAATGAACTGCAACGCCCACTCCTGCGGCACCTTAATGTCTTTCACACGTTCCAGTCCGGCAGCAACAAGCCCAACTACACTTTGTTCCATCGCAAGTTGCAGAATCTGGGAATAGTCCGTGGCTCCGTATTTCCGTAGTTCCACATCCCGTTCCCAGAGTCCTGCCTTCACAAGTTCCAACAGCACTTGCTTATTATTTCTTAATTCGTGTTTATTCGTGGCCATTCGTGTTCAAAACTAAGCCTTCGTCACATATTTCAGCTTCTTGTAGAAACCAAACACCAAGTTCACTCCCGTCAGCCACACCGAAGCCACAACGCTCCTCTTCTCTGCCTCACGCCACAGTTTATAGTGCCACCCTATCATCGTGGCAATCCCATGCGAACTCACCGAACCACTACGACCTCTGCGATACTTCGCCAGCACCTCCGGCAACAGATAACAGTCCGCTTTCTTGCACACCTTCAGCCACATCGCATAGTCATTGTTTTTCTTGATGTCCTCAATCTGAATCAGCCCGATGACAGAAGCATCATACATCACAGTCAGACATCCAGGCCAGCAAAATGCGAACATCCCTTTCTTCGTCACATGCTTAGGTCCGCTGACGGTCACACCTGTCAAAGCCCCCTCAGCATCCATCTCCTGATATTCCGTATAAGAGAACGCATACCCATTCTCCTCCATAAACCGCACCTGCTTTTCCAACTTTGTAGACTCCCATTGGTCATCACTGTCCAAGAAGGCAATCCACCGCCCACGAGCCTCCCTCAGAGCATTATTGCGCGATACTGCTGCCCCGCTGTTCGCATGGTTTTGGAACAGTTTTATCCGTGAATCCTTCTCCCGCAATTCCGATACCCGACGTATAGTGTCATCCGTCGAACAGTCATCCATGAAGATGATTTCCCAATTAGTGTATGTCTGTGCCTGCACACTGCGGATAGTTTCTTCTACATACTCCCCACAGTTATACGAAGGCATTATAATAGATACTAAACTGTTGTTCATATAATTTTCATTATTTCTCTATTCCTCTCGCCCAAGCCTCTTGCCGCAGAATTGCAGCGACTTTACGATGTTTAATAAACTTTCTAAACGGGAACAGCATCTTCACTGCCACACCCAGCCAAGGCTTATAAAACACCTGCAAATCACAATAGGCCTTACGAAACTTGAACTTGTCCTCCAGCACCGACTGAATGTTTGAATGTACGGTGATTGAACGCGCTCCATCACATACAAACGGCACTTTCTTCTCTTCAAGGTAGTAACGGTTCATCTCATAGATGAGACCATACATAGGATAGGTGTTGTTTGGAAAATCAGGGCTAATACCCATAGTGCTATAGTCAACATAAACTGAAAAAACCTTATTAATCGCAAATGCGGCAGCTCTGCCAGATTCTTTTTCATAGCCTACCCAAAATTCAAGGTTATCACCGCCAATCCATTTTTCCCATGCTGCTTGACTAATTGCTTCCACCAAAAAACGTTCTCTCGATTTGTTATAAAGATCAAATCCAATTCTGAACATTTCTTCTTTGGATACTATACGAAAATCAAATGTCTTTAATGATTTACGCACTTGGTTTCGTGCCTTTGAAGGCAGTTCTTCAAGTCCAGCAAAGGTGTCTTTTATGACATACCAAAAGAAAGATTCTTCTTGTTTATCCCAGTTATATGCATTTCTTAAGAATTGCCCCCCCCAGCCAGCAGTTTCTGAGCATCTTTCCTTGACATTTCTTTAGCGCTAAAGGGCATTCCTGAGCATATCCATGCCCCTTTATACAACCTGTATTCTATTCCATCAACCGTACTCATACAAATAGTTTTTATAACTTTCTCTTCCAAATCTCATAACTTATGATATTCAATAGTGTGCTCATATTTCTCAAAGAAATCATCGTTGATATTAATAACACTATTCTTATCTATCTTTTGTATGTTATTAATTATTGAAGATAGCCTTTCTACTGTTAAACTATTGATAAATGACATAATGGCATTTTCATCCATCGCATCAATATCGAAACCTATCCCAAGTTTGTTTACCTTCTCTGCCAAGAACGTTCCACTACTCACTATAATGGGGGTCTCAAAATAGATGGCCTCGTAAATCTTGTTTGGTTCCGCATAGCGCACATTCTCTGAACTTACGTCGTAGGTTGATAACACAAGGTCAAATTCAGAGTAAATTCTACCCAACTCTTCAGGGCTCTTAAAAGAACCATGAAAATGACAGTTTCTTAATGTTTCTAATCCGTCAAACATCTGTTTTTCACCGTCTGATGTATATGTTCCGTAAAAATGAAATTCATGTTGAGGAAATTTCTCACAAAACACTTTTGCAAAGTTCGCTATCGATTTATACCTGATGAACCCCACATAGCCTATTTTCACATGATCCATATCAATAGGCTGCTTAGGAATAATATCAAACTCTTTTATCCCTACATTCAGTCTGTTTGCTATCACATGCACATTTTCAGGCACCTGCTTGCCAAAATGATATTTAAGGAAGCCCTCAGATCTGAAAACAGATAGAAGAGAATGACGTATCACAGACTTATCAATCCGTTCGTAAACATTCTTAAGCAGCGTCTGTTTGAAATTAGTATGAACCAAATCTGCTTCTTCGAAGATATAGGGTTTCCTTGATTGTAATCTGAAAAACATTGCGACATCTAATCCAATAAGATAATACACGCTCTGCCGTTCTCTTGTTTCTTTAAGAACACGTCTGATACCCCTGTAGATAATTGCACAACGTTTATAATAGGATAAATCATTCTTGTAACTACCTAAAATCTTAATATCAACGTTTTTCGATTTGTTTGGCACATCCAAGTCGCGCTTAAACCCATACGCCTTTACATTATATCCTTTTGCTACAAACTCATCAATACGCTTGATACTGTTTGTATTAACTGATGATGTCAGGATAAAAACTATTTGAGTGACCATTTTTAGTATTTAATGATTACATTATCAAAATAATATGTTCTCGTTTGAAGATTAGAAGCTACATTCTCGTCTTTTAACCAACTACTCTTATAAATGCCGAACTTTAAATAATCATACTTTCCTTCTCTCATTGGGTCATATTTGAAACAATTTGGATTTGTACTCTCATACAATTTGTTTCCATCTACCCATACTATTGTGAGCGGTATATCACCTTCTTGCCAACCCTCCTTTACATAAGCTTTTACATGATGCCATTCGCCTTTAGTTAAGTACTTTAATTGTCCGGATGTTATATACCTCGGCTTACCGTTCTTCCAAGAAGCAATATCTATATTATCACCACGCAAAGCGCATTTCAGTACACCTCCCAAAATATATAAGCAAAACGCAGGTGTAGTAGGCATATTACTATACTCATGCAACTGAGTGATTATCTCAATGTTTTTCCCATCGTCCACCATTTCCTTCGGCACATACAAATCATATTCTATAATCCATTTATTCTTTGGTGAATTTGAAAATACTCCAGAAATCTCACTTCTGGCTTGTTGCATAGTACTCGCTCCATTTTTATGAACATTCTCGTATCTATATTCAAATCTAATGGACTTTTCTGATTGTTTAGTGACTTCAGAAGGAAATGTTAAGTTATACGGCTCCCCTACGTTATGGGGTGCTATTCTTACATATTCCGAATCATCTATTAAACCATCCTCTAATACTTCACCATAGTTTGCCACCTTGAATGGTACTGGTTCATAGCAAGAGAAAAAGTGAGATATATTATAATCTGTAGATATAAATCGAACACCAATCCTTTTATTAGTATCTATGGGGAATTCCCTCTCTTTTACTTTATCATCATCCAAATACACTATCATTTTCTCATTTACGAAATAAAGAGACAGCTTAGTGTACTTTCTTTTCCTTAGACAAAATCTTTTGTTATCAATCTTCAAGTAACCCTTTGAATTCGAAAGCGTAAACTTCTTGTCATTATTATAAATCAACTCCATCATTTCACCTTTATTCAGCATTCCTGTTTCTACCACGAATGTTTTGGGCAATGAAGCTGGCACGTAATATACAGTATCTTTATTTAAATCACCCTCAAAGTCCTTGCAATAGAAATATCGGGTATTATAAGCCTCAGAATATGTCCGAAGCTGATATTCCTTATCACTAGCACAGGCAATGATTGTATTCAGAAGTAAAAATAAAGAAATAATCGACTTCATTTGAGTTAATATTTTCAACATTCTCATCTCATCACATCCCACTGTACCTCCGGATGTTCTGTAATAAAAGTTGTCAATTTCCCTATGGAATAAGGTGTCAAATTCTTAGGATGACCAATAATCACAAATGTATTTGCCCCCTTTTTCTTTTGTTGTTTATAAACATTCTCTAAAGATTCGGCATCAATCTTGTCTATAGATGCGACCACATAGCGGTGTCCTACAAGCCTTTTTAACTTGTCCATTACGCTGGCCGTCGTGTTATCCTCATTGATTGACATCCCGTCTCCCCATGCATTTTTTCCCAATTTTGTATGAGCATATTTATACTTTAACCTCCTATATATATAATGGAACAATCCCTCTTTCACTATAGAAATAGGATATTCAATAAAAAAGCCCTCTTCAACCTCCTCATTCGGGTTATTTTCAAATCTCCACTCGCTCTTTGAAGGACAGTCACGATAATCGTAGTTCTGATATCTTGAATTACAGTATAGCCCAGGTTGTGCTGAAGAATCTATGTTAACACCATTAATTTTTAAGTCCTCAAAACTATCAGGTATAGAATAACCTCCTGCCCTGAATGCTGAAACTCTCTCACCAGTTATATCATAAAGGAGTTTACAACATTTTGATATTAGTTCACGCTGTTGTTCGTTGCTTAGATCAGACAATTTATAATGTTCTTTATCCATATGCCATGCGTGCCCATCAAAGATAGAGTAGAGCCACTGGGGGTGTATGTGGAGTTGTATTCTATGTCCCATTCTTTGTAATTCGTTAATGTGGTTCGTCACATCTTGATAGTCTTTGGCCAGAACATCACCGTCAGACATTAACTCTTTAAGTCTCAATAAATAGGCAGCATCAACAAATAATGTTAATTTAATATCTTTTTCTTTGATGACAGCCTGTAAATACCTCATGGGTTCTATCAGACACTTATACGGAGTACCAGATACTCCCATAAACAACTCGTAGTCTAATGTCAAAAAAACTCTCATATAATTTGTTCGTTAAAGACAACTTTCCCTTCATTATTGTAAAAACACTCTATTGCGTATAATTGTTTATCGTTCCCGGCCTCATCCTTATTAATAATTGTTAAAGTTCTCTCGCCGCTATGAAACTCAAGAGGTAACCCGTTGGGCATGATAACAATATTTCGCCCAGCCAAACGAGTCATGGCATTCAACCATATATCGTCAGCAGTAGGTGTTAATTCAATAGCCTTGTCCAAGTTCGTCAAATCCTTATAAAGGTCGATAGGCCGAAATAGGGTACCTCCTCCCGACCCGAAGAAAAGGTTTTTCTCGGCACTATATTCATAGCATTCTGCCCATGAGTTATAATTGTCAATATGCCCATCTGTTTTGTAAGACATGCGATAGCCATAATTACAAATTACTGCTTCCGGGTGTTTTAGATGCTCTTCCCACGTTCTATGCAGCAATGTAGATGCGTAGTAAGTGTCATCGTCAATAAGAAAAACATAGTCGTTAGGGAAATCCTTTGCAACATAATAATATTTTTTATGAGAACGTATGTCGCCATCAACAAATCGTATTTTGAAGATTTCGCCCTCCAACTTTCGTAGCGACATGGGAACATCTTCCGCTGATGGAAACTGCTCTTTTGACAGCCACAAGATAATCTCTCTTGGCAGCAATGTCTGGTTCAACATACATGCAACGGTTTTCCAAACGTTATTGATTCTGGCAGGAAATGAGGTGAATGATACTATAATTTTACCCCCCCCCCCATTGGCTCTTCTATTCTATAATCGGGAGAATAAACATCTGGCATTCCATTTTCTATGAGCCATTTCCTCATATTGCGAATCTGAACATCATTCATATTCTCAACTCCATTATTCACAGATGTAAGTTTAGGTGCTTCGCTGACAATAGGCAATGGGAAGATTGTTTTACCTGAATGAACGACTGGTGTATTCTTGAGTCTGGCCATCATATTCAGCCATAAGTCGTCAGCAAGAGGAGCCAGTTCCGCAATTAGGTCTTTCCGAAGGACAAGGTTATATAGACATCCTGAGGGATAAAGTACGCCACCTTCTCCTATCTGCACTCTGTTCTCTGACGCATAGGGGGTATTTATTTCTTTCCATTCAGCGTATGAAGATAGTTCTTTATACTCACTAAAAGACATCTTTTTTGTGGTATTTGCAATAATACAATGAGGATATCTTTTGGAAGCTTCAATAAGAGTCCTCAGCATATCCTTGTGATAATAAATATCATCATCACAAGTCACAACAGTCTTGTTCGGGTACTCCTGCATAGCATAATAGTACTTCTTGTGCGACCGTATGTCTCCATCTACCATACGAATCTCGAACAGAGCATCTTCGCGCTCTTTCAAAGACTGTGGCACATCGTCGGGCTTTGGAAACTGCTCTTTAGACAGCCACAGGATGATTTTTTCAGGTCTTACACTCTGATTTTTCAAACTCTCCACCACCTGCCAGACATCATTAATGCGGGCGGGAAAAGAGGTGAAAGACACAATAATACCTTTGCCACTAACTGTAGATACTTGGCTCTTGCGGGCAAGATAGCCAGGAAGAATAGCGTTTGCCGCACCCCGTACCATCTTACGAAATGGAGTGAGAATCCAAAATGGCACTCCTGGATAGTTATGCAGTTTCCCGTAAACTCCCGTAAAAAAATCTAAAACATTCATTGGTAATACCCGCTATTTGGTGTCTTCCTTCTTATCACTTTCTTAGCACACTGCTTTATTACCTCCTTGAAATCATTTGTCAGATTCCACCAAGAAAAGTTATGGCGATAAAGCTTTTTTAATTGTTCCCTGTTCTCCCGATTGCTCCAAACATTTCTGATAAAAGCCACCTCCACAATTTCTCTCGTAATTGAACGCACAACATATCTTCTTTGCACATATTTGGGAACAAAGCAATCAATGATAATATCAGCCCAATTAGTCGTTCTTTTTATCCATTCAATCCCTCTTGTTGTTTCCGTAACACCCTGCAATTGTTTCCGATATACACAGGTTTCTTTTCCTTCATAATGAATCGGACCTTGTGTTAATAAGCAACACCACATAAAGGTATCCCAACGACCTTTTCTATAATCAGGAAAATTACGCATTGCTGATATACGGAAAACAACTGAAGCAGTATGAAATTGTCTATGAACCAATATTTCTTTTAATTGATGGTAGTCTTTTGTTATTGACGAACCAAATGGTTTCATAGCAGTGTTCGTAGAGCGTAAAACTAAAGAGTTAGAGCTAGTAGCTGAACAATTAACGTTTAATTCTAAAAAATCAATTTGTTCTTGGAGCTTATTGGAATCTGTCCAGTAGTCATCGCCCTCGCAGATTGCCTCATATTTACAATGTATTCTCCATGGTTCCACCAAGCTTTCCTTTCTAATGTCCCCATACAGGTTTTGTTTTAAAAAATGAAATGCCAATGTACAATTCGAGTTGATTTTATGTTTAGCGATTATCAAATGTGAAAGGTCTTGTTCATAATGCGTAATCGCATCCTGATCACATTCTTTTTCAATCCATTCTTGGATAATCCTCTGCTCGCCATCTGTGCTACAATCATCTATTATTAGACACGCATAAGGAAAACTAGTTCGTTGGGATGAAAAACTATTCAATGCTTCTACGATGTAATTTGAATGATTGAAAGTATTACATTTAATGAATACCAAATAATCCGTATTTAAAACAAATGAGGTAGAATCCATGTTTGCTATAATTTTCTCTCGTTATAATAATATCTTAGACATAGTGGAAATAAAATAAAAATTGCGATTGCACATTCAGCACGTACAAACTTTTTAGTAAATCCCATTAAAACAAGAACAACAAAAAAAGACAATATCTCCCATTTAAAGAAAGAACCGAATTTCTTTTGTAAATAATCGTACAACAGTTTAATAGATGAATAAAGTATAAGTCCACCTATTAGACCGTATCTTGCTAAAACATCTAACAAATCCGCATGATTTCCCACGCCCGAAGCTGCCGTTGATGAAAATTCTTCCCAGTTATGATCGCCTATTCCAAAAATAAAACTGATTGGATTATTCAACCAAGACCTCAGACTTACCCGCCACAAATCTTCTCTCGCCATTAAAGTACTACTATCGGATACATTATCCACGGAAGTAAAGACAATAAGCCGCTCCGTAATTCTTTCATTATCTATAATCGTTATCAATAAATTAATAAATGTGTCACGGAATAAATATAGTATTGTGCCAAATAAAAGGGCAAAAAACAATATCTTACCAAAATTCCCTTTACTACGGCTTGCAATGAATATAAGGGCCAAAAAAACCAATAATAAAATAATGGCAGAACCCTTCATTGAACACATGACGATGAAATAGGCTCCGATACCGAAATAAATAAAAAAAAGAATTTTTTCAAATGTAATACGCGTTTTCAAAAAAGACATAAACATTATTCCAGTATAGAAAACCGCCATATTTACAAAATATGAACTTCCCAAATTCAGACCTTTAACTCCTTCATCCTCCATTACTCCTGCGAGTTGCTGAAAAGCTAGATTCGTTATACCAATTTCGTGGCTAAGGCGAATGTTATCTGCAATATTTATAGCTATAGCCAAAGATATAAAATGAAATAAAAACCTTATCTGCTGCTCATTATTAGTCTCGTCTATAATTATTAAAGCGACTATTGGCGAAAAGTACAAAAAGGGCTCTGGCATACAATATGCTAAACTGGCGCTAGAAATACCCGCTAACTGATAAATTATACACATCAAAACAAAAAGAATCCCTAATAATCCGATTTTTGATAGGGTTCTATTAGCTTTGAAGAGGCAATTAGACTCAATAACAAGGAACATAAACCATAAAGCCATTAAATATTTTTCAACAAAAAGCTTTGGCGTAACAGTAAGTACCGCCAACACTAATATTGCGAATATTCGGCCAAAATTAGTGGAAAAAGTTCCTCCGCGAAGTCCTAATGTATAAGAAAAACCGTTCCTCATCTATTATTTTACTTATTCTTTGGAGATTTCCCGCTAAACATCTTGGCATTGACATCCGGTTCGGGGCATCCCTCAAAATCAAACAAATATTCTTTTAGCTCACTCTCTATATATTCAATGTCTTCCTTAAATTCAGGATAGCGTTTCCACACTTGGGTATTGGCCATAGACATCGATGGGTCAAATATACTTCTCGGATTAGGGTTCTCTCCTAATCGCAAGAAATCCCTTATTTCTTTTGTGGCTGCATCATAGTGATAAACCAAATCCTCAAATCTTAGACGAAGTATTCTGTCGTTCTCTTCCTTGTAGGGCTGGTTATCACGGAGTGCACGATAATAAATCACGTAGTCCTTCACATCATTGAGCGGCATCATGTGTCCGGCACTTCCTTTCAGCAATACAGTTTTTCCAAACACATAGATGTCACGAGGGTCTCGGTCAACAACAATGGCGTATGGGTCATCAAAATATTTGAAACAAGATTGCGGATTGTTACCAGGAAACAATTGGTCAAAGACAAGATGCTCGTTCTCCTTTGCCCCTAACGCATATAAGACATCTTTTATGTGCTTCCTTACTGCTGCATTAAAATTATTTGGTTTAATGGAAAAATAAACATCTGTATATGGGAAGCCCTCCCATTGACGTTTATTTTTTAATTCCCACTTGTGTAACCAATTGGTTTTCAGCAGAAACCTTATTGCGATATTTCTCCAGAATGGTTCTTCATTCAGTGACCGGGTTTTCCACTTCCATGATGCCATTACAATCGAATCAAGGAACTCATTGAGCGACTGCTCAAAAACCTCCCTTGATATACCGCATTTTTCAAATGAGGGCATCATTTTTTCGCATAGTTTTTTATAACGCTCAATTGCCCTTATAGAATCCGCAGTTCTATTATGCGTATTATTAAGATGGTAATCCAAATCAATAATTCCATCTACGGTCGATATCCAAGTCAATTCTGCACCATCCATTACATGAAGGGTTCCGAATTCCTTCAAATAATCTGTTATCACACTCGAGCCTGTCGAGCCAAAGCTACATGTACTTATAATCATCTTGTAAAACAATTTAAATTTCTTCTGTATTTGATTTTTTCATTTTACGTTTTGATGTATACATCTTCACGATGGAAAGAGCGTATGTATAAGATTCTGGCTTAAAGAAAAGTGACCATGCAAGATAGACGACGGCAAATATTGCAATCTTTACCAACGCATCTACATACAATGTCAATCCCAATAATCCACTTAAATAATAACTAATTGCAAAAGATAGGGCTGCCACAATAAAAATAGGTGCCAAATCCTGCAGTTGCCTAACATTTTTATACCCTATATGTTTTGATACTAAGGTTATGTTGACGAAATAGGAAAACCATGAAGATAGTACCTTGCCAGCCAAAAGCCCCCACAATCCCCAAATGACAAGACCACCAACCTGAAGTATGATTCCAACACTTTCTTTTACGATAGTCCATACGAAAAACACTTTGCTTTTCCCAATTGCTGCTATAGCTTGCTGGTTTACGGATTGTAAGCACCCGGCCAAACCTCCTATACAGAGTATCTGGAAATAAGGAACGCTGGGTATCCATTTTTCCGAGAACAATAAAACAAATAAGGGTTTGGCAATAAGAATCAGGACAAACAGGATAGGAACGGTAATGTAAGCTAATGTCGAAGTGATTCTCTTCACCATATTTATCAGCCGCTCCCTGTCATCTTGAACAGAGGCATAGAGGGGATATGTCGTTTGAATCATCACTCCGGAAATACTAAGGGTTGCCTGCTTCGATGTCTCAGAGGCTTTTGAATAAAAACCCATAGTTCCGGGGTCATACCAGCGTCCTATAAGTAAGCCGGAAATTCTCTGACTGAAGGTAGTAAACAGATGCGTAAGGAACATGAAAGAGCCAAAGCCGAACAGTTCTTTGAATGATTGCCATGAATACTCTTTTGTCGGATGCCACTTTGTGGTAATCCAGAAATAGACACAAGGGATAAGAGCGGCTACCAGGTTCTGTGCCACTAACGACCATACTCCGCAACCGGTATATGCCATTGTCACTGTTACTATCAAAGCTACCACAGTGGTGATAATCGTGATAATTGACAGTTTTTTGAACTCTAAGCTCTTTCTTATCTGATTTAGCTGAATGATATTGAAAGCATAGATAAAAAGTACAAGTCCTTGAACCCGAAGAATCTTGCACAAGATGGGCATCCTATAAAAATTGGCGATGGCAGGTGCGCTGAAGAAGAGTGCCAAGTACAATAACAAAGACATCACGATGTTGAAGTAAAACACCGTCGAATAGTCTGCCTGCGTAGGATTTTTCTTCTGTATAAGTGCAGACCCGAATCCTGCATCAATAAACACCTGTGCCAGGCTCATGAATATGGCCAGCATCCCGATTGCGCCATAGTCTTCCGGGGTCAGCAATCGGGCAAGGATGATGCTCGATATGAACCCTATCGCCATCGTGGAATACTTCTGGACTGCGGTCCAGATCATCCCCGTTGCCGCTTTCTGCTTTAAGTTATCTGTTGCCATTTATTTCCTTTCTATAGTCTATGGTAGTACTTTTTAAACTTTGTTCTGCCATTTCTTCATTTTTTGTTCTGTTCTATCTCCTCTATCCTCAATGACGATTCTATCAGAGACAGGACTGCTTTCATTTTCAAAACGAATATCGCATTACTCCTCGGATCACCACCACATAGAATTCCCAACAGTCCACCCTCTTGATTCAATACTGGTGCACCGCTGATTCCACGCCACGCCTTTCCGTCAATAGGCTCTGCGGGTGTCAGCACATAATAGTCGCCATAGTCATTGCAATACTTCATGTCTTCATGGATCGTGGTATCCCATTTCAAGTGGATGCCATCGTCTGCCAATCCGAAATTGGTATGGCCGTAGCAAAAATAACGGTCATCCATATTAGGCTCTACTACGGCATCGTTTGGTATCGCTATCATATCAAGTCCTGCCGGAACGGTAGGGCCGTTCACGACCGCCATCCCTTCGTTCTTGAAAGGACGCTGGAACCGGTCTTCACCCAAGACGGCAAATGTGGCATCGAAAGGCTTATAATCGTCCAGGGAACCTTTGTCAATATCGAACTTGAACTTATCAAAGTAATAGAAACCTCCAACGGGCGTAAGAACGGGCATATCTACACCGTTCTCGTTCTTCTCAACCCAGTTGTTCACCAGTGCCACGTCTTTATCTTCAAACACCCTCTGTGTCCTTCCGTTTTCGTGGTCGAACGGATGGCACACATGGTCTGCCGTCACCAAAATCACATGCTTCTGATGACTGAAAAAGAACCCGCTGCCAGCCCCGTCGGGATAGGCATTCTTCATCATCGTTCCCTGCTTATATGTAAAAATCTGGAGCCTTGTTCTGGTAAGCAGTTCCAACAGGCTCATCTGTTTTGGTTCTTCTGCCATAGAATTGCTACAATTGATATTAATACCCCCCTAATCCATAATTACCTTCGCGCCAGTGGTCAGCTCCCAGGCATGCAATGAAGCATGTAGTTGCGTGCCCTTGAAGTCATCAAGGGTATAGGCATCAAAACACTTTTCCCAAATTGCATCAGGGCTGTATGTGGCAGTATTCACCAGGCTTA